>ULQW01016248.1_pt1 | contig 32235 bp, 29 predicted proteins | sample 1954921 | NCBI WGS metagenome assembly ULQW01 (sample SAMEA4835666, study PRJEB28245) | human gut metagenome | biome: gut microbiome; material: fecal sample | place: Denmark | collected 2008
ACATCAACAATCATACCACCCTTAGTGCGGCACTTGATGTAGCCCTGAATAACCTCGTCGTTAGCGAGAGCCTCGTTAACACGGTCCCAGCTCTTGGCCAGGCGTGCCTTCTTGTGAGACAGAACCAACTGGCCCTTCTTGTCCTCCTGGTTCTCAACGTAAACTTCAACCTTGTCACCTACCTTGAGGTCGGGGTTGTAGCGGAATTCAGAAGCAGGAATGATACCATCGCTCTTGTAACCGATGTTAACGATAACCTCTTTCTTGTCAGCAGAGATTACGGTACCTTCTACTACCTGATGCTCTGTAACCTTGTTAAGGGTCTCGTCGTAAGCCTTCTGAATGTCGTCAATGTTTGAGCCTGCATTAGTGCCATTCTCAAACTCGTCCCAATTGAAGTCTGCCAACGGCTGTACGTTCTTAAAATCTGACATAAAATTAATAAATGAAATAAATAAAAAAGTTAGACATTATGTTAATTAACTCGATGATAAGGTGAGTAAACACCAAATCGGTTGCAAAATTACTAATTTTCAATGTGAAACGGGGAACTATATCCGTTTATTTGTTCGCGATTTTGGTTTTTTTAACAATGATAGTGCCGATGATGGCCATGATGGTCTCCGAAATATGTGGGTTGGCCATTGGTCAGACCGCCTTGATGGGGCAAAAGTGGCTTGTATCAGCCGATTCCCAAGAGTTCAATCTCGAAGATGAGGGTAGAACCGCCAGGGATTCCGGGTTGGGAGAATTTGCCGTAGCCCATCTCTGCCGGGATGTATAGTTCCCACTTGTCGCCGACAACCATCTGCTGCAGTGCCACAATCCAACCGTCTATCAGGTCGCAGAGCCTGATGGCCAGTGGCGTGCCGCCATAACTCGAGTCGAAGATATGACCGTTGATGGTGGAGCCGCGGTAGTGGGCTGTGATGATACTTCTGGGTGAAGGGTGGGTAGTGCCTTCTCCGCTGTGGATGATGCGATAGTACACACCGCGCGGCAACTGGAGTACGCCTTCTTCGCGGGCTTTGTCTTCCAGCCATGCCTTGTTTTTCTCTATGTATGCTCTCTTTGCCATAATGAATGTTTTTTCGACTGCAAAGGTATACATAATAACAATCATATTGGCATAAAAGTCAAGAATAATAGTGGCTAAGGTGCTGAAGATGGCCGCTTTGCGATAGTGAATAAGGGCCACAGGTAGTTGGAGCTGCGTTGAAGGTGTGGGGGCGGCAGAGTGAAACGCCCGTCATATAAAATAAGGTGGAAATGAAGCGCCAGGTAGCAGGATAAGTGGTTTTTATGAATATTCTTGGTTATTCTTTTGCCTGTTTTGGCGTTTCTTATTATTTTTGCATCATCATTAAGCAGATGTATAATCCTAATTTATAGTGAATTAATGAATATTTTAACCAAAGCCCTTGGATTTGATAGTGCCAAGGCAAGTGTGCGCACGGAGGTTGTGGCCGGCGCTACCACTTTTCTGACAATGAGCTACATCCTTGCTGTCAATCCCGCAATTCTGGCCACTACGGGTATGGACAAGGGCGCTCTCTTCACAGCCACAGCCCTCGCGGCGGCCATTTCCACCCTGTTGCTTGCGTTTATGGCCAAGTTGCCGTTTGCCCAAGCTCCAAGTATGGGTCTCAATGCCTTCTTTGCCTTTACCATGTGTTAGGCTATGCACCTGTCGTGGCAACAGTCGTTGGCGGCATTGGTTGTAGAGGGCGTAGTCTTCATCCTCATCACGTTTATGAACGTGCGTGAGAAGATTCTGGACAGCATCCCTCGCAACTTGCGCTACTCCATTTCGGCGGGAATAGGTATGTTTATAGCCTTTATCGGACTGAAAAACGCCGGCATCGTGGTGGCCAATCCCGACACCTTTGTGGCTTTGGGCAATTTCACCCCCGAAGCTATCCTGGGTATCGTGGCCATAGTGCTGAGCGGAGTGCTCACAGCCCGTAGAGTGAAGGGCGCTCTCTTCATCGCCATCATCATCGCTACTCTGGTAGGTTTGCCGATGGGCGTGACGGTGATGCCTGATGGGTGGCTGCCTGTGTCGGAGCCCCACTCGGTAGCGCCGATTTTCTGCCAGTTTGATTTTGATGGTTTCTTCAATATCAATATGCTGGTGGTCATCTTCTCGCTGCTTATCATCAATATCTTTGATACCGTGGGCACGCTTGTGGGCTTGGCGGAGAAGACTGGTGTGGTTCGCCCCGACGGCTCTATTCCTCGTGTGAAGGAAGCCATGCTCAGCGATGCCATCGGTACTACCTGTGGAGCCATGTTGGGTAGCAGTACCGTCACTACATATATCGAGAGTGCTTCGGGTATAGCCGAGGGTGGTCGCACGGGTCTCACCTCACTGGTTACCGGATTCCTGTTCATCGCAGCCCTCTTGCTGTCTCCGCTTTTCCTGCTCATTCCTTCGGCTGCCACAAGTGGTGCCCTGGTTATGGTGGGCGTGCTGATGATTGACTCGGTGAAGAAGATAGAACTCAATGATGTCACCGAGGCTTTCCCTTCGTTTATCACTATGATTACGATGGTGTTGTGTTATTCCATAGCCGATGGCATCTGCTTGGGCATCTTGAGCTATGTAGTGATGAAGGTATGTACTGGTAAATTTAAGAATATAAGCGTCACGCTGGTGATTCTCTCGCTCCTGTTTATCCTGAAGTTTGTAGTGGGATAGACAGAGGACGATATAAAAAAAAAAGAAACATTGGTGGTTAGAATTGCCACCAATGTTTCTTTTTTTGTGTTTCGTTTTCTCCTCTCAGGCTTCTGCGCTCTTCGCGCATGATGTCGTGCCATGTCTTGTTGTAGTGTATCATCTGGTAAATCAGTCCCCAATCGGGCAGACCGCCGATGTTACGGTCGTCAATCCACATGTCTACTTTCAGCTTGCGGGAGAAGTGATTGTTCCATTCTTGTCTTTCTTCGGGATAGTCTTTGTTGATGGCGTAAAACTCAACGCCACGCTCGCGGCACCAGTTGACGGCTTCGTCGAGAAGCGCACCTTCGCGGACAGTCCACAGTATCAGTTTATGATGCTCCTTGATAAGCATCTTTAGCGTCTCTGTGGCAAACGGAAGTTCTTTGCCAATCTTCGGATACTCGTGGGTGACTATCGTTCCATCAAAATCTACGGCTATTGTCATAGTCTCTTATACCTATTATATATATACGCGCGTGAGGAGGCCGGCGGCGGACCCGCCAAGCACCTTAGTGCTTGACGGAGTCGTCGTTGGCGTCACCATAGTGACTCTTGCTGTAATTGCCATAAGAACCATATGAACCATACGAGCCCTTGCCATATCGGCCGTATCTGCCATAGTGTCCGTATTTGCCATACTTGCCATAGCCATAGTAGTAGCCATACTTCTTCTTGGTCATGTCTACGCCGTTGAGGACAATGGACATGTTAGGCAGCTTCTTGGTTTCCGAAAGTTCGTTGATGAGGTTGAAGCTCTCCTTGGCGGTATAGTCGGCGCGGCACATGTATACCGTGGCGTCGGCTACGCGGCCAATCTGAAGCGTATCGGTAACCAGACCCACAGGGGCGGTGTCGATAAGGATGTAATCATAGTGATCCTTCAGTTCGTTGATAATGTCGTCGAGGCTCTTGCGGGCTACCAATTCTGCGGGGTTGGGAGGAATGGGGCCAGCCATGAGCAGTTCCAGATTGCTGTTTACCTCTGAAGGCAGTATCTGCTTGTTGATGTCGGCCCAAGTGGGATGCTCCTTGACCAGAAGATTGGTAATACCGTGTACCTTGTCATTAATCTCAAACAACTCGGCCAGTCGGGGCTTGCGGATGTCGAGTCCCACGAGCAGTACCTTCTTGCCCAGCAGCGCGAAACTGATGGCGAGGTTGGCGCAGTTGAATGTCTTGCCTTCGCCCGAAGTGGTGGAGGTGAAGAGGATGACCTTCTCGTCTTCCTTCATCATAAACTGCAGGTTGGTACGCATCGAACGGAAGATTTCTTCCATCATATTGTTCTTGTTCTCGTGTACCACGATGTCGGCCTTGGTCTTGGCGCTATCGCTGGCCACAGCCACGTCGGCGATGATAGGCAGCTTGGTGAGCTTCTCCACGTCGTCGTGTCCCTCAATCTTGTAGCGCAACAGCTGGATAAGGAAGAGCAGACCGGCGGGAATACCAATACCCAATATAAAAGAGATGAGCAATATGATGCTACCCTTAGGACTGATTTTGCCCAACACCTCGGGGGTGTCGATGAGCTTGCCTTTGTCCACGGTTGATGCCAGAGAGATAGAGTTCTCTTCGCGCTTCTGCAACAGCATCACATACAGGGCAGACTTCACTTCCTGCTGGCGGCCAATCTGTGTAAGGATGCGCTCCTGCTCAGGAGTCTCTGTCATCTTGCCAGAGTTGCGGTTCAACTCGCTCTCAATCTTGTTGAGCTGCATCTCTGCATTGAACTTGGCCTGGTTCATGGCCACGCTGATGCTGTGGCGGAGCTCGTCAAGCTGGTTGGTAAGAGGGATGACGGTGGGCGAAGACTCAGAGGCGCCATTGAGCAGACGGCTGCGATTGAGAGAAATCTCGTTGTATTTTGTGATGAGCGAGGTTACTGCTACATCGGCGATACCCACATTGGCAGGCAGCACGGCGTAGTCCTTGCTCGAATTCATAGTCTCGCGCAGGCTGTTGATAAGTTCAACCTGCATCTGGGCCTCAGACAATTTCTGCTGGTATTGGCTTGCGTTGAGTACGTTCTGGCTTGCATTGAGCTTGATGTCAACCAGCTGGTTGCGCTTCTTGTAGCTCTCCAGAGACCCTTCGGTGCTGCCCAGCTCAGCGTTGAGCTTTTCGATACGGTTGTTGATAAACTCCTCGGTACGGCGAGCTACCTCGTTCTTGTCCTCATTGGCCTGGCGGTTGTAGACTACGGCCAACTGGCGCAGATAGTCGGTAGCGCGCATCGGCACTTCGTCGTTGAGTGTGAGCTTGGCGATGGTGGTCGTCTTGGATGTAGGAGATACGTTGAGCGACTTCTGATACTTGTATGACATCATGTGGGGTGACACGATAACTGCCTTCATGATGTCGCCTTCGCGCATCTGGGGACAGGCATTGCGTGAGAGGGTAATCACACCTACTTTGGTGCCGAAGGTGGCTGGCAGGTTCTTGAATTTCTTGTCTATCTTGTATTCCACGCCCTTGGTACCCTCTACGAGAGGCTTGGTGTAGGTGCCTGTCACGTTGTACTGTCCATTCTCATACTTGATGGTCAGCTTCACGGGAGCCTTCAGCATCTCCAGGTGAGTGGGGTCTACATCCACATTGACGGGATTGTTGTGGTAGGCTATCTGTGCCTTAATCTTACCTTTTATATAATAGGTAGTGTAGAGCTTCAGGTCTCTTGCTGCCTGTTCGGCCAGCAGACGCGAGGTGATGATCTCCATTTCGTTGTCAAAACCGTCACTTGCCTCCATGAATCCCAGGTTGGCTGCCTGGGCAATGCGGCTGCCGGTGCGGCTGCGTGCATTGTTGTCATCATTCTTGATGAGCATCTTGGTGGTGGCTTGATAGACAGGTGTGGTGTAGCGCAGATATACGGCTGCGATACCTACACAGATAATCACAGAAAGTAAGAACCATTTCCAATAGAGTACGGCTATCCGGATAACATCTTGATAGTTCAGCGAACTCTTTTCCTGGTCTCGAATTTCTTCGGGCATTCCATTTTTTACGTATTCCATTTTATTTAAGTTTTTATTTTGTCAATGATAAGAGATATTGTCCGTATTGGTTTTTGAGCATGGGCTTGGCCAGTTCTCTGAGCTGGTCAGCGTCTATCCATCCCTGCTTGTAGGCGATCTCTTCGAGACAAGCCACCTTGAGGCCCTGACGTTTCTCTATTACCTCGATGAAGGTACTGGCCTCGCTCAGACTGTCGTGGGTACCGGTGTCGAGCCAGGCGAATCCGCGCTGGAGGGTAAGCACCTTCAGCTGATGGCGGTTGAGATATTCCTGGTTGACGGTAGTAATCTCGAGCTCGCCGCGAGCACTGGGCTTGATGTTTTTGGCTATCTCTACCACGCTGTTGGGATAGAAGTATAGTCCCACAACGGCGTAATTGCTCTTGGGATGCTGTGGCTTTTCCTCGATGGAGAGGCAGTTGCCATCGGCGTCAAACTCAGCCACGCCATAGCGCTCTGGGTCGTTGACGTAATAACCGAAGACGGTAGCCATGCCGTCTTGCTCTACATTGGTGACACTCTGGTGGAGCAGGCCACTGAAGCCGGCTCCATAGAAGATGTTGTCGCCAAGGACGAGGCAGACGGAGTCATTGCCGATAAACTTCTCGCCGATGATGAAAGCCTGGGCCAGTCCGTCGGGGCTTGGCTGCTCGGCGTATTCAAACTTGACGCCCAGTTCGCTGCCGTCACCGAGCAGTCGGCGGAAGCCTGGGAGGTCGTAAGGGGTGGAGATGATGAGAATCTCGCGTATGCCAGCGAGCATCAGAGCCGAGATGGGGTAATATATCATCGGCTTGTCAAAGATAGGTATCAGCTGTTTGCTAATGCCTTTGGTTATGGGGTAGAGGCGAGTGCCTGAACCGCCAGCAAGTACTATACCTTTCACCTTGTTATTTCGTTTTAGATATTATTCTGTCTTCTCTTGCAGAAAGTGACTACCACTGTGCGATAGAGTATCCATAGGTCTAATCCTATTGACCAATGCTTGATGTACCATATGTCGTGTTTCACTCTCTCTGCCATTTGCCACACCTCGGGAGTTTCTCCGCTCAGTCCCAGCACCTGTGAATATCCCGTAATGCCGGGCTTGCAGCGATGACGGTCCATGTAGTTGTCTATCAACTGGGTGTATTTTCTGGTGTGGTAGAGCATGTGGGGGCGTGGGCCGATAATGCTCATGTCGCCCTTGATTACATTGATGAAATTGGGGATTTCGTCGATATGTGTGCGGCGCATGAAACTGCCAAAGGGGAATATGCGTGGATCATTGGCTGTGGCCTGAAGTGTGTCGCACTCGTCATTCAGACGCATGGTGCGAAACTTGTAGCATACAAATGTCTTGCCGTCAAGACCGGTGCGCTCCTGCTTGAACACTATGGGGCCGCGGCTCTGCATCTTGATGATTAGCGCGATGATGGGCAGGAAGGGTAGGGAGATGATACATACCAATAGACCAGCAAACAAGTCGAATGTACGCTTTATGGTTCTGTTGGACAGCATTAACAAGGGATTTTTCTGGTCCTCTGCTATTGCTTCAGTTTTAAGGGTGTTTTCGACTGTGCTTATATGTTGTGGCATGTTGTATGGTTTTTGTTTCTGCGGCATCGATTATGACCATTGTGCAGCTATGGCAATAGCTTGGGCTTATATCGTGCGTAATCTATGCAAAGGTAATATAATAATTCGGATTTCTCCTTGTTATAATTAAAAAAAATATTCATCGTCGGCCATTTTTTTTGATGGCAGGAAAAACCCATGGTGCGATTGCTTTTCTATCTGGTTGGTCTCATGCAACTTTAAGTTGTGCTTCCGGTTCCCCTTATGAGTTTCACGGAGAGGCCATGGGAAGGCCAGCTCAGTGCCTGCCGCTGCGATACATTGGTATTATGTCCGAAGAAATACGTTAAATAATTTTGACAATTGGCGAGTTTGTTGTAATTTTGTGGCTGTTAATGGCAATTAGGCCATTATTTAATTAAAAACTTAAGTAATTATAATGGGAATATTTTCAAAATTATTCGGAAATAAGTCAACGGAAAAGAAAACGGGCGGAATGGAAGACTACATGACGCTCATTAGGGTGTACTTTCAGGCATCGATAGCCAGCCAGCTGGGTATCAACAATCTTGCCATGCTGCCCGACTTGCGTATGTTCAAGACGACGCTGCATGTACCCACCCAGAACAATAAGTTGGGTATTGGTGAGAAGAGCCACTGCAAGAAGATGCTCAAAGAGCTCTACAAGGTTGACGACCTCTTCTTCAAGGAGATTGACGCCAGTATTCGTAAGAACTGCCGTAAGATACAGGACGTACAGGTGTACCTCGTACAGTTCCAGGGCTTTACCCAAGACCTGATGATGCTGATGGGTAATCTCATGAAGTTCAAGCTGCGTATGCCTTCTTTCTTCAAGGGCGCCATCTACTCGATGACCGAGAAGACCGTGAAGGAAATCTTTACCAAAAACGACTACAAGGATGCCGGAGTTGTCAAGGTGGTGCTCAATATTCGCCAGTACAACAAGCGTCTCTCGTTCTCTGAAAAGTGGATTACCGGATTTGTCTATCAGGTGGTGATGTTGGCCAAGAAAGAGCCAAAAGCCAAAGAAGAGGCAGCTAAATAACAAAAAACGAGACATTTCTTTGGATTTTACAGATTATTCATATAAATTTGTAAACTAAACATAGGTTATGGATGCTACTGAGAAAACATTGACGCTGTTTACGACACGTATGCGACAGATGATTCTCCGTTTTGATGAACTCAAAAAGGAGAAGACCCGTCTTGAGGATATGCTGTCCGAACGCGACGCCAAGATAGCCGAACTTGAGGCTCGGCTGGCTCAGGCTTCCATGGACTATGAGAGTTTGAAGATGGCGAGGATGATTGAGGTCACCGACGGTGATGTCGAAGGAGCGCAGAAGCGCATATCCAAGCTCATCAGAGACGTTAACAAGTGTATCACGCTACTGAGCGAAAAATAACGCGAAGCGATGGGTGAGTCAGACAAGGAAAAATTGCGTATTAGGTTACATGTCTACGATACGGATATGACAGTGACTATTCCTCGGGCAGAGGAAGAGTGCTATCGTGCCGCAGCCAAGCTGATAACCGATGTTGTAAACAATTACTCTGCTGTCTATAAAGACCGCAAGGGTGAGAAGGAAATATTATATATGGCTCTGATTGATATATCTCTCAGATATCAGAAGGAAACCAGAAAACACGATATATTGCCTGTTACCGACATCCTTACCAAGTTGACTTCCGAAATCGAAGAAGCGTTGGATAGCGAGTAAGGAATTAAATTTTATATACATAATACTAAAAATGGTAATTACATTGATTATAGTGGCCGTAGCTCTCGTCGTGGGAGTATTGGCTGGTTATATGATTTTCCGTTATGTCATTAAGGGAAAATACAATGAAATGGTAGCGGCAGCCTCTAAGGAAGCCGAAGTGGTAAAGGAGAAGAAACTGCTTGAAGTCAAGGAGAAATTCCTCAACAAGAAGAGTGAGCTGGAGAAGGAGGTGCAGCAGCGCAACCAGAAGATTCTGCAAAACGAGAACAGGCTCAAGCAGCGCGAGATATCTCTCAACCAGCGTCAGGACGAGATAGGCCGAAAGAAGCAGGAACTCACCCAGCTTCAGCAGCGTATAGACAACGAGAAGAAGCTGATGCTCGTAAAGCAGCAGGAACTTGAGAAGATGCAGGAGCAGGAGCGTGCCAAGCTCGAAGAGCTCTCTGGTCTGAGCGCCGAGGAAGCCAAGGAACGACTGATAGACAGCCTGAAGGACCAGGCCAAACTTGATGCCGCCAGCTATATCAACGAGATTGTAGACGAGGCCAAGCTCAATGCCAACCAGCAGGCCAAGAAGATTGTCATCCAGACCATCCAGCGTGTGGCTACCGAGACTGCTATCGAGAATTCGGTGAGCGTGTTCCACATTGATAACGACGAGGTTAAGGGTCGTATCATCGGTCGCGAGGGTCGTAATATCCGAGCCCTTGAGGCTGCTACAGGTGTCGAGATTGTCGTCGACGATACCCCCGAGGCTATTGTCATCTCTGCCTTTGACCCCATCCGTCGCGAGGTTTGCCGTCTGGCTCTCCATCAGCTGGTTACTGATGGCCGTATCCACCCCGCTCGTATTGAGGAGGTTGTGGCTAAGGTCAAGAAGCAGTTGGACAATGAGATTATTGAGACTGGTAAGCGTACGGTTATCGACCTGGGTATCCACGGTCTGCATCCCGAGCTGGTGCGTATCGTCGGCAAGATGAAATATCGCTCATCTTACGGACAGAACTTGTTGCAGCACGCTCGCGAGACAGCTAACCTCTGTGCAGTTATGGCTTCAGAGCTGGGACTTAATCCTAAGAAGGCCAAGCGTGCCGGTCTCTTGCACGATATCGGTAAGGTGCCAGACGAGGAGAGCGAGTTGCCCCACGCACTCTATGGTGCTAAGATAGCAGAGAAATATAAGGAGAAGGCAGATATCTGCAATGCCATCGCCGCTCACCATGATGAGACAGAGATGGAGAGCCTGCTTGCTCCTATCGTTCAGGTTTGCGATGCCATCTCTGGTGCACGTCCCGGTGCCCGTCGCGAGATAGTCGAGGCTTACATCAAGCGTCTTAATGACCTTGAGGCTATAGCCATGAGCTACCCTGGCGTGGTTAAGACTTACGCCATCCAGGCAGGTCGCGAGTTGCGCGTGATTGTCGGTGCCGACAAGATGAGCGACGAGGAAAGCATCAAGCTCTCTGACGAGATTGCAACAAAGGTTCAGAACGAGATGACCTATCCTGGTCAGGTTAAGATTACGGTTATCCGCGAGACCCGCAGCGTGGCTTATGCCAAGTAATAGGAAGCAAATTATAGCATAATTAATAATGAAGTCCCTTGTCAGATTGATGGCAAGGGATTTTTTTGTATTGCTTTTACTGTGCCGTTTGCCAACTACGCAAGCGTGGAGTGTATCTCCATAAGCGTGGAGGTTAATTCTACAAGCGTGGAGAGCCACTCTATGAAGTAGGTAGTTGTCTTCGGCGTTCATACTCAAAATACCTACTTTTAGGTATTGCACCATTTGGACATCCTTTTTATCTTTGCAACAAATATAGGCTTCACTTTGTGTTAAAAAGTAATGTGGAAGGAAAATATTCTTTCGATTTTTGTAATTTTGCATACAATTATATAACAACAGACGATGAAGAAGCAGAAATTATATGAAGCATCAGACAAGATGATTACTCTTTTACAGGATAATTATGCGGTTTTGCGCTGCCTTGGCTCTTTTGGCATCAACCTGGGATTTGGCAACAAGACGGTAGAAGAGGTCTGTATAGATGAGGGAGTCGATAGCTTCACTTTTCTGTGTATTGTCAATTATACCATCAATGGATACCTGGGAGCGGATGATGTCGCGCGTCTTTCCGTGCCCACCTTGATGCAATATCTTAAATCCTCGCATGAATACTATTTGGACTTTGAGTTGCCTTTCATTAGGAAGGAACTGATAGCATCGCTTGATGCCGCCGACAATCTGGCGTCTCTCATCATCAAGATATACGATGAGTATGCCCGCAGTATCGTCCATCATATGAAGTATGAGGGAAAGAATATCTTTCCATACGTCGAGGCGCTCCTTCAGGGAAAAGCGCAGACCAACTATGATGTGGAGACTTTTTCCAAGCATCATGACCAGATAGATGTCAAGTTGCGTGAGTTGAAGAATATCATCATACAGTATCTTCCAGTCGATGCGCATCGCAATAATCAGCTTTATGCGACGCTGTTTGATATCTATAATTGTGAGTCATGGCTTGCCCAGCATTCCGAGGTCGAAGACCATATCTTTATACCGGCAGTCAGATTGCTTGAAAAGCAAATCAACCAAAGCAATATATCGCAGAAACTGTCTAATATGATTAATAAGAACAGTGATGCAGATGTATTGAGCGACCGCGAGCGCGACGTGATAGTCTGTCTGGTGCAGGGCATGACAAATAAGGAGATGGCTGACCATCTTTGCATTTCCATCAACACTGTTATTACTCACCGCAAGAATATTGCACGTAAGTTGCAGATACATTCTCCTGCAGGTCTTACCGTCTATGCCATCGCCAAAGGTCTTATAGATATGTCCGCAGTCAAGCTGTAAATCGCGGCAATTTTCCGAGTAAATATTTCTCCTCTTTTATAATTGTTTGTCATTCACGCAGTTGATGCTGTTTGGCTGTTTGATGACTTGAAAGACGGTAGTTGCAATCCCGTCAGTCGCCCTGTTGGTCAAGTCTTAAAATATGTAAATGGATAGAATTTTTTCTATCTTATCCTGTACCATCAGCGGCTTTTTTATTATCTTTGCAAATGATAAAAAATGGAAATAACTATCACGCTATTCTTGTTGAAGTTTTCCTTTTTGGAAAACTTTTTAGGAAATAAAAAATGAAAAGTTATCCAAAACGAACAACTTTATAATGTTTATCATGAATAGAAATAACTAAAAATATGGAAATAAAGAACTTCACCATTACCAAGAGAGACGGTGGTAAAGACCGTTTCTCCATGGACAAAATTATGAACGCTATCATCAAGGCATTTGACTCCGTGAATGAGCCAATCGACCTTGGTAATGTTTCAAAACTTATCAGCCGTCTTAATATCTATAATAATATTAAGGTGGAAGATATTCAGAACCAGGTAGAAGAGGCTCTGATGGCAGAAGGCTTCTTCAAGGTAGCCAAGTCGTTTATGCTTTATCGTCAGCAGCATACTGAAGACCGCGAAACCTTGGAGCGCCTGAAGTTCTTGACCGATTATATGCAGGCTTCCAATGCCGCTACAGGTTCCAAGTATGATGCCAATGCCAATGTGGAGCACAAGAATATCGCTACACTTATCGGCGAATTGCCCAAGTCAAGTTTTATCAGACTTAATCGTAAACTTCTTACCGACCGCATCAAAAAGATGTACGGAAAGGAACTGTCGGACGAATATATAGACAAACTCACACACCACTTTATATATAAGAATGATGAGACATCGCTTGCCAACTATTGCGCATCCATCACCATGTACCCTTGGCTGATAGGTGGCACGTCGTCAATAGGCGGCAACTCTACCGCTCCCACCAACCTCAAGTCTTTCTGTGGTGGTTTCATCAATATGGTGTTTATGGTCAGCTCTATGCTCTCTGGCGCATGCGCTACACCGGAGTTCTTGATGTATATGAACTATTTCGTTGGGCTGGAGTTCGGCCAGGACTACTCCAAGCGAGCTGATGAGGTGGTTGATTTGTCGTTGAAGAACCGCACTATTGACAAGGTGATAACCGACAGCTTTGAGCAGATAGTTTATTCTCTTAACCAGCCCACCGGCGCACGTAACTATCAGGCTGTTTTCTGGAATATTTCCTATTATGACAGGTACTATTTCGATAGTCTTTTTGGCAATTTCTATTTCCCCGATGGAAGCCAGCCCGATTGGGAAGGACTGTCATGGTTGCAGAAACGATTCATGAAGTGGTTCAACGAGGAGCGCACCAAGACGGTGCTTACCTTCCCTGTTGAGACCATGGCCATGCTTACCGAGAATGGTGAATGTAAGGACAAGGAGTGGGGAGAGTTTGCAGCTGAGATGTACTCCGAGGGTCACAGCTTCTTCACATATCTCAGCGACAATGCCGACAGCCTCAGTTCTTGCTGTCGTCTGCGTAACGAGATACAAGACAATGGGTTCAGCTATACGCTGGGAGCCGGTGGAGTTTCGACCGGTTCGAAGAGCGTGCTCACTATCAACCTGAATCGTTGCATACAGTATGCTGTCAATCACAATCTCGACTATAAGGAATACCTCTCTCATGTCATTGACCTCTGCCACAAGGTGCAGTTGGCTTATAACGAGAACCTCAAGGAACTTCAGAAGAATGGAATGCTTCCGCTGTTTGATGCAGGTTACATCAACTTGAGCCGTCAGTATCTCACCATCGGTGTCAATGGTCTGGTAGAGGCTGCCGAGTTTATGGGACTGAAGATTAATGACAATCCCCAGTATCTGGAGTTCGTTCAGACAGTCTTGGGACTGGTTGAGAAGTACAACAAGCAATACCGCAGCAAGGAAGTCATGTTCAACTGCGAGATGATACCTGCCGAGAATGTGGGTGTTAAGCATGCCAAGTGGGATAGGGAGGATGGCTATTTCGTTCCCCGTGATTGCTACAACTCTTATTTCTATGCGGTGGAAGATGATTCGCTGACTGTGATTGATAAGTTCAAACTCCATGGCGCTCCTTACATCGAACATCTTACTGGAGGTTCGGCTCTGCACATGAATCTTGAAGAGCATTTGAGCAAAGACCAATACCTGCAGTTGTTTAAGGTAGCTGCCAAGGAAGGCTGTAACTATTTCACCTTCAATATCCCCAATACCGTTTGTAATGATTGTGGACACATCGACAAGAGATACCTCAAAGAGTGTCCTGTCTGCAAGAGCAAGAATGTAGATTATCTTACGCGCATCATAGGTTATCTCAAGCGCGTAAGCAATTTCTCACAGGCCCGACAGGCTGAGGCAGAAAGAAGATACTATGCTAAAGTACGTTAATACAGGCATCGTTTTCCAAGAGATACCCGACGAGGTGACACTGGCAATTAATATCAGTAATTGCCCGTGCCACTGTCCTGGGTGTCACAGCAAGTTCCTTTGGGAGGATGTAGGTGCTCCATTGACGACAGAAGTGCTGGATGAGTTCATTGCCAGGTTCGGCAGCAACATTACCTGCATCTGTTTCATGGGTGGAGATTCTGACCCTTCCTATCTTAGCCAGCTTGCTGCCTATATCCACGCCAAATACCCTCATTACAGAGTAGCGTGGTATAGTGGGCGACTCCGTATCTCTTCCCAGGCATCCAAGAACGTCTTTGATTATATCAAGGTGGGTCCATACATAGCCCATCTTGGTTCTCTCAAGTGCAAGACCACCAACCAGCGTCTCTACAAACTGGATGCTGCGGGTGACATGCAGGATATAACCTATCGTTTCTGGTCACGATGATGATGGAGAAAGGACATAGACCGGCCATTGCCGTAATAGATGGTAATACGTTGGCAGCAATAGGATTGAAGACTATTCTCCAGCGTATTATGCCTATTATGGATGTCGAACTCTGTGGCTCCTTCAATGAGTTTGAGGCTTCTGTCCCAGACAGGTATTTCCACTTCTTTGTTTCGGTCAACATCGTCCTTGCCCACCGCATGTTCTTCCTGGAACATAGCCGCAAGACGATAGTGCTTACCACTTCCAGTGAAAGCCTTACGGGTTTTCATAGTATTGATGTCAATGTGTCAGAGGATATTCTGGTCAAGTCGCTGCTTATGCTGGAGCAGCATGCCCATTCTCGCGGACGCAACTTGCCTATGGATGTTCCTGCCGGTAATGCCGGAATACTTACCGATAGGGAGATAGAAGTTCTGGTATTGATTGTTGAGGGGTATATCAACAAGGAGATTGCCGACAAGTTGCATATTGGTTTGACCACAGTCATCTCTCATCGCAAGAACATTATGGACAAACTTGATGCGCGAAGCGTATCGGCCCTTACTATCTATGCTGTCACGCATGGATATGTAGATATCGCAAATATCTGATATTCCTTACTTTTTTCTTATAAGAATGGCGACAAGAGATGTCCTACCCATCCCCTGAACTTTTGCCACGGGGTGCGCCATTCATCCCATTTCTGTTCGTCCAGGAGAAAACAGTCCTTCTTGTTGTCTTCGAAGAGATTATCCAATTCGCGGGTGGTATGGCTGTCCACGATTACAGCATTGGCTTCATAGTCCCAGCTCAGACTGCGTGCATTCAGATTGGCACTTCCCACGGTGCACACTTTCCCATCGACCATGATAATCTTGGTGTGATGGAACCCAGGCGTGTACATCCATATCCTGCAACCGTGTTTCATCAGTTTGTGGGCATTGTAGAAGCCACAATCTGGCGTCAGAGGGATGTCGCTGTGGGTAGAGAGCATTATCTCTACCTTTACACCACGCTTGATAGCATTCTTGAACGCTTTCTTGAGTTTCCTGTTCAATGTGAAGTAGGGGTTGATGAGCTTGATGCTGTCTTGGGCACAGTTGATGGCGTTCTCGTAGAAATATCTGATTATATCATTGCTTGTGCGAGGCTCGCGATTGATAATGCCCACAACCTTTTTCCCCCGACTCTCTGTGGTGTCTGGTTTCAGCCCTGTAAAGTAAGAGGTGTCGGTATAGTCACCGCGATAATACTGGGCACCATGGACATTCTGCCCGGTAGTCTTGTTCCACATCTTCAGGAAGATACGTTGCAGCGTATTTACCTCGTTGCCATCCAGACGGCAGTGCATGTCATGCCATGAGCCAACCTTTTCCGTTCCCTTGATGTAGTAGTCTGCCACATTCATACCGCCGATATACGCTATGCGTCCGTCGATGACCACAATTTTGCGGTGGTCGCGTGTCAAGACGTGGTTTATCCAGGGGAAGACGATGGGGTCAAACTTGTATATCTCTACACCTTTGGCGCGTATGGTGTCCAGATGGCGCTGCTTGAGTGGACGGTTGTTGGAAGAATTGCCAAAAGCGTCGAAAAGCGCTCTGACCTCAACACCGTGTTGGGCCTTCTCTTCGAGCAGATGGAACAGCTCGCGGGCAATCGAGTCATTTCTGAAGTTGAAATACTCCAGATGTATGGAGTGGCGGGCGTTCCTGATGGCTTGAAACATATCCTCAAACTTTTCCCGCCCCGTAGCAAGCAAGGTTACGGAATTGTTGTGAGAGAAACTTACGCCCCTCTCCTTCAGTTTGTTTACGATAACAGAGTCTGATGTCTGTGCGTTGGCACAGACACAGACTAACAATACTATGATTGTTGTTATGATATGTTTCACCTTTGGTTTTGTAATGTATTAAATCATGCAACTGTAGTGGTCCACCACGCCCAGTAGTTTGTTTTCTTCGTTTACTACCAATACTGTATGCACCTTGTATTGATGCATGATGCGTTGTATCTCGGTTATCTTGGTTGATGGCAATACCGATTTGGGTGTTGTCGTCATGATGTCTTTCACCTTCTTGTCAAAGAACTTCTCACGCCATTTCTCCATAGCCCTGCGTATGTCACCGTCGGTAATCAGACCGATAACCTTGTCGTTCTCTGTCGATACACCCAGACCCAATTTGCCTTTGCTCACCAGTATGATGGCGTCGCCAAGGTTCATGTCCTTGTCGATTACCGGCAGGTCGTGGCTTATCATGACGTCTTCAGCTGTGGTCAGCAGGCGTTTGCCCAACTCGCCACCTGGGTGGAACTGGGCGAAATCGCGAGGTTCGAAATGTCTTACCTCCATCAGAGCTACTGCCAGAGCGTCGCCCATTGCCAGTGCGGCGGTGGTGCTGCTTGTCGGGGCGAGGTTGAGCGGGCAAGCCTCCTTCTTCACCCACACCTTGATGTGGGCATTGCTGTATTTTGCGAGCAGCGAGTTCTCGTTGCCCGTCATCGAGATGATGGGTATGTTCATGTGCAGTACCATGGGGATGAAGCGGAGCAGTTCGTCGGTCTGTCCCGAGTTGCTCAGCGCCAGCACGATGTCATCCGAAGTCATCACTCCCAAGTCGCCATGGAAAACATCCAATGGGTTGATGAAGAATGCGGGTGTTCCCGTTGACGACAGCGTTGCGGCAATCTTGGCTCCGATATGTCCGCTTTTGCCTACACCTGTCACGATGATTTTACCCTTGCAGTTGTAAATCATGTTGACAGCCTTGTCGAAATTCTCGTCCAGCTGTGGAATCAGTTCCAGCAGAGCCTGTGCCTCGTCTTCGAGACACTGCTTGGCGTATTGGCGTATTTGTGTGAGTTGTGTTGTCATAAGAGTTCTGTGATTAAGTTTTCCAGTTTGTCCAATGGTAACATATTCGGGCCGTCGCTGAGTCCCTTGTCCGGATTTGGGTGTACCTCAAAGAAGTAGCCATTGGCGCCGAAGGCCTTGGCTGCCTTGGCCATGGCGGGTATGAACTGTCGGTCGCCGCCCGTTGTGCCATTGGCAGCGCCTGGTCGCTGCACGCTGTGTGTGCAGTCCATGACCACCGTGGGCACTATCTCCTTCATGTCGGGGATGTTTCTGAAGTCTACCACAAGGTTGTTGTAGCCAAAGCTGTTTCCTCTTTCGGTGAGCCATACCTCGGTGGCGCCCGAATCCATCGCCTTCTCCACGGGGTAGCGCATGTCCTTTCCGCTCAGAAACTGTGCCTTTTTGATGTTTATGATTTTACCTGTCTTGGCGGCAGATGTCAGCAGGTCGGTCTGGCGGCAGAGAAAAGCCGGTATCTGTATGACGTCCACTACTTCGCCTACAGGTTGCGCTTGCCAGCTTTCGTGTATGTCGGTGAGGATTCGCAGTCCGTATTTGGTCTTGATGTCATTGAGCATGGTCAGCCCCTTCTCCAGCCCTGGCCCTCTGAACGAGCGGATGGAGGTGCGGTTGGCCTTGTCAAATGATGCCTTGAAGATAATCTCTGTCGAGAGTCTCTTGTTGATACTTACTAACTTCTCTGCTACTGTTTCCAAAAGTTCCATGTTCTCGATGACGCATGGACCGGCAATGAATAGTGGTTGCATAGCTTGCTTATGTTTAGTTGACTATATTCTTTTATAATTGTTGGGAGAGATACCGCATCAGGCATCGTCTCCGTTGGATATGATATGTATGTCGCGCTGTGGGAACGGAATTTCTATGTTGTGCTCAGTCAGTACATTATAGATGGTTTCCATGATTTCGCCCTTGGCGTAGGTGGTGGTCAGCACGGGAACCCACACGATGAGCTTGAAGTCGATGCTGTTGTCGCCGAAGTTGGCAAATACCATCTTGGCAGGTCTTGTGGTGTCCTTGCATTTCAGCTTGTTCACCGCGTTGCATACCAGGTCGCGCACCGTATTGACATTGGTGCCATAGGCCACTCCGAATGGTATGCTTGCCACCTCGTAGCCGTGGTTTCTTGTCAGGTTCTTGTAGTTCTTGGTAAACAGCTGGGAGTTCTGGAAGGCAATCACGCTGCCGTCGGTTGTGTCCATGAGTGTAGAGGTGTAGGATATCGAACTCACCGTGCCTCTTATGCCGTCACATTCGATGAGGTCGCCCACCTTGATGCGTCCCGCCATGAGAGATATGCCATAGTAGATGTTCTCAATGATGTCCTTCATCGCGAAACCGATACCGGTAGACAGACCTCCAGAGATGACCACGAGCCAGGTGCTGTTCACGTGGAAGATACTCAATACCAGCATCAGCCATACGCCCCATACCACAACCTGCAGCACGTTCTTTGCCATGACGTTCTTGCTCGCGGCGGTCGTGGGGTCGGTCTTCTCAAAGTGCAGCTTTAGGAAATCCTTGCTTGTCTTGTTGACATACGCGAAGACAATATACAGGATGGACGCCATGAAGATACCGAGGATGCTTATTCTTATGTTGTCGGAGTCTATGAAGTTGTTGGTATAGATACGCATGGTCGTATCACTCAGATTGAAGATGTCGGCAGCCCAATAGATGGAGAATATCACCGACACCACGCCCATTACCGGCAGGAGTACCGTATAGACAAGCCTATAAGCCCATTTCTGCGTGATGGGTTTGGCCAAGATACCGTTGCGTTCGGCGTACGCCTTGATGATGCCCTTCAGACAGGTGATGGTCAGGATGCAGGTAAGCTGCATTATCCACCATATCAGCATCTCAACGCTCAACAGGGTGTAGCCTATCCATGAACAGATGGTAGCACCCACGAATACGATGAGCGAAAGATAGGTATAATAGACATCGGTCTTGGGGATGTTGTGACCATGTCGCTTGATGACATTCCACTGCCACAGGGTGCAGGCCAGCAGAACGGGTGGGAAGATAAGATTGGTGAATATGTTGGGAATCAGTACTATGCGGAAGCTGATGATGATGAAGTCGATGACAATCAGAGGAGCATAGATGCGGAAACCGCTCTTTATCTGCTTGATGCTCAGACGGATAAGCAGCGAGATGAGTATCACGCCCAACAGCCAGGCATATTCTACCAGCAGATTGCAGGCCATAATCAGGAAATTCTGGTCGGCTGCCAGTCTGATGATGGCCAGCACGATGGCAAAGGTTACTACCGTTGCAGCCATGGTGATACACGTGCGCTTGCCGATAAACGTTTCGTGTGTGGCACTGATGTTGTCTGTCTTCAGCAGACGTGTCACCCTCTGCATGAGGCGTTGTGATCTGAACAGGCGGGTTATCGCTACCCTGAACAGCAGCACGTTGAGCGAGATGGAAATGATACCGCCAAACAGGATGATTACCAGCAGACCAAACATAAGCCTGCTGTTCCATTGCGACTTGCGCTTGGCCTGCGGCTTGTATTTCTCCGAGAGCGTTTCGGTTGTCTCGCTCACGTTGGTACTGATATGCCTGAGTATGGTGAAGTAGTTGTCGCCGGCATTGTTGAATATGCTGGCCTGTATGTCACCATAACGCTTGATGGCGTAGTCGTTCAGACTGCTCAGCTGTCTCTCAGTGTTGTGATAATACTTGATGTACATACTCATCTGTTCGTTGTTGCTTTTCAGCGTTCTGAGTATGTTGATAGACAGGGTGAGGCAGACATTGCGGTCTATGGCGGCGTGCTCGCTCAGCGTGCGGTCGCTCATCTGGCTCAGTACATTTACCAAGGAGTCAAACCGCGCTATCTCGCTCGTGGAGCGCTGCAGATAGTTTTCAAAGGGAATAACCGACTTCTTGAACGCATGATACATCTCTGTAGCTTCATGACAGGCGTAGGTCAAGTCAAATATATATCCCGACTTCTGCGAGTATAGCATCAGCGAATTCTGGCTGCACTGGTTGATGATTGAATACATGTTCATAGTCATCTGGTCCTGCTGCTCTTTCAGGTATCCCGTCTGGCGTTCCAGTTCTATTCTGTAGCCAGTGAGCTCCTGACGTAGGATGGCCAGAGTGTGCGACAGGTCCTTTTCCTTTAAGACGGCCATTGAGGGCATTGCCACTGTGAGCAGCAGTAGCAGCATGAATATCTTTGTTTTCATATTATCTCTCATTATACATGCAAATTTACTCAAAAGAATCGAATTGTGTAAGGATATTTTTATTAATTTTGTACTATTAAACCAAAAATAGGATAGTAATGATAATTATTGCTGATTGCGGAGGTACAAAGAGCGATTGGGCGCTTGTCTGCGACGACAGAACGGTCGTACGTATGCAGACTGGGGGCATCAATCCCATCCATCAGAGTGAGGATGATATCGTAAAGCAGCTTGATGCTGTGGCTCAAGAGGTTACCCGCAGACGGGCCGTCGTTTCCACGCTCGATATCTACTTCTATGGTGCTGGCTGCAATGCCGTGGGCACAGGCATCGTCAGTGCTATCCTTGCCCGGGTCTTTGCCCCGTTTGCTCCTGGGCTCCACGTGTGGTCCGACCTTCTTGGCGCCGCCCGTTCCCTGTGCCAGCACGCCGAGGGTATTGCCTGTATTCTCGGTACCGGCTCCAATTCGTGTCTCTATGATGGCGAGAGCATCGCTGCCAATACCCCTCCTTTGGGTTACATCTTGGGCGACGAAGGCAGTGGGGCCGATTTGGGCAAACATTTCCTGCACGACTTGCTTAAAGGCCAGCTTCCCGAGCAGTTTCGTGACGAGTTCTACTCCTCTTGCCAGCTTTCCTATCCCCAGGTTATCCAGCGCATCTACCAGCAGCCGCGAGCCAACAGTTTCTTGGCATCTCTTGCTCCGCTTATCCATCGTCACCTGGACAATCAGCATGTGTACGACATGGTTCTTGAGCGTTTCCGCTCGTTTGTGCGTTACAACCTGAAGCCCTACCGTCGCCCCGACCTTCCCGTGAGTTTTGTGGGTAGCGTGGCTTATTATTTCCGCGACCTGTTGGCTGAGGCCATAGAGCGCGAGGGGCTGAAGATGGGCACCGTGGCCCGTACGCCTATGGCAGGATTGCTGGCCTATCACGGGGTGGATGCGGCAGATGTATAGGCATCTCTTTACATCTTCTTTTTCACTGCATATAAGTTGACTTCAAGGTTTGATTTGTGGATTTCAAGGTTTGATTTCATGGCTTCATACTGCGAATTACCTATTTCCAACTTCGCAATTACTCTCAGGCAGGTCAGGGCTAAGTATGGCCAGCAGGCTGTGTATGCCACCCTCATGGCCGGAAGAGTGAAGATGGGCTTGGGGGAATAAAAAACAATCGCAATGCCCATGGGGATGAACATTGCGATTGGCTGTTGGTATCTAAGGGATTAGAACTCGCTCGTAAAGTGGAACTTGATGTGCTCGAAGTCCTGCTGGGCCATTGACAGCACGTAGCCGCTGTCTGCCAAGAACACGTCGCGACCCTCAGAGTCTTTGGCCATATACTGGTATTTGCGCTTCTTGAAGTTCTCATACTCCTTCTCGTCATCGCTTTCTATCCAGCAGGCCTTGTAGAGATGCACGGGCTCCCAACGGCACTTGGCATTGTACTCGTTTTCCAGTCGATACTGGATTACCTCAAACTGCAGCTGACCTACGGTTCCCACAATGCGGCGGTTGTTGAACTGATTGACAAACAACTGGGCCACACCTTCGTCCATGAGCTGCTCCAGACCTTTGTAGAACTGCTTGGACTTCATGGGGTCGTCGTTCTCGATGTATTTGAATAGTTCGGGAGAGAAGCTGGGGAGTCCTCTGAAGTGGATAAGCTCGCCCTCGGTCAGCGTGTCGCCTATCTTGAAGATTCCGTTGTCGGGGAGTCCGACGATGTCGCCTGGGTAGGCCTCGTCGATGGTCGACTTGCGCTGTGCCATGAACTGCGTAGGTGATGAGAACCTTACGGTCTTGCCCAGACGTACGTGGGTATAGGGCTGGTTGCGCTGGAACTTGCCCGAACAGACCTTGCAGAAGGCGATACACGAACGGTGGTTGGGGTCGATGTTGGCTGTAATCTTGAAGATGAAGCCTGTGAATTTGGGCTCGGTGGGCTCGACCATACGTTCTTCGGCCTTGGTGGGGCGTGGGCTCGGTGCTATCTGTACAAAGCAGTCGAGCAGCTCCTGTACACCGAAGTTGTTTAAGGCACTGCCGAAGAAGACGGGTGCAACATCGCCGCTACGGTAGGTCTCAACATCGAACTCGGGATATACGCCATCGACGAGGTCAAGGTCGTCGCGCAGCTGGCTTGCTTCGCGTTCACCGACATGCTGGTCGAGTTCGCTGCTGGCCACATCTACGGCAATCTTCTCTGTAACCCTCTGCTTGTTAGGGGTAAACAGGTTGAGCTGCTGCTCGAAGATATTGTATACACCCTTGAATCTCAGTCCCTGGCCGATGGGCCATGACAGTGGGCGCACATGTATCTGCAGTTCCTTCTCCAACTCGTCGAGCAGGTCGAAGGGGTCGCGGCCCTCACGGTCCATCTTGTTGACAAAGATGATAACCGGCGTGTTGCGCATGCGGCACACCTCCATCAGCTTGCGTGTCTGGGTCTCCACACCTTTGGCAGAGTCGACCACGATAATGGCAGAGTCTACGGCTGTAAGCGTGCGGTAGGTATCTTCGGCAAAGTCCTGGTGACCAGGGGTGTCAAGGATATTTACCTTGTAGTCCTGATAGTCAAACTCCATGACCGATGTAGAGACCGAGATACCTCTCTGCTTCTCTATATCCATCCAGTCTGATGTGGCAGTCTTTCTTATCTTGTTGCTTTTTACAGCTCCAGCCACCTGAATCTGTCCTCCGAAGAGCAGGAACTTCTCTGTCAGCGTGGTCTTACCGGCATCTGGGTGTGAGATGATGGCAAAGGTCCTTCTACGTTCTATTTCGTTCATTCTATTATGTTGTTTGCAGTTTTTTGATACATTCCTCCAGGCTTTCCTCCCAGTAGGGTATGTCTATATTGTAAGTATTCTTAATCTTGGTCTTGTCCAGCACGCTGTAGTGCGGACGGTGGGCTGGGGTGGGGTATTCTTCGGTGTGCAGCGGGCTTACCTTGCATCCCTGGATGCCGGCTATGCGGTGGATGGCTTTGGTAAAGTCGTACCAGCTGATGACTCCCTCGTTGCTGAAGTGGTAGATGCCCGGGATGATGCCTTGGTTGATGGCTGTCATGATGGTGGCTGCCAAATCGCGGGCGTAGGTGGGGGTGCCTATCTGGTCGAAGATTACGCCAAGACGGTCTTTGGTCTGTCCCAGTTTAATCATTGTCTTGACAAAATTGTTGCCAAAGGTGGAATAGAGCCAGGCGGTGCGGATAATCATCGTGCGGTGGCAACGGGTCATGCATGCCTCTTCGCCGGCGAGCTTGGTGCGTCCATACACGCTGTCCGGGCAAGTCGTGTCGGTCTCGGTATATGGCGTATGCTTGGTTCCGTCGAATACGTAGTCGGTGGAAATCTGTACCAGGAAACCCTTGCGGCTCTCGATGGCCTCTGCCAGATAGGCAGGAGCCTTGGCATTGAGAAGAGTACAAAGTTCCTCGTTGCTCTCTGCGCGGTCAACAGCAGTGTAGGCTGCACAGTTGACGATTCCGTCTATCTCATGTTCGTTGACAAATGCACTGATGGCCTTGGCATCCGTAATGTCGAGGTCGGCTACATCGGTGTTGAAGAATGTGTGTTGGCTGTTGGCTTGCTGCAGGAGCTGCATTTCGTTGCCCAACTGTCCGTTGCATCCTGTGATAAGTATATTCATAATCAGTCGTCTTCGAATTTGAGTCCTTCGGTATTGTCCTTGATGTAATAGTCTGAAAGCAGACCCACCAGCGTGGTAATCTCCTTGATGGCCTTTTCGGTCTCGGGTGAGATGGCCTTCTTCTGCAGGCGCAGCATCATGATGCCATAGAGGGCATCGAGGCATGTCTCGATTTCGTTGATATCCTTGTCGCCCTTGTTGCGCAATTCCACAATAAAGGGCAATGCCTTGTAATATGCTGCATTGTAGAAGGGGAATTTGGAAGACTGTAACAAGCGGTGATGGAGGTCGCAAACATCCTTGAGCAACACCTCGTTAATCTGCAAGTGACCGTATTCGCGCTTACCCTCTTCATTCATCATCCTGATGAGATTGCCTATCCAGTCAAGCTCTTCCTCCTTTTGCTCTTCGGTGAAGTCAAACTTGTTGATATACTCCCGTTTGATGACAGGCAACGAACAGCCGTAAACACGGATGAGGTCTTCCATCTGCCACATATACAGAAGATATTCGGCTATCGAATTCTTCCTTAATTCTTTTGCAACAAACATTTTCTCAGTAACTGATTGTATAGAGGTTGAAGACAGTACCGATGAGTACCAGTAAAGAGAAGGCAATCACCAGACTTCCTATTACCTTATTAATTATAAGAATACCATTGTCGTCGAACTTTCCTCTTATCTTGTTGATGAGCCAGGACAGACCAAACCACCATATCAGGGCTCCAATCACAATGCTGATATAGCCCAATGACATTTCGAATGGATGGTTGGGGATAACGAAGGCAAACTGGGCAAATGTGCCCATGAAAAGGAATATGATAAGAGGATTGGAAAGGGTTACGAAGAAAGCCGTGATGGCATTGTGTGTCAGAGACCCTTTCTTGGTGCCGCCCCGGTGGATGTTGCGGGTTGGGTTGGCCTTGAAACAATAGATACCGAAGAGCAGCAGTATAGCGCTACCGCTAATCTGAAGCCAGAACTTATTGGTAGGATTGGTTATCAGGTCCATGATAAAACTCATACCAAAGCCCGTTAGCATAGCATAGATGATGTCGCTCATGGCGGCACCTATGCCTGTGACAAATCCATACCAACGCCCTTTGTTGAGGGTGCGCTGGATACACAGGACTCCTACGGGGCCCATAGGCGCCGATGCAATGATACCAATCAGGACTCCTTTGAGTATCATCCCTAATATGTCTATTTGAAACGGAAACGGCATAGCGGATGCAAAGTTAATAAATTAACTTGAAAGAAAACGCTATAACTTGGAAAAATGTCCTCTGAGGCTAAAAAACTGATGCTTTTCTTGTGGTTTTATGGAAAATATATTTACCTTTGTCTATTAGAACAAAATCAATAACTAAAGATAATTATAAAATGGACGTACAGAATGAAATGAAACCGTATGTAATCGGTTTGGACCTGGGTGGAACCAACTCAGTATTTGGAATTGTCGACAGCCGTGGTGATATCAAGGTGACCACAGCTATCAAGACGCAGGCTTATGACGATGTCAATGATTATGTCAAGGCTGCAGTTGAGGCTCTCCAGATCATTATAGATCAGGTGGGTGGTATCGGCAAGATCAAGGCTATGGGTATAGGTGCTCCTAATGGTAACTATTATAATGGTACTATCGAGTTTGCGCCTAACCTGAAGTGGGGTCGCACGGGCGTCGTGCCATTGGCCAAGCTCTTCTCTGATGCTCTGGGTATCCCTGTAGCCCTTACCAATGATGCCAATGCGGCTGCCATCGGCGAGATGACTTACGGTGTGGCTCGCGGTATGAAGAACTTTATCGTTATTACCCTCGGTACTGGCGTTGGCTCGGGTATCGTAGTCAATGGTCAGCTGGTTTATGGCTGTGATGGCTTTGCCGGTGAGCTCGGTCATACCATTGTACGCCTCGACGGTCGTCCTTGCGGTTGTGGTCGTCGCGGCTGTCTGGAGACTTACTGCTCTGCCACGGGTGTCGCTCGTTCTGCACGCGAGTTCTTGGAGACACGCGATGATGAATCGCTGTTGCGTGAGCTCAATCCCGAAGATATCACTTCTCTCGATGTGGCTATTGCCGCTGGCAAGGGTGACAAGTTGGCTAAGGAGATTTTCGACTTCACCGGTGAAATTCTTGGTGAGGCTTGTGCCAACTTTGCTGCATTCTCTTCTCCTGAGGCTTTCATCTTCTTCGGTGGTCTTACCAAGGCTGGCGCCCTGCTGATGGATCCTATCGTGAAGAGCTACAACGACCATATCCTCAACATCTTCAAGGGTAAGGCCAAGTTCCTGGTTAGCGGCCTCGATGGTTCTGCTGCCGCCGTTCTTGGAGCTTCTGCTGTAGGATGGGATATCGTGTAATGGAATAAGGGTTGTCATCGTATTGACAACACCTAACATAAAAATAGCCCGGGTTGAAATTTCAACTCGGGCTATTTTTATGATAGGCTGCGTGTCAGTTGACTACAACTTTCTTGCCATTGAGTATGTAGATGCCTTTGGGCAAACCTGTAAGTGCTTCCGAACGCTCGACATTGCGGCGCACGGCAATACCGGTGATAGAGTATACCGTTACTCTTGTAGGTTGCCACGTGGTGGGTGTGTCAATGCCGTCGGTTACTGTGCGGCGGTAGAGCATCAGGTCTTTCTGGCTGCCTGTGTAGCAGGCGAAGCGTGGACTGTTGGCATTGAACTGTATCTCGCGTGAGGTCCAGTTGTTATTGGTGATATGGCTGTAACCGGCCTCTACGCTGATAGACCATTTCGTCTTGTTGTCGGATGTTGTAGTAGCGGTGTAGAGCTTATTGTCATTGCTGGTCTGTGAAAGATATACTTTGCCCATGACGTCGTAGATGGTGTAGGCGCCCTTGGTTCCGCCAAGAAGCAGCTGGTGGGGCTTGCCCTTTTCGTCTACGGTAGTTGTGATGGTCTCGTCGGATCCGATAGTTACGTCGGCAGAAGTATAGAAGTTCTTGCCATCGGTAAGGTCTGACAGTGCGCATGATTTTACCTTGTCGTTGCCTGGGAATACCAAGATATAATACGAACCGGCATTAATCTCTGTCTCAGACTTGACTAACGTAAAGACAACGCCATTAGGATTGGGGTCTGGGTCCGGATTAGGATCTGGGTCAGGGTTGGGATCTGGGTCAGGGTTGGGATCTGGGTCCGGGTCAGGATTGGGGTCAGGATCGGGGTTAGGGTCTGGGTCAGTACCTGGATCGGTGCTGTTGTCATAGTTGTCATAGCTGAAAGCGACATTCTGCTTTCCGCCCCAGATATATTCCTCCAGTCCAGGATAATCGACGAAGGGATTGCGGTTTTGCTGGCAGCCATACACGGCATTGTTGCGGTCTATCTCTTTCTTGCTTACGGGGTCTTGCTTCGCCCAGCGCAGCAGCATCTTGATAAACCATGACTTGTAGGCAGGGTATTTGTTACCGGCAAATACCGCAGTGTTGGACCATGACGAAATCTTGTTTTCGTAGCAAGTGGCCATATAGAAATAGATACGTGCAAAGTCGCCTTTGTATTCGTCGTTGGGCTCGAATACAGTACCCGAATAGCCTTCGGTAGAGCAAGGACCTACTTTGCAGAAACCGCCGTTTGAACTGTAAGTTGGCTTTTGGGTTTCACCAAAGGGAAGGTTGCCTCTTCGATTGTTGACATAACCATCGGTGGGAACCACATGGACAATGTCTGATTTCATAGGCGAGGCTTTGCCGAACCAACTTTGTGGTACCGAGTGTTCACGGTTCCAGCAGTCGCCTTCTTTCTTGTACCCTCCGGCATTGTCTCTGAAAGTGTAGTTGGTGGTACAAGAGTACATGTCCCACAGTTTACCGTCGGCACGTTTGTCGGTCTTTTCATAGTAGGTCAGCAAACCATCGTAGCTTATGGTTCTGTGATTGCTAATAATGGAGTAGAGTGCTGTTTTCAGTGCGGCACCTTTCTTACCAGTGGCAGCCTGGTAGTAAGTTCCACTGTTGTTGGGCCCCTGTGCAAAGGCGTGGAGCACCAGGGCCAACATGGTGGTGACCAATGTAATTTTTCTAAACCTTAACATTCTCTTTTTTGATTAAACGTAAAACTCTGCAAAGTTAGCAATAAAGTAATTATTATCGGCCAGACTTTGTAATTATTTTTCCGTTATTGCCCTATATATTATAAATAGGTGTAAAAATAGGGCCTTTTATCGTAAAAGACCCTATGATGATGTTGGGGAATGGGATGGTTTTGTATATCTTTGGTTTCTTATTCTGCCGAGAAGTCTGCAACCATTTTGCGATATAGCGAATACATTCGCGTGCGGTCGATGTAGCCTACCAGACGGTTGTTGACATCGACTACAGGGAGATACTGGGCATTGGTGTTCTCAAATTTATGCATGGCCTCGTCCATTGGGTCGTTTTCGCCAATCTTGGCAGGACAGTCGGACATAAGTTGCTCTACTCTGAACCGATTGTACAGCTCTGTTCTGAAGATGATATGTCGGTTGCGTGTCATGTTGACTTCTCCCAGTAGGGTTCCGCCTTTGTCCAACACGGGAAGGAAACTGGTATGGCTGTCGCTGTATGCTCTCACCAGTTTGCTGAGTGGCATGTCGGGCGTGACAGATGTGTACTCGCGTTCGATAAGACTGTCAAGCCTCATCAGGGTAAGGATTGATTTGTCGGTATGGTGGGTGAGCAGTTTTCCCTGTCGTGCCAATCGCATGGCATAGATGCTGTGTGGCTCAAAGATGCTGATGGTAAGGGTGGAAACTACACTCACAATGATAAGTGGCATGAAGAGCTGGTAGCCACCGGTAAGTTCGGCGATAAGGAATATTCCCGTAAGCGGGGCGTGCATCACTCCTGCCATCACTCCTGCCATACCCAATAGCGTGAAGTTCTTCTCGGGAGCGTAGGGGCCCAGTTGATACATGTTCCATATTCGCGCAAAGAAGAAGCCGCTGAATCCGCCGATAAACAGGGATGGCGCAAAGGTACCACCGCAGCCGCCACCGCCATTGGTGGCTGATGTGGCAAAGACTTTGGTCAGCAATACCAATCCGACATAAACGACCAGCAGGTCGCCATGTCCATAGAAGAGAGAGTTGTCCATGACGTGATTCCACTCTTCGGGTGTGCTTCCGTTAAGCAGTGTGTTGATGGCGCTGTATCCTTCTCCATAGAGTGAGGGGAAAAGGAAGATGAGCGGACTTAGCACCATACCACCAGCAAGCAATCTCAGGTATGGCCGTTTGGCAAGTTGGGCAAAGCAGTTCTCGCATGCGGTCATTGTACGCATAAAGTAGAGACTTATCAGTCCGCAGAACATGCCAAGGAGTATGTCGGAGGGGACGCGGTCCAGTCCCCACATGCTGTCAAGATGGAAGTTGAAGAGGGCACTGCCTCCCATAAAAATATAGGAGAAGCAAGTGGCGGTAACGCATGAGGTGAGGATTGGCAGCAACGACGCCATAGACAGGTCAACCATCAATACTTCAAGAGTGAAAACCAGCCCGGCAATAGGGGCCTTGAAGATTCCGGCAATGGCAGCAGCTGCGCCACATCCGACGAGAAGGATAAGGTTCTTTTTCTCAAGATGGAACATCTGTCCAAGATTGCTGCCGATGGCAGAACCGGTAAGTACAATAGGCGCCTCGGCTCCTACCGAACCGCCAAAGCCGATGGTGATAGCCGACGCCACCACCGATGACCAGCAGTTGTGTGACTTCAGGTGGCTGTTCTTGGTCGATATGGCGTAGAGTACACGCGTGATACCGTGAGAGATATTGTCTTTGACGATGTACTTGATAAACAGCGAGGTAAGGTATATACCTATGACAGGGAAAAGCAAGTATAGCCAGTTGTAGCTGGTAATCGTAAATCCTGTAGTAAGCAAGTGCTGGATTTCCTTGATTATACTATGCAGGATAAAAGCGGCGATGGCAGCAAAGAGGCCGATAAAGAATGACAGAATCAATGTGCTCTGTCTATCGGACAAGTGCTGTTTGTTCCACTTTACCAACTTGGTTATTATCGTTTTGTCTGATTCTGTAGCTACGTTTGTCATCGTCCGTGATTGCTTATTTTCTTATGATTTTAACCTCTCCGTCCAATGCGAGTTTGATGATGCTCGAAGGTGTATGAGGCTTGTGCTCTTGTCGGCGTGAGAAGCAAACATAATCGACGGCGTCGAGTATCTCTTGTGATATGTCGCAATAGTTTGCGGCGGCTGGCTGTCCACTTATATTGGCGCTGGTGCTTACCAAGGCCTTCTGGAAACGGAAGCACAGTTCTTTAGAAAACTCTTCGTGAGTGATGCGCAAAGCGATGGAACCGTCTTCGGCTATAAGATTGGGAGCCAGGTTCACAGCACCGTCAAGGATTACGGTGGTAGGCTTGTCTGCCAGTTCAAACAGGTCCCATGCCACAGCTGGCACTTCACGTACATAACGTTGCAATCGGGCGTCTGAGTCGACAAGGCATATCATGGCCTTGGAGTCGTCACGTTGCTTGATTTTATACACCTTGGCCACCGCTTCTGCATTGGTGGCGTCGCAGCCTATGCCCCACACGGTGTCCGTAGGATAGAGTATTACACCTCCATGGCGCAGCACCTCAACTGCATTCTTTATATCTTCTGCTTGTTTCATAGTTTTTTATTTTGTACAATGATAGTCCTCGATGGTACGCATGCCGTTAAGAAAATCGTTTGCGTTCATACGCTTCTTGCCGGAAATCTGCAGGTTGACAATCTCCAGCCATTCGTCGGCGCAGGCGACGAACATCCGTTTGCCTTCGACCATGATTGTTCCCGCCTTTTGTCCAGTACTTCTTCCTGTCTTTGCGGTCTTGAATACTTTGAGCACCAGTTTGTTCTTGGTTGACGCCTCAACCGATTGCTCCAACGATGACCATGCTCCTGGATAGGGCGACAGTCCTCGGATGAAGTCATATACTTGCTTGGCTGATTGATTCCAATTTATCTCACATGTTTCTTTGAATATCTTGGGTGCCGGTTTCAGACAGTCGTTGTCTTCTTGGGCAACGGAGGGCACGTCTCCGTCACACTCGATGACCTTGTCTATCGTCTCTTTGCACAGTTGGGCACCAAGACGCATCAGGCCGTCATAGACATATTCAACGTCAGCATCATCAGGTATGTCAAAGGTCTTCTTGTCGATGATTCTACCTGTATCAATGTCCTTGTCCAAGAAGAAAGTTGTTATACCGGTCTGAGTCTCTCCATTGATTACCGCCCAGTTGATAGGGGCTGCACCACGGTATTGCGGCAAGAGGGCAGCATGCACGTTGAAGGTGCCAAATCTGGGCATCCCCCATACCACTTCGGGCAGCATGCGGAAGGCAACGACAGCCTGGATGTCGGCGTTGAAACTGCGAAGCTGTTCGATGAATGACTCGTCTTTCATTTTGACTGGTTGGAGCACGGGGATGCTATGTTCCAATGCATATCTTTTAACTGGCGAAGCCTGTAGCGTGTCTTGATGACGGCCTACAGGCTTGTCGGGCTGGGTTACTACTGCTACCACATTATATTCTCCCTCTACCAATGTCTGCAATGACTCTACTGCAAATTCGGGAGTACCCATAAATACTATTCTGAGTGTACTTTTATCCATTGTAGTTCTTTGTTTGAGGGCAAAGTTATAAAATTAAACTTAAATAACGTGAGTTCGATGAAATATAACTCATTGAAAATTT
>ULQW01076652.1_pt1 | contig 31773 bp, 26 predicted proteins | sample 1954921 | NCBI WGS metagenome assembly ULQW01 (sample SAMEA4835666, study PRJEB28245) | human gut metagenome | biome: gut microbiome; material: fecal sample | place: Denmark | collected 2008
TGATACAAGAGGATAAATTGAATTGATAGAACTCACCTTTAATGTTATGGCAATTTCTCAAATAAAGTATTTAATTTTCCTTATATGCTTGTCTTGTATCCCAATATATTCCACATATGGACAAAGTTCATATAAATACAAGGTGGAAGAATCCCCGAAGGGCTTGGTTTTAACAAAATGGAAAGGCAAGGAAACCAAAATTAATTTCAATAATGATTCGTTGCTAAAACGTGTGAAAATTATTGGAGCGATGGCTTTTGAAATGAATGATCACATAGAGGAGGTCATTTTGCCGGAAGGTGTAGAAGTTTTGGAAAAGAGGGCGTTCAACACATGTGCGAACCTGCGTAAAATCTATCTTCCAAACTCCATAAGCTTTATCGGTGCCAGTGCTTTCAATATGTGCCGTAACTTGGAGCTGTCAGAGTTGCCTTCCAATTTAGAAGAAATTGGTAATTGGGCTTTTTGGGATTGTAAAAAGGTCTCAATCTCCGTTATTCCCGAGAATGTAAAAAGAATAGGAATGAAAGCTTTCGTTTGTTGCAACATTCATGAAATTAAGCTACCGGAAGATCTCGAAGTGATAGAAGACCGTTTATTTGCACGTTGCGAACAGTTGGAAAAGGTCATATTTCCTAAAAATCTCAAAAGAATTTCTGAATGTGCATTTGCAAGCTGTAAAAAACTTGAAATGATTGAATTGCCAAATACTGTGACAAATATTGATTGGTGGGCTTTTGCTGATTGCATTTCCTTAAAAACGGTTATATTGCATTCCAAACCTGAAATTTCACCTGAAGCCTTTAGAAATTGCAACATTCTTTACATGGGAGAAAAACAATGATTCTAATTCAGCATATATATTATCAATATTGAGCATACCATACACAAGACAATATTTGAGAAATTTTATAATGGAGTTAAATTGCCAAAGGGGTAAAAGATTTTAGATATAATAAACATTTAATTCTTATAATATGAAACAGATTGGTTTGATTTTATTGGTTGTGCAATATGCCATGTGCGCCGTTGCGCAAAGTAATGAAAACAAGGCATCATTGTCGCAAAGCAAGTTTGAGTGTATATATGAGTATAAGGTAACGAATTCAAAATCTATAACGGACACCTATACGACTATCTTACAGATAGGGCGTGATTGTTCTTGTTTCATGGATTACACGGCGTTCCAGTCCGATTCTGTTAACGCCAACCCAAATTCTTCCGATGACGATATAAAAAAATACAAAGCGCAGAAGATGAAAAACAGTATGTTTTTCGATCAGACTGTGGTACAGAATCGTCCGCAAGGTGAAATGTCCGTTTACAGTGTAATACCGCCAGATAATTATATGTATAAGGAAAAGCTTCGTTCTGTCCAATGGAGTTTGGGCAATGAAACAGATACAGTCTGCGGTTATGCCTGTAAAAAAGCGACGGGCGAATACGGAGGAAGGAAATGGGTAGTATGGTACGCGCCTGGCATACCGACAACTTTCGGACCTTGGAAATTTTGCGGTCTTCCCGGTCTCGTAATGCTGGCTTATGATACGGAGAACATACACCGTTTTGAAGCCATTACTTTCCGAAAGGGTACATTGCCTATATCTTTTCCTGATATACCAAATATTGTGACAGTGGAAAGAGATAAGTTTATAAAGAGCAAGAACAAATTTGAAGAAAATCCTATGGGTAACATTCCGCCTGAATCAATCAGTGAAATGGTTGTGCAAAAGGATGATAGTGGAATAAGTTCAATCCTTATCAACGGGGTACAGTTGCGGCTTCGTCCAAACGGTTACACCCCCTTGGAGTTGAAATAAAAACTGACTATGCGTTTATTTTTCAGTATATTGTTTTTCTTTACTGTAAGTATCGCTTATTCACAAAACCGGGTGAAAGGGATGCTTACGGATGCTTCAGGCGTGGGCATTGATGGTGCGATAGTCAAAATATCCGCTGACAGCACCGTCATTGCCTATACAATTTCAGATAAGGGGCATTTTAATGTAGCCTTTAATACAGATGCAAAAAAAGTTCAGCTGATCGCCGAGTCGATTGGATACGAGTCCGTGGAAAAAGAAATCTTGAACGTGTCCAAGACTTATAATATTATAATGAAAGAAAATGCGACGGAATTGAAAGAAGTCGTCGTAAAGGCACCGGCAATCTACCAGCGTGGCGACACCCTGTCATATAATCTTTCTTCATATATCACCAAGAGTGACTATACATTGAAAGACGCCCTGAAAAAACTTCCGGGCATAGACATAGAAGAGTCTGGCAACATCAAATATTTAGGAAAGGAAATCTCAAACTTTTATATCGACGGTTTGGACTTGCTTGGCGGAAAATATAATATTGCGACGACAAACATACCTGCCTCGTATGTAAATTCAGTCCAGGTACTGAACAATCATCAGGCCGTAAACATGAATAAGGATATTTTTTCAGATGATGTGGCCATAAACATCAATATGAGCAGCAAAGCACGTTTCAAACCCATTGGGACCTATGAAGGCTCTGTTGGGTATGGTGACGACTGGCTATATAAGGTAAGCGGAGCAGGCATGCTTTTCAAACCAAAATTTCAAACCCTTGCCACACTGAAAATCGGTAATGTACATTCTTTCGCCTCAAATGAAGCGGCTTCCCTTTTTGGTGGCATCGAGGAAGAGTCTAAGGCTGAAAAGCTTATGGGAAATATATCGGCTTCAGCTCCTCCGATAGACAAAGACCGGTATGCCTCACCTGATGAACGCCTAATTTCAGTCAATTTCATCCAAAAAATAACTGAAACGGCCACATTGCGTGGAAATGTCGATTATAGTTATTCCAAAAGTCGGTATGATTATGACATTCAACGCAACTTTTATGATGGTGATGAAAATATAATCATTAACCAAGGCATAAATTCTCTGTCGACAATCCATTCCCCCAGTTTCTCTATTGTTTATAAAAACAATGCGAAGACAAACTATCTTAACAACACTCTATTTGGCAAGGCAACTTTTTTAAGAAACGAGTTGCCGACGACGGAAAACAACCAGGAACTTATGCAGCAACAGTCCATGCGTGACTACTATGTTGGAAATGATTTCTCATATAGCTGGCGTAAAGAAAAACTGCGCTGGAACCTGTCTTCATCCCTCCTGTTGTTCAACACGCCTAAAGTCAGGCTTACTTTAACAAGCGGGGAAAACGACATTAATCAAAATGCAAACAGTTTGGGCTTCCAGACCAAGAATACCTTGTCTGCTGTTTATGATTTTAACAGCTCACGTTTTTATTTTCCTCTGTCGCTGAATTTTTCGGCTGACGAAATCCAAACAGAATTGCAATCCTCTTTGGACAATATGGAAAACAAGAACGATATGAAAGGCGGTAAGTTGAGTGTTGTTTTTGCTCCCAAATATGAATACACACATCCGAAACGCAAATATGTCTTTCGGGCCGACGTACCCATGCGTATAGATTACATATACAACAGGGATCATATAAATAATGCTAAAAAGAATTTTAACTTCTTTTCCGTGTGTCCCGGAATTTATTTCAACTATATAGTCAACAGCCGTTCCGTATTTAGAACACGGGTTGCCTATACTCGAAATTTTGGTGACATCTTGGATTTCCTGACGTTTCCGGTGCAGACGGACATTACGACTCAGAAAATAAGTTCCGGCATTCTGCAGGACAACAAGTCGTTGCTAGCAAATCTGCACTACGATTATAAAATCCCATTGGATATGTGGTTCGTAAATGCCGACATCGTATACCAAAGGGAGCATAACAACTTGTTGACATCTCAGGATGTGGCATCAGACTTGATTCAATCGACTTTCATATACATGCCCAATAATACCAATAACATAACGGCACAACTGGGCGTAACCAAACAAATTGAACCTATAAAGACGAAAATTTCATTGAGGGGATTGTATATGTGGAGACTGCAACAGGCGGAGCAGAACGATATGCTTATGACATATACCTGGCAAAACGTGGGTATTTCTCCTACATTTACCTCGCAGCCATGCAAATATTTTGAATTGGACTATTCTGGTGAAATAAGCAAGACTTTTTTGAGCTATGAGGGCGTCAAGAGAAGTTATTGGTCGCAGGTACATAAAATCTCATTAAAAATCACACCGGTACAGTCTCTAATATTTTCTGCCTCGTCAGACATAGTGAAGAAGGACATAGCCCAAGGCTTGAGTAAAACGATGGCCTTGCTGGACTTTGACATAACATGGCTGCTCAAGGCGTTCAGGTTAAATCTAAGCTTGCAAAACGCATTGAACCAAGACTCATACAGCTATTCGATATACAGTTCAATTAACACTTACACATATAATTATAGACTGCGTGGACGTGAATTATTATTCACACTTTCATTAACGCTATAATTATTTATGAAACAAATTAAGTTTATTGATCAGTATGACTCCATACAATGCGGAGCCGCTTGTACGCCTCTGCCAACATCGACAGCGTCCGCCTGAGAGTACGCTCATTAGGAGTGTTCCGCTCATATATATTATAATGTTGACGGGCATTGGCCGCGCTGATTTAAGCAGGCCGGTGCCCGTAAATTTTGTTAATAATACGGAAGTTTGTCGTGGAGTATATCTTGTGACAGTCAGACATTTAACATAGGTTCTGGCTGATTTGAACAATCAGAATGCTTGAATTTTTTATCGGTGCATTGGTATTGTTTACATCTATTTTTTATAAATTTGCCAATTGAAACACAAACTTATGTTTTATGATAAAGTTTAAGGATATAACAGAAGACGACAAGGAACTGATACAGAGTTTTACGCTTTGGGGCGAAAGACAAAACTGCGACCTGTCGTTCTCAAACTTGATAAGCTGGCGCTTTCTTTACAATACACAGTTTGCGATAGTTGACGACTATCTTGTGTTCCGATTCTATATGGGCCACCACCTGGCTTACATGATGCCTGTGCCGCGGCCTAAACAGCAAGAGGACGGAACGTTTAAGGTGGAGCCGTGTGACGAATGTTCGGTGAGCGTGATACGTGCAATACGCGACGACTCGATAGCAATGGGACATCCGTTCCTGATGCTCGGTGTCTGCAACTATATGCGCGACATAATTGAGAGCCGTTTCCCCGATACGTTCGACATAAAGCCCGACCGCGACTTCAGCGACTACATCTACACGCGTGACAAACTGATAAATCTTTCGGGAAAGAAACTGCAGAGCAAGCGCAACCATATTAACAAGTTTAAGAGTCTTTATCCTGACTATAGTTACCGCGAGCTTACGCCCGACCTTATTCCGCAATGTCTCGAACTGGAACGGCAGTGGCGCCGCACATCTAAAGACGACAACGGAGAAGTGCCCGATGAAGATTTGTCTGAGGAACTGCGCTCAATGACGCGGGCATTTAACCGATGGGATAGGCTGGGACTTGTGGGCGGAACAATATTCGTGGGCGACAAGCTTGTGGCTTTCACCTTCGGATGCCCGATAAACCAGTGTACGTTTGACGTGTGCGTGGAGAAAGCCGACGTAAACTATGAAGGAGCGTTCACGATAATAAACCAGGAGTTTGTGAAACATCTGCCCGAGCAGTATTATTACATCAACCGTGAGGAAGATATGGGCGACGAAGGACTGCGACGCGCCAAGCTGTCGTATAAGCCCGACATTCTGCTTGAGAAGAACGTGATAATGGAGAAACATCCGTTGGCTGCCTTTGAAGACCAAGACCGCATAAAGGAAGAAACACGCGAGATATGGAAACAGGTGTTCAACGATCCCGACAAGTTTATCGACCTTTATTTCTCTCGTGTCTATCGTAGCGAGTATAACGTGTGCTGCCAGATAGACGGAAAGGTGGTGGCTGCGTTGCAGACCTTGCCTTACACCATGCTTTGTGACGGACGTGAGGTTAAGACAGTATATGTAAGCGGAGTGAGCACGCGCCCAGAATATCGTCGTCAGGACATAGGCAACAACCTTATGCGCCAGGCACATTTTGGCGTATATTACAGAGAGATAGTTTTTGCTTCTCTTATTCCTGCCGAAGACTGGCTATATGAATGGTATGAGAAGTGCGGATATGCCCGCGTGATAACATGCACGCCTCCGCCTGCTGATGCTATGGCTACGTCGTTTGAAGAGTTTGACCGCATTCAGCGCGCAAAGCGTTGTGTGCTTCTGCATGATGAAGAAGGCTATGAGGTTATACGCGAAGACATACGTCTGGCAGGTGATGAATATCGTCCGCAGGCCAAGAACATTCAGGCCATGTTGCGTGTGATAAATGCCAAGAAGGCTCTGGAGATGTATGCCGGACTTAATCCTGACAAAGATATGGTGCTGAGGGTTGAAGGCGATGCCGACATTCCGATGAATAATGCCTACTATGTAATAAAGAACGGAAAGGTGCGTCAGACGGATGAGCCTTACGCCGATGCCTTGAAACTTACAATAAACGGCCTGGCCGAATTTCTGTTTGATGGCGTAGGGGCAGAAATGAACCTGATGCTGAATTAAGATAAAAGTGAAAAATCCATTAGCTATCTTGCTTTAATACAAAGGCTAATGGATTTTTCACTTTTCACTTTTATCTTTTATCTTCTTAGAGTTTCGTTTTCAGTTCGTACAGTTTTGTTGAATTGCTGCCTTTGATGAGTATGCAGAAGCCTTCGGGCTTGTTTTCGTCAATGGCTTGTTTAACCTCCTCAACATCGTGGAACTTGCGGAACGGGCAGTCGGCCGACTTGAACTCGTCGCCTACGAGCCATACTTGCTCTATGTCTGAAGCTTTCAGCATGTCGGCAACTTTCTGATGTTCTTCGTCGCTCACTTCGCCAAGTTCCTTCATCGCGCCTATTATAGCCATCTTGTGGTCGGCCTTTATCTCTCTGAAGTTCTTCAGTGCAGCCTCCATGCTTGTCGGGTTGGCGTTGTATGCGTCGATAATCAGTTTATTGCTTGCCGTAACCTCCAGTTCCGAGCGGTTGTTTGTCGGAACATAGTTGGCAAGCGCATGGCATATCTGTTCTTCCGTAACGTCAAAATAAAGACCTATACATGCTGCTGCGAGCATGTTGTATATGTTGTAGCTGCCAATCATGTGAGTCCTTACCTCGTTCCACTGACCTTTGCCGTGGCGCCATCTGAAATTGAGGAATGGGTCGCACGATACGAATTCGCCGCAGGCGTTAAGTTCGTCGTTGTCCACAGTGCCATATTTAACAAGTTTAAGTCCTCCGGCTATCTTCAGTAGATGCTCGTTTTCGTTGTGTATGAACACCGTGCCGTTGTGCTCGCGCAGATAGTCGTAGAGTTCGCCCTTGGTGCGTATCACACCTTCAAACGAGCCAAAACCTTTAAGGTGAGCCTTGCCCACATTGGTTATTATACCGTAGTCAGGCTCGACGATGTTGACCAAAGTCTTGATCTCGCCCGGATGGTTGGCTCCCATCTCTATAACGGCAATGTCGTTTTCGGCCGTGAGGCGCAGCAGCGTCTTAGGCACGCCTATGTGGTTGTTGAAGTTGCCCTGAGTGTAGAGCACGTTATATTTTTCGGCCAATACGGTTGCCACGAGTTCCTTTGTTGTGGTCTTGCCGTTGGTGCCGGTTATTCCAATGATTTTAGTTCCAAGTTTGCGGCGGTGATAGTTGGCCAGCTGCTGCAGCGTGGTCAGACAGTCGTCAGTAAGAATATACCTACTGTCGCCTTCAACGGCAAACTCTTTTTCGTCGATAACGGCATACGAGCAGCCCTGTTCGAGAGCCTTGGCGGCAAAGGCGTTGCCGTTGAATGATTCGCCTTTCAACGCAAAGAAAATAGAACCTTTTGGGCAGTCGCGGCTGTCTGTGGTAACCTGCGGATGCTCGGTGAAGATTCTGTATAATTCTGATATGTCCATGTGTGATAGTTTTATTGGGTGCAAAAGTACATCAAAAAATCGTACCATGACAATTTTGCGGCCAAATAATAATATGTTCTGCACATATTTTCTTACCTTTGTGATTCTGTTGGTACAGAAAGAATTATTAATGAAACAAAAGATATATTGTTATAATTGCTAATCCGAAACTCTTTTAATAATATGAAATACGTAAACGAAACAGTGCGTCGCCAGGACCGCCTGCTTAGCGAGGAGCGTGCCTTGCAGCTTATTAGAGGCTGTGAGTATGGAGTGTTGTCAATGGTCGCTGCTGACGGTGAAGCCTATGGCCTGCCGCTGAATTATGTTTGGGACGGTGCTCACAGCCTGTATATACATTGCGCTCCTGAAGGAAAGAAACTCAGGGCCTTGGCGCACAATCATGATGTGTCGTTCTGCATAGTTGGCCATACTAATCTGTTGCCGTCGCGTTTCACTACCGAATATGAAAGCGTCGTTATGAAGTGTCATGCCGTAATTGTGCTTGATGATGGCGAAAAGAGGCACGCGCTTCGTCTGCTGATAGACAAACTTGCCCCTGAATATAAAGAAGCCGGAATTAAGGCTGCCGAAAAATCGTTTCATCGTGTAGGTATAATACGTCTTGACATAATTGAGTTCAGCGGTAAGTGCAAGGCTGTTCCGTCGGCTCATTGATGTTTAAGCCCAAATATCCCGATTTGTGGTAAGTATATTTTCTGACTTGTTTTTATTCTTGATAAAAAACGTCAAAAATATAAAGAGTCTCGATATTTATGAGTATTTTTGCCGTCTGTAGAGATTAATTTTATTCTTTAATTTATATTGTGAAAGGCTTTATTCCTTATATATTGAACGTCAACGGGCGACTGATGGATTTGTCAGAGCCTTGTGTTATGGGCATTCTTAATGCCACTCCCGATTCGTTTTATGCCGGCAGCCGCAAGCAGACTGAGGCTGAAATTGCTGCGAGGGCCGACCAGATAATGGCCGAAGGCGGCAAGATTATCGACGTAGGAGCATTCTCTACGCGTCCCGGTGCGGCTCATGTAACCGAGGATGAAGAAATGGAACGCATGCGCATGGCCTTGAAAGCCGTAAGAAGCGTGCAGCCCGATGCTCCTGTTTCGGTAGACACGTTCAGGCCCGAAGTGGCACGCATGGCTGTCGAGGAGTTCGGGGCAGGCATAATAAATGATGTATCTGAAGGCAACATTAACGGCGCTTTCGGCGGCAGCGGTAATAATAGTGCTGATGCTGACGGATGCAACGGCGACGGCGAATGCCCCGAAATATTCAAGATGGCAGCCCGTCTTGGTGTGCCTTATATATTAATGTCTACCAAGCCCGACATAATGAGCATGATGAAAGCCTTTGCTCATGAGGTGCAGACATTGCACTCTCTTGGCGTAAAGGACATAATATTAGACCCGGGTTTCGGCTTCGGCAAGACGCTTGAGCAGAATTACGAACTTCTTGCCGGACTTGACAAGTTGCGCGAATTTGAGCTTCCGCTTCTTGTCGGCGTGTCGCGCAAGTCTATGATTTCGCGCCTGCTCGCCACCGATGCCGACCATTCGCTCAACGGCACGTCGGTTGTCAACACCATTGCCATGATTAATTCGGGTGCGTCAATTCTGAGAGTACACGACGTAAAGCCGTGCGTTGAGGCTGTAACCATTGTAAAAGAAGTATTTAAGTATGTTTGAATTTGGCATAAAAGATTTTGTCGATATATTTTGCGTGGCCCTGATGCTGTATTACATTTACAGACTGATGAAGGAGTCGCGCTCGCTCAACGTGTTTATCGGCATCATGGTGTTCATCGTTGTCTGGCTTTTCGTGAGTCAGATTCTTGAGATGCGTCTTCTCGGAAGCATCATGGACAAGCTGGTCAGCGTGGGAGTGATAGCAATAATAATATTGTTTCAGGAAGAAATACGCAAGTTCCTGTATACGCTTGGCGCTCACCGCCGCGTGAACGGAATAATACGGCTGTTCTTTTCGGGCGACAATAAGGACAAGGTTGACATGGAGTCGATAATGCCTATTGTGATGGCCTGCATGAACATGGGTAAGGCGCGCATCGGAGCACTCATTGTCATAGAGCGAATATCGTCGCTCGACGACATTGTTGAGACCGGCGACATCATAGACGCCAATATAAACCAAAGGCTTATAGAGAATATCTTTTTCAAGAATTCGCCGTTGCACGACGGAGCCATGGTTATTTCAAAGAAACGTATCAGGGCTGCGGGATGTATTCTGCCTGTGAGCCACAGCATAGATATTCCGAAAGAACTCGGACTGCGCCACCGTGCCGCAATGGGCATTTCGCAAGACAGCGACGCAATAGCCATAGTGGTGTCTGAAGAAACTGGACGTATTTCAGTGGCAATCAAGGGACAGTTTCATCTGCGTCTGTCGGCAGAGCAGCTTGAAAGTATACTTACGCGCGAGCTTGATTTCTGATGCGTATAAGTTTTTTGCCACGCAAAGCATTTTATGTTATTGCTTTGCGTGGCTTATTTTTTGTTCGTTTCATATTGCCGCTAAAGGTTTTCCGGCTTATTACATATCATAGTGACGGTTATGTGCCGTATGATTGTCATCTTGTATTGTTTTTGAATTTATTGTTTAACATAGTGTCAATAAAGACACTTTTAATATTGTAAAATGTAATTCAAGTAACAAAATAAGTTAATAATTGTAAGTTAAAAAGCGAAAAAGTATTAAAATTTATAATTGTAACGCATTTTTAATACCTTGGATTTTTATTATTAAAAATAAAAGACTATATTTGTGAAGTCTCAATTTATAGTTTATTTGTCATGATTGATTTAAAAAATTTCTCAGCTATTCAAACTTGCCTCGACGAATATATGTCGCTTAAGGGCAAGAGTGAAATTAACGACATGGAAGCCAACCGTGAATTGGCACGTGCTGGTTTGTTGAACGATTCTCAACCAAATCCGGGCAAGCCTTTAAGAAACTTGCTGGCTGGTTTGAGAGATTCTAATCTTTTACCTCAGAATATAAGGCAGATATACGGAACATGGGTTATCAAATTGTCTACAACAATAGCTAAATGTCCGTTGGTCAATCAGTTCCAGTATTGCTGATCAGTCTACTTGAAAAGTATCTTTGGAAAAGATTAAATAACTTGGTTTCAATGCACCTCATGTCCCTTGTTTTAGGATATGGAGTGCATTGAATTGTGTTAACGGTTATTTACTTTATAGACTTATTGACGTTAAATTATGCTAATGGCATTCAACTTTAGCATGACTTATGCGTCTTATACGTAAATTTGCAACAAATTATAACCTAAAAAATAAACGAAAATTTATTATGAAGAAGAATTTATTGATTATCTCACTCGTTGCAGGATGCTTTATGGTAAGCAGCTGTGTAAGTAAGAAAGATTTGGAAAACTGTCAGCTCGAGAATAAAGAACTGACTAATAAATATCAGGAAACTCAAGGCAAACTCTCTGACGTTAATTCAGAACTTGCAGCAAGCAAGGTGCGCGTTACAAGTCTTGAGGAGCAACTTGCTCAGACTAAGAGTGCTTACGAGTCGCTGCAGAGCTCACTTGACAAGAGCCTCACCGCAAGCAACCAGACAACTGTAAATATCTCTAAGCTGGTTGACCAGATCAACGAGTCTAACCAGTACATCCGTCACCTCGTTGAGGTTAAGAGCAAGAGCGACTCTCTGAATCTTATCCTCACAAACAACCTTACACGCTCACTCAGCAAGGAAGAGCTTAAGGAGGTTGACGTTCAGGTGCTTAAGGGTGTTGTTTACATCTCTCTTGCCGACAACATGCTCTACAAGAGCGGAAGCTACGAGATTAACGACCGTGCCGCCGAGACTCTGAGCAAGATTGCAAAGATTATCAAGGACTATAAGGATTATGACGTGCTCATCGAGGGTAACACCGACAATGTGCCTGTAAACACATCTTCAGCTGCGATGAAGAACATCCGCAACAACTGGGATTTGTCTTGTCTCCGCGCTTCAAGCGTTGTTCAGGCTCTTATCAATCAGTATGGTGTTGACCCGAAACGTCTTACTGCCGGTGGACGTGGCGAATACAATCCTGTAACATCTAACGACACTGAGGTTGGCAAGCAGCGCAACCGCCGCACTCAGATTATCATCACTCCGAAACTCGACCAGTTTATGGATCTTATCGACAAGGCTCCAGAGAGTGCTGAATAATTAGAGAATAAGCATTATATTAAATTTAAATAAAGTCGCAGAAATGGTTTCATTACCGTTTCTGCGACTTTTATTTTATCCATACATCTGGCTTCTAACTCTTATATTGTTTCTATGTTGGTGTCACTTTTAGCCTTCGGTCTTGTCTTCTATATCATTAGTGTCCCGTTAAAATAGGAAGAGATATACTTATTGGGGGTACGTGTCGATTTGAATGGTTCTTTTGCGTGTTGTTGTGTATGTGTCGTTGGTGCCGTAGATAATTTTGTTGATAGTTAAGACATGGAAAGTTGTATTTTCAGATTAAAAATTTGTTTATTTGCGCAATTATTGCGTATTTTGCAGTGAATTTATTATTATGCGCCTTATACTGCTATTTAGGCACGACTTTTGTTGTCTGAATATATGGGCAGATATACTTGTCTGCCGTTGAGGTGCAACAAATTAATTATAAATATTATGACATTATATCCAAAACTGATAATGGATGCCTTGGCCACCGTAACTTATCCGGGAACCAAGAAGAATCTTGTTGAGAGTGAGATGGTGGCAGACAATCTCAGAATTGACGGCATGAAGGTGTCGTTCTCGCTGATATTTCCGCGTGACACCGATCCTTTCATGAAGTCGACGCTTAAGGCTGCCGAGGCTGCCATACACTATCATGTAAGCAAGGACGTAGAGGTTACAATCAATGTTGAAACCAAGTCGAAACCGCGTCCCGAGGTTGGCAAGATGCTGCCCGGCGTTAAGAATATCATTGCCGTAAGTTCAGGCAAGGGTGGAGTAGGCAAGAGTACTGTTGCCGCCAATCTGGCCATTTCTCTTGCACGTCTCGGCTATAAGGTCGGACTGCTCGACACCGATATCTTCGGTCCGTCGATGCCTAAGATGTTTGGCGTGGAAGACTTCCGTCCGTATGCTGTACACAAAGACGGACGCGACCTTATTGAGCCTGTTGAGAAGTATGGTGTAAAATTGTTGAGCATAGGTTTCTTCGTTAATCCTGATACAGCCACACTGTGGCGCGGAGGCATGGCGTCGAATGCTCTTAAGCAGCTTATTGCAGATGCCGACTGGGGCGATCTCGATTACTTCGTGCTTGACACTCCTCCCGGAACAAGCGACATACACCTGACACTGCTTCAGACATTGGCTATAACAGGAGCCGTGATTGTAAGTACGCCTCAGAAGGTTGCCTTGGCCGATGCGCGTAAGGGTATCGATATGTACAGAAATGATAAGGTGAATGTGCCTATTCTCGGACTTGTTGAAAACATGGCATGGTTCACTCCTGCCGAATTGCCCGAAAACAAATATTATATCTTCGGTAAGGAGGGATGCAAGAATCTTGCTAAGGAGATGAACGTTCCTTTGCTGGCTCAGATTCCTGTAGTGCAGAGCATCTGTGAGAGTGGCGACGACGGCAAGCCTTCTGCGCTTAATGTTGACACAATGACAGGTCAGGCATTTATTAATCTTGCAATGGCTGTTGTAACCGTTGTAAACCGCAGAAATGCAGAGCAGGCACCTACAAAGATTGTTGAGGTTAAGAACAGCTGACGCACAGTTCGGCTGAAAGAATAAATAAACGGAAGTTTGCCATGATATCATGTCCGGCAGACTTCCGTTTTTTGCTAACTTATTTTATTCTACACTTGCGTGTCGTTTGGATGTCATTCGTTTCTGTCTTTTTAATCCTTTTCACTGAGGGTTTCAGGCACTTCTGTTTGTTCTTCTTTTAGTTCGGCCCTGCGCTGTTCAATATCCTTTCGTCGTGATTTTATTATTTGGCGTCTGTACAGAAGACATGTTATAAGGAAGTAGACAAATGTCTGAATCCATAATGCCCTGTATTCAGGCAATACATCACCGAGGCGTGCCTCCATGCCGTTCATGCGTATAAATCCGCGTATGCCGAATGTCGAAGGTATCACGCTGGATATCCATTGCCAGAAATCCGGTATGGCGCTTTGTGGCCATGATACTCCGGATATGAACAGGAATGGCAGTGATGTGAACACAACCAGCAGAATGACGTTCTCGCGGTATCTTACGGCACATGATACAATCATTGCAAAGAATATGCACGACAGAATATAGGGAAGCATGAAACAGAGCAAGTCGCCCGGATGCAGCAATGACGTGAAGTTGAACAGTCGCGGCACAATAAGAGTGATGTATGCTGCCATTACGGCATAAATCATGAGATAGCACAGCGATTTGCCAAGCACAATACGGAAGATGCCGTTATAATGCTTGCTAACAGGCACAAGTTGCTTAAATCTGTTCTTTTCTCTGGCTGTTCCTGCCGACAGACCTATGCCAAGGAGCAGCGTCTGCTGCAGAATAAGAATGAGCACGGCAGGAATAAGAAAGTTTCCATAGCCTCCTGTTGTGTTGAATATGGGCACTTCATCAAAATCCAACGGCTTTATTGTTATCTCATTTTCTCGGTCGGTCCAATTGCCGGCACGTTCTATCTGTATCTCAGAGTTGATGCTTCCCGCAACGGCTGTTGCGGTCTGGTATATAGCCTTGTAGTAAAGCATGAAGCTCATGTCACAGTAGATGCTCACCTGACTTTGCTCCATTCTGTTTATGTTAGTCTGAAAATTCTCAGGAAAATAAAGCACACCCGACGCAGCCTGGCGTCCTATGAGGTCTTTAGCTTCGTCAAGGTTGTTGCAGTGGTATGTTACCTTTGTGTCGGGAGATGCGTCAAATTCTCTTATAAACTGTCTGCTGAGACTGCTATGCGACATGTCTACGACAGCCACGGGCACCTCACGGGCAACTTCGTTAGTGTAGATCCATGAATATGCAAGCGGATAAAGCAACGGTACGAGAATAAAGAAAATAAGCACACCTTCGTCTTTCCAGGTGGTTTTAATTTCTTCCGCCCAGATGTAGCACATGTCGTGTATGCCTTCGTTTATATGCTGTAGCAGTCCGTTTGCCTTTTTCATCAGATATAATCCTTTTCTTTATTTCTTTTCATTAATAATCGCCATTGCCGATGTGCGGTATCTGTATTATGGCAGATATACATATTCAAGTGCGGCTTTCTTTATCCTGGCTGTTACAAACACCGGCAGCATTATGAAGCAAACCATGGCAGTAAGGTTTATCCATGAGTAAGATATCGGGTAGCCGTTGAATACGTTGAGCTGGTATATCATATAATAATGCCTCAGGGGGAACAGCTGGGCTATAGCCTTGAGTGCCGGCGACATGGCTGAAAGCGGAAAAGCCGTTCCTGACATAGAGAAACTTAACACAGCCCACAGGCTGCAGATGCTCATCGACATTCGTAGCGAAGGCGTGAGTCCGTATACAAAAATGCCGAATCCTTGAGATGACAACACTGCAAGCAGTCCGAGAAGTAATATGGCAGGAAGTCCGCCCGGGTGGGGAAAATGTAATATACCGAACACGTATGCCATGTAGCCGTAGAATATGATGAGAAACACTATTGTCTGCGGCAGAAGCTTGCCTGCCAGAGCTACAAAGATGTCGTTTCCGGCTTTGTCCATCCATTCCTTAGATGTGCCGAATTTTTGTTCCGTTCCCAGTGAATAGGCTGTTATCAGGAATATGAACAGCATGAGACATCCGGGAATTATCATCGTGTTAAGGTAAATACTGTAGTTTACCGAAGGGTTGTTTATTGTATGAAGGTCGGTTACGATGGGTTGCAGAAAACTCATAATCTGACTTTCTGTAAGTCCCTTTGCCGAAAGAACGGACGATGCTGCGCCGGCAGAACCAAGCATTGATATGGTTTTAAGGTCACGGAACAGCAACGCGCCGGCTGTAAGTGATACGGAACTGTAGTAAAATGAAATCTTTGGCTGGCGCATTGACATCAGGTCTGATGTAGTGCCTTTAGGGATATAAAGAAATGCATATATCTCATTGCGCTGAATGGCGTTGCGTGCATCATTCACGTTAGTATAGTGTCCTACAACCTTTGTTGTCTGAAAGGCATCAAGTTTTCTTATTATGTTACGTGTTGTAGAAGTGTTGTCCAAGTCAACCACACCTACGGGCATGTCAGTAGGTTGACCGTTGCTCATAAGTGAAGTGAAGAATATGGTAACGATAACGGGAAATACCAGCATGCAGAACAGATACATCGGATTTTTCTTCAATATACTGCATTCTCTGCATGCCACATTGATGATGTTCTTTAAGCTGAGAGTATTGCCCACGTTTAAGCTTTATCAGTTTTTAATTATTAGCGACATACCAGGTCTGAGTCCGTCGAGTTTTGTTACAGGACGTGCTTTTACCTCGAAAGTCTTTAAATCATATTGTCCGTTGCTTTTAGTAGCTTTCCATACAGCATAGCTGCCTTCGTCCTTGATGTAGTAGACCTTCATTTTCAGGTCTTTGCTGAATGCCGGGCAATATGCAGTGAAGGTGTCACCATTCTTAAGTCCGTTGAGCTGATCTTCGCGTACATTGAACGTGCCCCAAAGATCACTCATTATAGATATGCTCATTATTGGAGAACCGGCTCCTACAAGTTCGCCGACTTTAGGATATATGTTGCTTACTTCACCTTCAACCTGTGCTATCTGTACGGTTTCGTGTATATACGAGTTTACTTCCTGCACAGCGCCTTTTGCTCTGTTAACCTGTGCCGCTGCTGCGAGTTTCTCTTCGCGGCGTGCGCCGTTTACAGCCATGTCATATTGGCTCTTGGCAGCCTTAGCCTGAGCTTCGAGAGCTTTATAGTTGGCAAAAGCCTCATCGCGCTTCTGTGCGCTCATCACGCCCTCGTCGAACAGACGCTGCACACGCTCATACGATTTCTTTGCAATGTCAAGTCCGGCCTTTGCCTGTTGCCATACTTCAAAGGCTCCGCGTATCTGTTCCTGGCGTGCGCCCTTGTCGGTCATTTCGTTAATGGCTGCTGCCGCGTCTTCAGCGCTTAGAGCCTGTTTCTGTTTTGCCACAACGTCAGGCGCGTCAATTATGGCCAGCGTGTCGCCCACCTTTACGTAGTCGCCTTCCTTGACTCTGAGTTCAAGTATGCGTCCCGGAACCTTGCTGGATACTCTGTATTCAGAAACCTCAACTTCACCCTGTATAGTCTCGGTGGTCTTGCCAAAAGCCACGAAACCGATAACTCCCACAACTATTACAGTTATGGCGAATCCCAGAATTGCAAGTAATATATTGTTATGTTGTGATTTTTTTGTCATAATTCTAATATAATGATTCTCCTAGAACTTTCTTTAAATTGAGTTGTGTTAATTTAACGTCAATCTCTGCGTCAATTTTCTGTGAGCGTGCCTGCAGCCATGCAGTCTGTGCGGCCATTACGTCGCTTACTTCCATAACACCCTCTTTGAAGCCAAGGTTGGCGCATCGCAGATTTTCGTCAGCGCGTTCTGTATTCTTGTTTGCCATGTTGAGCCGTTTGTTTGCTTCGCTCACCTTGAATGAGCTTTGGCTTACCTGCAGTTCAATCTTTTCGCGCGCTTCGTCGAGTTCGAGCATTGCTATTGTCGTTGCGGTCTTGCTGGCCCTTATCTTATATGTGCCTTCAAACCAGTTCCATACGGGTATTCTCATTATAACGCCAATATTCCATACTCCTGAGAATTTCTTTTCAAATCCGTTATATAAGTTCGGGTTTGTTACAAGATATCCTGCAGTCAGTGCTACCTGAGGCAGATATGTGGCTCTTATTATGTTTGTTGTCTGCTTGCTTATGTCAACCGCATTTTGCAGTATTTTCAGTTCCGCCCGGTTCTCTTTGGCCGTTTCTGCATTGCCGCTAGGTGCGATGCTGTTGTCTGTCAAAGCATCTTCGCGGTCTTCATCTTCAAGCTTGATGTCCTTGTTTATAGGCATTCCGCATAGCTGGCACAGCAGCATCTTGGCAAGCGACACACCGTTTTCTACTTGTGTGAGCTGCATTTCTGCCTCATTGACCTTAACGTCGACTTTCAGTCCGTCAGCCCTTGTAGCCACACCTTCCTTGATCATTTTCTGTACGTCGTCGCTTAACTTTTTCACAAGGTTGAGATAGCTGTTTGCAAGTTTCTCTTTATGCTTTAGCGATACAATAGTCCAATATGCGTTGTCTATGTCGTATATTGTGTTTTGGGTTCTGCTTGTTATCTCGTTGTCAGTCAGCTGTTCGCTGATGTCTGCTATTTTGTTTGCCGCAACAATGCCTCCGCCCATGAATATAGGCTGACGCAGCATTACCGATGCCGTGAATATGTTACGCGTGTCGGTTCTGAAAGCATCGTTGATGGATTTGCCTATGGCATTGCCAGCATTCTGTATTCCAGGTACAAGTTTTCCGGCTATGTTGCCAAGGGCTTCGCCGGTCTGCGGTGATATCACGCCCTGGCTTACCATGTCGGTTATAGCCGACGACATGGTGTTGCCAAGTTCGCCTGCAGCTGTTGTGCCGAGACTTCCGAGTACACCTTTCTGCTCGTTGTTGAGGATAGATATTTCCTTGCTCATAAACTCGTATCCTCCGAGCACGTCGATGTGTGGCAGATATTTTGTGCGTGCGGCTTTACGGGTGTTTGTGGCAACATCCTTTTTCAGCCGGGCAATGTTTATCTGCTTGTTGTTGCGCAGAGCCATGGCCCGGCAACTGTCGAGCGACAGCATCTGCTGCGCATCCGACGGCACGGCTGAGCATAGCAGAATAAATATGGCAGCAACATTTTTCATACACAAAAATTAATAAACGTCTTCTTTTATCGCTTTAAGAACGTCCTTTGGCTATCAGTTGAACGAGAAGTTACGAGAGCCTATCATATTGCCGTCGGCAAATATGCTTACGTTGTAAGTACCGTTGCTCAAGAATTCGTTTACTGTCCAATATGTCGTTACAGAAGTTTCATTTCCGGTGTATTCAATGTCTCTCTTCATTGAATATTGCAGACTGCGGTTTTCATAATTGAAAGTTCCGCCATTTGTGAGCACTGAGCCTGTAGGAGTTGTTATGCGCACATATATAGTCTTCATTCCGCTTTGTGCGGTTACGTTTTTGGCTATATTGAAGCTAACCTGAAGAGTCTTGCATTTTTTCAGGCTCTTTGTGGCTTTTCCTCTCTTGTTCTTTGCTGTCAGTGATATTCCTGTGGCGTCGAGCTGTGCGGCAATGGCCACTTTCTGTGAGAGTGACTGCTTGTCGGCGTTAAGACCTTCAATCTGTCTTGTTGCCTCGGCATATTGTCCTTTCACACGTGTATTCTCCTCAGTGAGGTTCTGGTTCAGACGGTTAAGCGAGTCTATTTCCATAATATAGCTTCTTATCACGGCGCGACAGGTAGCAAGTTCTCTTTTTAGTCGTGCTATCTCTCTTGCGTCGGTAGCTTTTACGTTTTTGAGTTCTTTGAGCAACTGCTCTGTTTTCATCTGCTCCTGTGTGAGCTGTTCTATAATAGAGTCGTTGTTAATCTGAGTTTTCATCTCACTGTACTGATCGGCAAACTGCTGATACTCATTCTCCATTTCCTTTTTGTCGAGTTCGGCGAGTTCCTGCATATCCTTGTTTGCCTGCTTTTGCTGCTGAAGGCTTATTGTGAGATAAACTATTCCTCCGATGAGGAGCAATCCTATGATGGCTGAGATTATAACAATTTTCTTGTTCTTCATTTTGAAAGTTACGTTAATTTAATGATGAATATTGAATTACATGCTTGCTAAGCATAAATTACTTGCAAAATTAGATTTTTTATCTTAAAAGACAAAGCATTTAATGAAATAAAAGAACTATAGTTGTCAATTTTGCCGTGTTTTTGAACAAAATTAAAAATTAATGTGTATTTTTGTTGAAATTAGTTTTTACGATGTCTGTGTCAGATTTACATTTTGTTGCTGATATTGTGTCGTGAGTATTTATTTGTGCTGTTAATTTAATATTATGAAATAAAACGTATATGTTACGCAAGATTTTCGATTTCTATTATACAGGTTTCAAGTCTATGGATGTAGGAAAGAAACTTTGGCTTGTCATAATAATTAAGCTTGTGATAATGTTTTTTGTCATTAAGCTGTTCTTTATGCCCGACGTGCTCAGTCAGAAAGCTAAGGGTGGCAGTAAGGCCGATTATATTAGCAGTCGAATGACAGATGTAAATTAATAAGATTAATCATCATTAAATTTTTAAAACGTATATGACAGATTTTTTATTAAACATTAGTGCGGGGACCGTAGACTGGTCGAGGGCACAGTTTGCACTTACGGCCATATACCATTGGCTTTTTGTGCCGCTGACGCTCGGACTTGCGCTTATTATGGGAGTAATGGAAACGTGCTATTATCGCACGAAGAGTGATTTTTGGAAAGACACCGTGCGCTTTTGGCAGAAACTGTTCGGAATCAACTTCGCCATGGGTGTTGCCACTGGACTTATTCTTGAGTTTGAGTTCGGCACCAACTGGAGCAACTATTCATGGCTCGTGGGCGACGTGTTCGGTGCGCCGCTTGCCATTGAAGGCATCGTGGCATTCTTCATGGAGGCTACGTTTGTCGGTGTGATGTTCTTCGGATGGGGCAAAGTATCAGACGGATTTCATCTTGCGTCGACATGGCTTACAGGTCTTGGCGCAACCATTTCGGCATGGTGGATTCTTGTTGCCAACGCATGGATGCAGTATCCTGTTGGACAGGTGTTCAATCCTGACACAATGCGCAACGAGATGACTTCGTTTGCTGATGTTGCCTTGTCGCCTTTCGCAATAGATAAATTTTTCCATACGGTCATCTCGTCGTGGATTGTAGGAGCGGTGTTTGCCGTTGCCGTAAGCTGCTACTATCTTATCAAGGCAAACAACAAGAAGCTGCCTGAAGCCGCTGTAGACAAGACAAGAAAGTTTGCTGTCAGCAGCATAAAGATTGCTTCGGTTGTAGGACTTGTAGCTACGTTGCTCGCTGCATACACCGGCGACAACTCTGCCTATATGGTAGCGAAGACACAGCCCATGAAGCTTGCCGCAATGGAGGCTCTTTACGACGGAGATGAGGGTGCTGCGCTTACAGCCGTGGCAATGATAAATCCTTTTAAGCAGCCCGATTATGCAGCGTCTGAAGAATTGCCGCTTCATGTGTCGATACCTAAGATGCTTTCAGTGCTTGCAACGAGAGACCTTAACGGATATGTGCCGGGCATCAATGATATTATTAAAGGTGGCTACACTCAGCATGACGGCACAACAGCCTTGTCGTTTGACGAAAAGTCGAAGCGCGGAAAGATTGCCATCGACGCCATTGGCAAATACCGCGAGGCTAAGAAAAACGGCAATACAGCAGAGACCGACAAGTATGGCGCACTGATTAAGGACAACGTTAAATATATAGGTTACGGATATATGAACAATCCCGACCAGATTGTTCCTTACATACCTGTGTGCTTCTGGTCGTTCCGAATTATGGTTGGCCTTGGCATGCTGCTGATACTTGCTTTTGTAGTAACCCTGTTTATAGTTTACCGCAAGGACATTCAGCGTATGAACTGGCTGCATATTGCATGGCTCGTGCTTCTGCCGCTGGCTTATGTGGCAAGCGAGTCGGGATGGGTATTGGCCGAATTAGGCCGTCAGCCTTGGGCAATACAGGACATGCTGCCGACATGGATTGGCGTGTCTGACATCAGTTCAGGCTCGGTTATCCTGACTTTCTTTATGTTCCTTGTGCTGTTCACTCTTCTGCTTGTGGTTGAAATCAACATCATGTGCAAGGCAATAAAGAAAGGTCCTGAGTTTTCAGATGTTGCCGTTAAGCATTGATTGAGTCAATAATAAACATGAACGATAAAAACAAAGAAAATTATGACATATCTTTTTTTGCAACAATATTGGTGGTTCCTGGTGTCATTGCTTGGAGCGCTGCTTGTTTTCATGATGTTTGTTCAGGGAACAAACTCTGTTATCTTTTCTCTCGGGCGCAACGATGTTGAACGCGGAATGTTGGTCAACTCAACCGGCCGTAAGTGGGAACTCACTTTCACCACGCTCGTAACGTTCGGCGGAGCCTTCTTCGCTTCGTTTCCGCTGTTCTACAGCACCAGCTTCGGCGGCGCCTACTGGCTGTGGATTGTCATCCTGTTCACCTTCGTGCTTCAGGCTGTCAGCTATGAGTTTCAGAAGAAGCTCGGCAATCTTCTCGGTGTTAAGACCTTCCAGACATTCCTCGTAATCAACGGTTGGCTTGCCCCGTTCTTTATCGGAGCTGCCGTTGCCACATTCTTCACCGGCTCTAACTTCATTGTAGAGAAGGCCAACTTCACCAACGGACTTTCGCCTGTGATAAGCAGATGGGCTAACGCCAGCAACGGTCTCGATGCCCTTCTTAACGTGTGGAATCTTGTCCTCGGACTTGCCGTTATGTTCCTTGCAAGGATTACGGGACTGCTTTATACAGTGAATAATGTTACCGACATATATATGCGCCAGCGTTCAAGAAAACTGATGCGCGTAAGTCTGGTGCTGTTCCTCATAACGTTCCTGGCTTTCCTTATTTATGTTCTTGTGAAGGACGGATATGCTTACGATCCCGCAACAGGCAACATCTTTGTTGAAGAGGGCAAGTATCTTTCTAACTTCCTTACCTTGTGGCCACTCGCCTTAATGCTTGTAGTAGGCGTAGTGCTGTTCCTTTACGGCACGGTGCGTACGGCTTTCGACTCATGTTTCAATTCCGGAATATGGTTTGCCGGCATTGGCGAGGTGCTTGTAGTGCTGAGTCTGCTGCTCTGTGCAGGACTTAACAACACGGCATATTATCCTTCTGCTGTTGACCTGCAGAGCAGTCTGACCATACAAAACAGCTGCAGCAGCGAGTTCACTCTCGGTGTTATGTCGGTTGTATCTATTCTCATTCCGTTCGTGCTTGCATATATAGTATATGTATGGCGCGTAATCGACCGCCACAAGATTAGTCGCGAAACAGTGGAGGAGGGCGAATAATCATCGCCGTTCAGTAATATAGATGCGGAATGATGGCTTGTTAAAATCATGTTCCGTATCACATCAACAATAAAGGCCATATCCCAAATGTTACAGTGGGGTATGGCCTTTATTCTTTTATATGTGATGCCCGCAGGCATATGTTTATTCTTTATGCGTTATCTTAATATTATTCCGCTGAATATTCTTCCTGACTCCGTGCCAAGCTTCCGTGCAGAGAAATAGTCGTCGCTGTTGTTATATGTGCATATTCCCGACATGGTTATGTTGCTCTCCTTCAGTCCCATTGCTGCCAGCTGTCGACGGTTACATTCGGGCAGGTCGATGTGCCATTTGTCTTCCTTGCGACTTATTTCAGCCATATCGAATCCGGCAGACTCAAACTCTGCGTAAACCTCATCGCCAACCTCAAAGGCATCAAGCGAAATGCCCGGACCTATCACGGCGGCAAGGTCTTCGGGCTTAGAGCCGAACGACACCTTCATCGTAGCTACAGCTTTGCATGCTATGCGCTGTACGGTGCCTCGCCATCCGGCATGCACTGCCGCTGCGGCATGGTGAGCGTAGTCGTATATTAATATAGGTATACAGTCGGCAGTCGAAACGCCTATACATACCTCCTTGACATCAGTAATCAGCGCGTCGACACCTTCGAGAATCATGTCCTTTACAGTTTGAGGCAGCGACAGAAAGTCGGCTCCTATCTGCATCACCTCTATGCCGTGAGTCTGGTGCGGCATTATTATATGGTTCTTGTCAACGCCAAGCTCTGCGCACAGCAGGTCGAGATTCTTGCCGATATTCTCCTCATTGTCGCCGCAATATCTGTTGATGTTCATTTCGGCGTAGTTGCCCGTACTGTGTCCGCCGTGGCGCGTTGTGCTGAATGCTGTCGTGTCGGGCGATATGTCATAATATGTAATCTGTGGCTTTGTCATAGCTGATGCGTTTTTTATTGATATAAAAGAGCCGCATGCTTGCCGTTGCGGCGTGTCATGCGGCCCTTGTGTAATGTCTCTTATTTATCGTCGTCAACGTCAAAATATTCAACGTCGTCAAGATCCTCGTAATCATCAACGTCCTCAATTTCGTCGTCGTCGATGTATTCAATCTCGTCCTCGCCCTCGCTGAGCAGTTCCTGAGGCAGCGTGTTGAGGTCTTTGTCGCGGTGAACCAGCGTGTCTTCTGCCGTTATTTCCTGCAGCTTGTTGCTCTCGCTGTTAAGTTCTTTCCACAGCACGTCCTTCAGTTCGTTGATGCCCTGGCCTGTTACGGCTGATATGAACACCACCGGGATGTCGTCGGGCGTGGTCTCGCGCAGCATCTCTATAAGCTCGTCGTCGAGCAGGTCGCATTTTGTCACGGCCAGCACTCTGTGTTTGTCGAGCATCTCAGGGTTAAAGTTGCGCAGCTCGTTGAGCAGTATATCATATTCCTTCTTTATGTCGTCTGTGTCGCCGGGCACCATAAACAGCAGCAGCGAGTTGCGTTCTATGTGGCGAAGGAATCGCAGACCGAGACCCTTGCCTTCGCTTGCACCTTCGATAATACCCGGTATGTCGGCCATGACGAACGACTGTTTGTCGTGATAGCTCACAATGCCGAGCGACGGCTCAAGCGTAGTGAACGGATAGTTGGCTATCTTGGGGCGCGCACTCGACAGCGACGACAGCAGCGTACTCTTGCCCGCGTTGGGGAATCCTACAAGTCCCACGTCGGCGAGCAGCTTAAGCTCTAATATTATCGTCATTTCCTCCATCGGCTCGCCCGGCTGAGCGTAGCGCGGAGCCTGGTTAGTGGCGCTGCGGAACTGGAAGTTGCCAAGTCCGCCGCGGCCGCCTTTCAGCAGCAGCACCGTCTGTCCGTCGTATGTAACGTCGCACACATACTTTCCTGTTTCAGCGTTATACACCACCGTTCCGCACGGCACGTCGATATATTGGTCCTTGCCGTCGGTGCCGTGACATTTGTCACGTCCGCCGTTGCCTCCGTGTTCGGCAAACACGTGTCGCTGATATTTCAGGTGGAGCAGCGTCCAGTAGTTGTGGTTGCCTCGCAGGTAAATGCTTCCGCCTTTACCGCCGTCGCCTCCGTCGGGACCTCCGTTGGGGTTGTATTTCACGTGGCGAAGATGCATGGAGCCTCTTCCGCCTTTGCCTGAGCGGCAGTAAATCTTCACATAATCTACAAAATTGGATTCCGGCATGTTGTTATTGTCTTTGTTAATATTTTGCTGCAAAAATACGAAATTATTGCAAAACGTGCAATATATAAGCGGTGCAGATGATAAAATTAAGTATTCAGTTGCCATTATCTGTTGTTTGCACAGCCTTCTTGCTGAGTGAACGTTGCGTTTTGACTTTCTGATATGTTATTGTAGCTTTTTCCTTCCATCGTGATTTTCGTTGACGCTCCAGAACGCAGCTTTTTTGAAATCAAAAATATTTGTGCGTAAATACTTTCAAAATCGTGTGCAAATATAAAGTCTTGTCATTCAGCATAATATCAGTTTAAATAATAAAGTGTGCAATTATTTTCGCCATAAACGCCCACAAAAAGCCTGGATTTTGCCTTAAAAACAGCCTTTTCATGATTCAAAAACGGCCCATTTTCGCCTCAAAACCGATAGGTTTATCATCAGAAAGTGCCCCACTTTCGCGTCTTTGTAAACATCCTTTACCTTTTTATGTGCTTACGTCCGTCTTGCGTTTCTATTTTGACAGGAAATCCAAACATTTCAGAAATATTATATTGTAAGGCTGTTTGGAAAATTTACTTACTAAAATTAATTTTGAAATCAAATAGAAATAAGTTTAATTTAAATTCAGCCTTAATTGATAAGTTCATTTTAAAAGCGGCTTTCTGCATATAAACTTAATTCTATGTTTCTTTTACTTTTTCGGAAGTGGCATATTTTATATTTGCCAATCGCTAAAACTGTAGTATTTTTATCTTAGATAGATTTCGTTATAAATAAAAATATCTTAAATATAGTGTCTTTATATATTCTTAATTCAATTCTTTTAAGTTATTAATCAACCATACACTTTTTAGATACTTAATCAGGCAAATTTACAAAAAGAATTTCGGTTGTCGAATATAATTCACTATATTTGCATAATATAATTGCATCTAAAAATATAATTAATAGAATAAAGGTCGTTTTATCGGAGAAAGATGTTTAAAAACTTGGTTAGCGAAAAAACTGGATAGCAGCTTCAATATTGTTAACTCGTATGCTTGTAACAGAATCCATCTTAATTTGGAGACCTTACAGCAATTACTGAATTTCTTCAGTTGACATAAAAGATTTGATAACAGACAAGAAGAGCGGCAACAGTTCTTTATAGATGTTATTATTTTCTGTATTCAACTTCCGATAATATAAAAATATAGGAATATATGACACCAGAAGAAAAAGCGAGGCAAAAAATAGATCTGTGGTTTAGCGATGCTGGTTGGAAGGTGGTCGATAGAGATAACTATGAACCAAACTGTACTGCAGTTGCTATAAGAGAAGGACTTTTAAAAGGTAACCTTGAGGCTGATTATTTCCTTTTCATTAACGGAAAGGCTGTTGGTGTACTTGAAGCTAAAAGAGAAGAGATTGATCCATTTTCTGATAAAGTTTGTGAACAAGCTGTCGTATATGCCAGAAATGTTCCTAAAATTTATCAAACATATCAGAAGCCATTGCCTTTCATATTTACTTCAAATGGAAAAGACTTGTATTTCTGTGATTTTCGCAAACAAGATTCTTGTTTCAAGCAAATTATGACGATTCCAACTCCTCATGAATTGGTTAAATTATTGGGAATAAATGATTATTTTGCCGGGCTTCCAACTTTGCGAAGAAAAGGACTACGGGATTGTCAATATGAGGCTGTTACAGAACTGGAAAAAAGTTTCAGAAGTGGACAGAATCGCGCCTTGATGGTATTGGCAACAGGTGCAGGTAAGACATATACCGCATGTCTTGCGGCATATCGTTTTCTTTCATATACCCCAATGAGAAGAGTGTTATTTCTTGTGGACAGGAATAACCTCGGGAAGCAGGCAGAGGGAGAATTCGGAACTTTTCGGCTGACAGAAAATGGAGATGCATTCAATACAATATTTACCGTGAACCGTCTTCGTTCTTCTTCTATACCATCTGATAGCAATGTCGTTATTTCAACAATACAGCGTCTTTTTTCTTTTCTGAAAGGAGACACTATCGAGGATAATGACAACGACGATGATAATGAACCTACAGAAGAAGTTGTATTACCTCCGAATCCAAATTTGCCACATGATTATTTTGATTTAATTATCATAGATGAGTGCCACCGCTCCATTTATGGGAATTGGCGTAAGGTATTGGAATATTTTGACACAGCCAGACTTGTTGGATTGACAGCAACACCAATTCCAGAAACAATGGCATTCTTTAACAATAATCGTATAGTCAACTACACATTGGAAAAAAGTATCGTTGATGGTGTAAATGTAGATTGCCGCGTATATCGAATCAAAACTCAAGTTACAGAAAATGGCGGCGCTATATTAGAAGGGGATAAAATCAAAGAAGAAACACGTTATACCGGAGATGTAAAAACTATTTCCAATAAAGAAACGAAAACATATACCAATAAGGAGTTAAACAGAAGTGTCATTAATCCTGCGCAAATAAAACTTATTCTGTCTACTTATCGTGATGTAGTCTATACTGAGTTATTCAATGATCCACAGCGTGAAGCCAATTTTGACTATTTGCCAAAGACTTTGATATTTGCGCTAAATGAGACTCATGCCAGTAATATCGTACAGATAGCTAAAGAAGTATTTGGACGTACAGATGACCGTTTTGTGCAGAAAATAACTTATTCTGCAGGCGATAGTAATGAATTGATACGTCAGTTCCGGAATGATAAAGATTTCAGAATTGCCGTAACTTGCACCTTGGTTGCAACTGGTACAGATGTAAAGCCTCTTGAAGTATTGATTTTCATGCGTGATGTAGAATCTTTACCTCTATATACACAGATGAAAGGACGTGGTGTGCGTACAATCGGAGATGAGCAGTTACGGAATGTCACCCCAAATGCGTTCAGTAAAGATTGTTTTTATTTAGTTGATGCCGTAGGTGTTACTGAACACGAAAAAATAATACCTACGATAACGGATGGGCCGACAACAAAGATTATTACTCTTAAAGAGCTGTTGGAACAGATTACTCATGGTTACCTTCCTGATGAACATCTGAAACGTCTAGCTGCAACACTTTCCAGAATATATAACAAAGCAGATAATTCACAGAGGAATGAATTCGTACGTTTGGCTAATGACGACATGAAAGAACTTGCTTCAAGAATTTACGAAGCTTTTGAAAACAATATTCTGCCGCCATTTATAAGTACCGAAGAGCCTAACAATGAGCGAAAGGGTTTAGTTGCGTCACTTGCAAATCACGCTGATGCGCGCAGGTATCTGCTTATTCTTGCTGCAGGATTTGTCAATACTTTGATACCTGGCGAGGACACACTTATATCTAAAGGATTTTCAATAGAGGAAGCTAAAAATACAACAGAAGCTTTTGAAGATTTCTGCAAAGAACATAGTGATGAAATAGAAGCTCTACGTATAATTTATAATAATGAAGGTGAACCAATTACCTATTCAATGCTAAAAGATTTAGAATACAAACTCAAGATGGCTAACAATCATTTTACTTCCAAGCAATTATGGAACTCATACGCCATTCTGAATCCAAATAGCGTTCGACGTTCTTCTACGAAAGAAGAGAGTGATGCTTTGACCAATATCATACAGCTTGTACGTTTTGCTTTACACCAGATTGAGCGGTTAGATAGTGTTGTTTCCACCTCTAAACAGTATTTCAATCTATGGTTAGGACAAAACCAGCGCGAAATAACAGATAAACAACGTGAAGTTATCAGTCGTATTGTAGATTATATTGCTTCCAACGGAGCTTGTACAGTCAAAGAGATTCGTGAAGATGATGCAACTCAGGCAGCGCAGATGATCCGTGCTTTTGGCAATATGCAGAAAGCCAATGAAGCTTTACAGTCTCTATACACATTTGTAGTTTTAAGAAAAGCAGCATAAATTTATGGCAAAAAATAATATAACAGAGCAATCGCTCACCAAAAAAGTTTGGAATCTGGCAACTACTCTTGCCGGACAAGGTATAGGTTTTACAGATTACATCACGCAGCTCACCTATCTTTTATTTTTGAAGATGGACGCAGAGAATGTAGAAATGTTTGGAGAAGAATCTGCAATACCATCTGGTTATCAATGGAGTGATTTAATTTCTCTTGACGGTCTGGATTTAGTAAAGCAATACGAAGATACTCTGAAACTGCTGAGTGAGCAGGAAAATCTCATCGGCACAATTTATACAAAAGCGCAAAACAAGATTGACAAGCCTGTCTATTTAAAAAAAGTCATTACTATGATTGATGAGGAGCAATGGCTGATTATGGATGGAGACGTGAAAGGTGCTATTTACGAAAGTATCCTTGAGAAGAACGGACAAGATAAGAAAAGTGGTGCAGGTCAATACTTTACTCCACGTCCACTCATCAAAGCAATGGTAGATTGCATAGCTCCACAAATTGGAGAAACGGTTTGTGATCCAGCCTGCGGCACCGGAGGTTTTCTCTTGACCGCATATGATTATATGAAAGAGCAGTCTGCCAGTAAGGAGAAACGTGATTTCTTGCGTAACAAGGCATTGCATGGTGTAGATAACACTCCATTGGTTGTGACACTTGCTTCCATGAACCTATATTTACATGGTGTGGGAACAGAACGAAGCCCAATTGTTTGTGAGGATTCCTTGGAGAAAGAGCCATCCACTCTTGTAGATGTAATATTGGCCAATCCTCCTTTCGGCACTCGTCCGGCTGGTTCTGTTGATATTAACCGTCCGGATTTCTATGTAGAAACGAAGAACAATCAGTTGAATTTTCTTCAACACATGATGTTGATGCTCAAAACCGGAGGTCGTGCAGCTGTAGTATTACCAGACAATGTCCTTTTTGAAGGTGGTGCGGGAGAAATAATTCGCAAGAAGTTGCTTTCGGACTTCAATTTACATACGATACTTCGTTTGCCTACAGGTATCTTCTATGCACAAGGTGTAAAAGCAAATGTATTATTCTTTTCCAAAGGTCAACCAACGAAAGAGATTTGGTTTTATGATTATCGTACTGGTATCAAACATACGCTTGCTACTAATAAATTAGAGAGACATCATTTGGATGATTTTGTTACATGCTATAATGTAGGAAATTTAGAAGGACGCAAAGAGACATATGATGCAGACAATAATCCTCAAGGGCGTTGGCGTAAATATCTGGTAGACGATATTCTCACTCGTGATAAGACAAGCCTTGATATAACTTGGATAAAACAGGGAGGAGAAACTGATGACCGCTCCTTGGCTGAATTGATGGCTGATATAAAAGAAAAAAGTAAAACTATTAGTTCAGCAGTAGCAGAACTTGAGAAGCTGCTTGCAAACATAAATGAAGATTAAGCGTATGAAGAATAATAACATTGCAATATCAATAGAACAACAATTCGGAGAAATCATAGATATTATTCTCCAACATAAAACTAATGCTTCAAGAGCCGTCAATGAAGAGCTGCTACTCACTGCATGGCATGTAGGCGGATATGTATCTGATAAACTGAAGAACGAAGAATGGGGAAGTAAGGTCGTCACGCAACTGTCTGAATATATACGTTCCCAACGTCCTGACATCAAAGGATATAGCAAAAGAAGTATCTACAATATGGTAATGTTTTATGACGTGTATTCGTCAGAAACTTTCATAGCAACAATAAGACAATATTTGAATACTGAATTTGTGCAGCCAAAAACTGCACAAATTGAAGCGAGCGACCATAAACAGAAAGTACCTGTAATTGTGCAGCCAAAAACTGCACAATTTGTCCAGCCAGCAGTTGGACAAATGCCTAAGATATTGGAGTTAACGACATTGACTAATCACATAGAAATTTTATGCCGATGTAAAAGCGACGAAGAGCGGTTGTTTTATATACTCTATGCCAATAAAGAGCATTTAGTAAAACGTGAGCTCCAACGTTGCATTTCTAACCAGACTTATGCAGGATTATTAGGAAGCAAGGACAATATGTCAAAAGGATTACTGGAAAGATATCCTGATGCGCCAGTTATGTTCAAAGACACCCTGTTCGTAGATTTTCTCAACCTGCCGAAAAAGCATAGCGAAACAAAACTAAGGAACGGCCTAATAGAACACATGAAACAGTTTATACTTGAACTAGGAAAAGACTTTATATTCATGGATCAAGAATATCGCCTTAATATTGGTGCATCTACATTCAAGGCTGATTTACTATTTTTTCATCGCGGCTTACAAGCATTGGTCGCTGTAGAATTAAAAAAGACAAAGTTTCATCCTCGTGACCTTGGACAGTTGGAATTTTATCTGGAAGCACTCGACCGCGATGTAAAACGCTCAAACGAAAATCCGTCTATCGGTATCATTCTTTGTCCTGAAGCAGACCGGGTAGTAGTAGAGTACGCTATGAGCCGAAGCATGAGTCCTACCATGATTGCTGAATACAAGCGTATTCTCATTCCACAAGAACGCATGCAGCAGCAACTGAATGAGTTTTGCAATCT
>ULQW01079231.1_pt1 | contig 30922 bp, 25 predicted proteins | sample 1954921 | NCBI WGS metagenome assembly ULQW01 (sample SAMEA4835666, study PRJEB28245) | human gut metagenome | biome: gut microbiome; material: fecal sample | place: Denmark | collected 2008
CCAGAAAGCCAATCCCGTAACGCTGACTTTATCATCTGCGGCGAAGCCGCCACAACAACCCTCGCGCCGAAGGCGCGTCAAACTTAAGAACCTTAAGAACCCTCGGGCCGGAGGCCCGTCCACCTTTTCCCTTACAACCCTTCTATACAACCCGCGGCGCCAGCCGCACCCCTTTTTTTTAATCTGCGGCGAAGCCGCCACAACAACCCTCGGGGCCAAAGGCCCCGTCAAACCTAAGAACCCTCCGGCCGCCAGGCCGGTCCATCTTAAGAACCTTCCCTTCTGGACCCTATGAAAAAGGACCGCCCTGTGGCGGTCCTTTTTCATATATGCAGTATACTCTTGAAGGCTTTGATATAGTGCCTTGATACAGGCACCTTCTGCTTTTCATAGCTGGTCATGGTGAGAAGGAGGGTGCCGTTGTCCTGGGGCTGGATTTCATGGATCATGGAAAGGTTCACAATATAGCCCTTATGGGTGCGGAAGAAGCCCAAAGGGGTGAGGAGGCTTTCTATATCCCGGAGGGTCATCCTGGATTCCACGATGCCGCTGGTGGTGTAAAAGAGGGAGCGGTCCGATTTTTCCGTACATACCAGCACGATTTCTTCAGAAGGGGAAATCATGAGGGTTTTATTTTTTGTCTGGATGGATACCTTCTGGGAAGTGACCCGCACTTCGCCGGGCACTATTTTCCCGCGCTGCAGGGCCAGACTGTCGGTGAGCCTTTCGATGATGCGGCGGATGCGGTTTTCAGAATAGGGCTTCAGAATGTAGTCGAAGGCTTCCAGGTCGAAGGCCTGCAGGGCAAACTGGCTGTAGCCTGTGGCGAATACGATTTTCAAGGGCAGGTCCATCTTGAGGATCTCCCTGGCGCATTCCAGACCGTTCATGATAGGCATTTCGATATCCAGGAAAAGGATGTCCACATTGGGGTGGGCCTTTAAAAACTGCAGGACCTCTCTGCCGTTGGCACATTCGCCCACGATTTTCACGCCGGGAATGGCAGAAAGCTCATACTTCAATTCTCCTCTGGCCGGAAGCTCGTCATCAGCCACCAGCGTTTTGATTTCTTCCATAATATTCCTTTCTTATTTCTTTGTCGGCAGGACGATGGTTTTCGTAATGACTCCTTCCTCGTCTGCCAGAGAGGCAGGGGCCTTTTCAATTTTGGGGATATTGGCAAATACAAGGGTGCCCCGGTTTTCCTTACTTACGATATGGAGGCCGCAGGCACTGCCGAAGAGGGACATGAGGCGCTGATGCACATTGATGAGGCCGATCTGGTCCCGTCGTTTGTGATCTATGAGAAGCCTCTTTCGCTTCCTGGCGGAAATGCCTACACCCGTATCCAGTACATAAATCTTGAAATACTTCGGATGCTCGATGAGGCCCACCTTGATTTTACCGCCTTCCGGCCGCTTGAAAATACCGTGGATCACCGCATTTTCCACCAGAGGCTGCAAAAGCAGCGGCGGTACTTGGATATCATTCAGCTTATCCTTTGGGAAATCGTAGGTGATTTTCAGCCGGTCGCCGAACCGCGCCCGCTCCAGCTCCGTGTAGCATTCAATGACATGAAGCTCCTCCGACAGGGGAATGAGCTTGGAAGGATTGTTCAGACTGTGGCGGAAATAATCGGACAGGTACTGGATGAGCTTTCGAGCCGTATCAGGGTCGCTTCTCACATAGTAGCTGATGGTATTCAGCGTATTATAGAGGAAATGGGGATTGATCTGGGCCTGCAGCGCCCGGATTTCCGCTTCCGCCAGAAGATTTTCCTCCTCCTTCATGCGGTCGTATTCATAAATGGCTTCCATCACATGGCAGATGCCGTGCAGGAATTCGATACCCATCTTCGTGAACGTATCGCCCTTGCTTTTGGCGGCGATAATATATCCCACCGTCTCATTTTTGTAAGTCACCGGCAGCGTCATGAGATGGGGCATATCGGGCAGAGACTTCTGCAGCTTCAGAATGGCGATTTCTGCATCCCCCTGGGTCTCATCAGCTTCGGTTTTGTAATTGGTGCGGGTGTAGAACTGGTCCTTGTAGGAAATGGCCGTCCAGATGAGACTGGGCAGGGAAGAAGTCATAAGCTCTGCAATTTTGGAAATATTGGCATCGTTGAACCCGTCGTGCAGCGTGGCAAAAAGGGCAGCCACCGCATCGAAGGTATTCTTCGTGGTCTGGGTCTTTTCTGAATCCCGCTGGTGGATAAAGAACTCAATCACCATGTAGAAAAGAGAAACGGCAATGGTATTGGTTACGATGATAGGCAGGGACAGGGCAAAGAAATCCTCGGGATGGCTGATGGTCTGGGGAAAGGTGAGAAAGGCGTAAAACAGCCAGAAAAGGATTTCCAGTGTAAAGGCATCCAGAAAAGCCCACATCCACAGCTGGTGATGGTGCTTCTTCAGCCGCTTGGAAAGGAAACCGGCCGCAATGCCCTGAATAATGGTGAGGCCCCCATGGATAAAGGCGGCATCGGTGGGAATAAAGAAAGCTCGATGGAAACCGGTGATAAGTCCCGTCACCGTACCCACCACCGGCCCGCCGATGAGGCCGGCCAGGATAATGCCTACCGCCCGGAAATTGATAATGCCCCCGCCGGCCCGCACATTCCAGTAGGTACCGCAGATGGAAAGGACGGAAAAGAGCAGGATGAAAAATACCATATGCCGCCGGCTGAAATGCTTGGCGGAAATGGCTTCACGGAAAAAAGTGGTGCGGCAGATCAGAAGCAGGAGAAGAAGGAAAATGGAAATGCCGAACCATACATGCTGGATGCCGATAATCCAGGAAGAATTCATAGTATCATCCTTTCCATGGGAAAAGTGGGGAACTTCTGGCGATGGGGAAACGAAAATTTTAGGGCCTGACCGGGGTGTAAGGGGAAGCGGGACCATCTCTTGTTTCCCCTCAAGGGGGCGCAAGGTTCAGCGCACTTTCTTAAATCATAGACAACAGCCTTTATGTTTCGAGAAATCAATAATCTATAAACTATGAATTATCCAACCAATACATTTTATTTGCATCTTATCCCCCGTTTTCTGCATCTGGGCTCATAATTTTTTAATTTATCAACGAAAGCAGGTATACTAAGGCTGAAAGAAATCAAAGGATTTTTGATAAGTCCTATTTGCTTTTATTATAACAAATAGAGACTTGCAGGGTTCAAGTTTTTTGAAAGGCGAAGCTCCCTGGGGGAGCGGAAACGGACGTTTTTCAAAGAAAGGAAGGGTTATTATGGTTGTTTACGGTGTTGCACTTTTAGCCGGCTGCTATATGGCAGGCAATTTCATCGGTGATGTGCTGGGAGCGCTTCTGGGCGTGAAGGCCAATATCGGCGGCGTAGGTTTCGCCATGCTGCTCCTCATTCTGATTTCTACCTGGGCCATTCAGAAGGGATATATGAAGGCACCGGAGGAACAGGGCATTAAATTCTGGAGTGCCATGTACATTCCCATCGTTGTGGCTATGAGCTCCATTCAGAACGTGGCAGCTGCTCTTTCCGGCGGCGTGGTGGCTGTTCTGGGCGGTGTGCTGGCAGTGGTCATCGGATTCCTGGCTATTCCTTTCTTCGCAAGGAAGAAAGCGGAAGCTCCGGTATCGGACAGCGAACTGGCCAAGGATCACAAATAAGGAGGGAAAATCATGGATATGGCAGCAATGATTACAAAGTTATTTGTTAAAAACGGCATGATTTTCGCCTTTATGCTTCTGGGCATCATCATGTTTGTGGCCTATAAACTGGGCGGCCTCACCAAGGGCCGGGTACATGGCAGCGCTATTGCCATTTTCCTGGGCCTGGTACTGGCTTACATTGGCGGTGTCACCACCGGAGGAAATAAGGGTATTGCCGATATTCCTCTCTTTGCAGGCATGGGCCTGGTGGGCGGCGCCATGTTCAGAGATTTCGCCATCGTTTCCACTGCATTCGGTGCGGATCTTCGTGAAATCAAGAAAATTGGCTGGCGCGGCGTAGCGTCCCTGTTCTTCGGCGAATTCATCTGCCTGGTGGCAGGTATTGCAGTGGCTTATCCTCTGGGATACACCAGCGCCGTTGACCTGGTGACCATTGGCGCCGGCGTGGCAACCTTTGTAGTGGGACCGGTTACCGGAGCCGCTCTGGGTGCTTCTTCTGAAGTCATCGCCATCTCTATTGCAGCAGGTGTGGTGAAATCGGTACTGGTCATGGTGGTGACCCCCTTCGTGGCAAAACCACTGTCCATTGATAATCCTCAGTCCGCCATGGCTTTCGGCGGCATCATGGGTACTACCTCCGGCACCGCAGCCGGCATGGCCGCTGTCAACCCGAAACTGGTTCCCTATGCAGCCATGACTGCCACCTTCTACACCGGCCTGGGATGCCTCCTTTTCCCCTCGGTATTCTACTTCCTGACTACCCTCTTCTTCTGAGTCGGTCATAGGAAAGAGAGATTCCTTTTACGGCATCCCCTTTCCTTCACTATCCCATTCCGGGGAAGCGCTCCGGGAGCTGAAAGATTCCCCTTCCTTCAGCGCCCATCTCTCACAGGAGGCGGATCCGGAATGATTTCCCTTCCTTTTTCAGGCGCGGGGCATCCAGGAAATGCCCTGCACCTGCAAAAGTAAAGGATTTATATTATAATAAAAAAACCTGTATTATCAAAAAGAACCTGCCAGCCAAGCGCTGCAGGTCATCACTCTGCTTATCGCATTTCATAAGAAAGGATTGATATTATGTTGGAAATCAAACCAAGCAATAAAAACTGGCATACCAGAGGAGACGACACCGCTGCAAGAATCGCTGCCGCCGCTCCCTATGCCCATGGCAAAATCGTAGATCCTGCCGATACAGTAAAGCTGCTGGAAGCAGTCCTTCGCCCCGGCGACAAAGTGAACATCGAAGGGGACAACCAGAAACAGGCAGACTTCCTGGCTAAGAAACTGTGTGAAGTGGATCCTGCCAAGGTTCATGACCTCCACATGATTCAGTCCACCCTTTCCATTCCGGAACACCTGGATGTTTTCGATAAAGGCATTGCCCGCAAGCTGGACTTCGCCTATGCAGGCAGCCAGGGCAAACGGCTGGCCCAGATGGTACAGAACGACGGCATCGAACTGGGCGCCATCCACACCTATCTGGAAATGTACTCCCGCTACTTCATCGACCTGGTACCCAGAGTTTCCCTGGTCTGCGCCGATGCAGCCGATAAAGACGGAAACATTTACACCGGCTTCTCCACCGAAGATACACCGGCTATCGTAGAAGCTACGAAATTCAACCAGGGCATCGTGATTTTCCAGGTCAACAAAATGGTAGATAAGCTGCCCCGCGTGGATATTCCGGCTGACTGGGTAGACTTCGTTATCGAAAGCCCCACCCCCTACATGCTGAACCCCCTCTTCACCAGAGACCCCGCTAAGATTACAAACGACCGCATCATGAAAGCCATGATGGCCATCAAAGGTATTTACGCTGAATACGGCGTGAAAGTCCTGAACCATGGCGTAGGCTTCGATACCGCTGCCGTAGAGCTCCTTCTCCCCACCTTCGGTGAATCCCTGGGACTCAAGGGCAAGATCTGCACCCACTGGGTACTGAACCCGCACCCCACCCTGATTCCTGCCATTGAAACAGGCTGGGTACAGGCTGTCTACTCCTTCGGCTCCGAAGTAGGCATGGAAGAATACATCAAAGCCCGTCCCGACATCTTTGCCATCGGGCCGGACGGCACCATGCGCTCCAACAGAGCCTTCTGCCAGGCAGCAGGCCACTATGCAGCAGACATGTTCATCGGCTCCACCATGCAGATCGATAAATACGGCAACTCCTCCACCGCCACCAAGAACAATGTGGCAGGCTTCGGCGGCGCACCGAACATGGGCTGCGATGCCAAAGGCCGCCGTCATGTCACCCCGGCATGGCAGAAAGCAGGCGCTGAAGTGGCTAACCGTTTCGAACTCATGGGCGACGCCAACCGCGGCAAGAAACTGGTAGTCCAGATGATTACCACTGTCTCCGCCAAAGGCTTCCCGGGCTTCGTAGAACAGCTTGACGCCGTGGCACTGAAAAAGAACGCCAACCTGGATTTGGAACCGATTATGATCTACTCCGATGACCTCACCCACATCGTTTCCGAAGTAGGTATCGCTTATCTTCATAAATGCCACAACATGGAAGAAAGAATGGACGCTATCCGCGCCGTGGCCGGAAACACCGAAGTAGGCAAACTGGAAGATCCGGAAATCACAAAGAAACTCCGCAAAGAAGGCATCGTCAAACTGCCGGAAGACCTGGGCATCAACCCTGCTGACGCTACCAGAGACCTCCTGGCTGCCAAGAACATGAAAGACCTGGTAGACTGGTCCGGCGGCCTCTACAATCCGCCAGCTAAATTCAGAAACTGGTAATCAGAAATAGAAAGCCATCAGAAAGGGCTGTGGAAAAATGGTAATCATTTCTTCACGGCTCTTTTTTTATGATTTTGTTCTGATGGTAAGCCTCCAGCCATGCGTCATCTCGAGGGAGAGAGGGCCACAAAGTGGCGCGGGGGTGCTGTACGGCAAGAGTCTCAAATGACCACTCTCCCCAGGCAGGCCGCCGTTTGGCGGTCAGGGCATCGTTTTGGCCAATTTAGCCCTCTGTGAATGACTGTATGCTACCCGCCGACGTCGTCATCTCGAGCGGAGGAACGCGCCGGTATGGGTGGCAAAGACTTTGGGCTCTAATGAAACGCAGAGTCGAGAGATCTCCTGCCACCATGGGCTTGCCACATTTCGGAGTGAGATTTCTCCACTCCGCAACGCTTTCGTCGAAATGACGGGGTGCGGGGCATCGTTTTTTGTAATTTCTCCCCTGGGCATGACTGTATGCTGCCCGCAGGCATCGTCATCTCGAGCGGAGAAACGCGCCGGTATGGGGTACAAAGACTTTGGACTCTAATGAAACGCAGAGTCGAGAGATCTCCTGCCACCCTAGGGCGTGTATCATGGAGTTGTGAGATTTCTCCACTCCGAAGCGCTTTCGTCGAAATGACGGGGCGGTATCATCGGTATCATCTATTTCTTCATAGCCCTTTTGGTTTTAGGACTGATGGGGAGACAGTTCCTTCCTTTACCGGACTATATCAGCAGAGAGGCGAAAAGGCCGGGCCGAAATCCTTCCTATGCCGCAGCGCACAATCCATGGAAGCGGAGAGGGGAGGACAGAAGCCTTCATGAAATTCACCTCTCCGGCGCGCCAACCATATAAAAACTCCTGAAGAAAACCTGCTAGAAATCCTGGTGGCAACTATGGCTATACCTGTTCTTCCTTGACGACACAGACATTCCGCTTAGGCGGCTACCCCTGGCCGATTCATCGAAGCAGAACGCCTGAGCCCTACCGTGCATCAGTATGGGACGAATCAGGAGTTTTTTGCGTGGACAAATGGCTGTGGAAAAATGGTAATCATTTTTCCACAGCCATTTTTTTATGACTTATTCTGATGGTAAGCTTCCTGCCCCTGTGTCATCTCGAGCGGAGGAACGCGTCGGTATGAGTGGCAAAGATTTTGGGCTCTCATGAAACGCAGAGCCGAGAGATCTCCTGCCACCAAGGGGCGTGTACCATAGAGTCGTGAGATTTCTCCACTCCGCTCCGCTGCGGTCGAAATGACGGAGGGTGCGGGCCGGCTTTTTTATAATCTGCGCCACCTCAAGGGGAAACGAGAGATATGAGGGAAAAAAAGCGAGTTATATACTTCACGTACCTTTTCGGCGTTTTCCTCCTTTGGTGGCTGTCGCCACCACCTTGCCCGGTGGGAAGCATGTCATATGACACAGAAAGTAAATCCCGTAACGCTGGCTTTATACTCATCGCCCGATAGGGCGATACCACAACCCTCGGCCTGAAAGGCCGTCAAACTTAAGAACCCTCCGGCCAAAGGCCGGTCAATCCTAAGAACCTCTTTCCCTGTCCCTTGAGCGGAAGCGAACACAACCCTTCTACACAACCTGCGGCGAAGCCGCCACCACCATCCTTTGAACCCTTTGAACTTACTGGCCCTGTTTCCGTATTTGCAATGATTTAAATTTCTATATACAATAAAGATAAGACAGGAGGTGTGGATATGAGCCGCTTATATGAAATCTCACTCAAAAAGGAAATCATGAGAGAAGCTTATGCAGGTCTTATTGCTGATTTCCTTGCTTATTTCAATCAAAACCATATCAATGACAAAGCTGATACAAAGAATCCCATGGTCATTTTATTTTATAAAATTCAGCACGTGTATATGAGCATACTTCAGACCAACAGCCTTGAAAAAATGAATGAAATCGAAGGTCAGTTTAAAATCGTAAATGCCATGATGAAAGAAATAGGAGCCAGATGATTCATGATTATGGTCCATATGCAGGAAAGGAAATCTATAAAATCCTGGGAATATAGCGAGAGACTGTCTGATTTGATGAGAAAAGGCGCCCTTTTATATTTCAGGGCGCCCGCTGTCGCTGCGAAAAGGCCTTTCATCTTCTTCCGGTGAAGAGGGCCACGAAGCGGCGAAGGGAAAGGCGCGTGGAAGCAGAAATTGCCGCTGTTCCTCCGTTACTTGCCGTCACCGGCTGGTCGAACCTCAAGGTGTTCCCTTGATGGGCAGAGAGCAATGATGGAGCTCCGAAGAGCCATTCATCGAAGCAGAACGCTTGAGCTCTACCGTGCATCAGTATGGGACGAATCAGGAGTTTTTTGCGTGGACAAAGGGCTGTGGAAAAATGGTAACCATTTTTCTACAGCCTTTTTTTATGACTTATTCTGATGGTAAGATCCCAGCCTTGCGCCCCCTTGAGGTGGCAAGGGAACTTGATTCGCAGGGAGTCGAAGACGACTGAGAATCAAGTGACACGCTTCCCACCGGGGCGGAGAGGGCCACAAAGTGGCGCGGGGGTGCTGTACGGCAAGAGCCTCAAATGACCACTCCCCCCAGGCAGGCCGCCGTTTGGCGGTCAGGGCAGCCTTTGCGCTTCATCTCTACACGCAGCCTCGTACACCCTTTTGCCGCTGAACCTTGCGCCCCCTTGAGGTGGCAAGGGAACTTGATTCGCAGGGAGTCGAAGACGACTGAGAATCAAGTGACACGCTTCCCACCGGGGCGGAGAGGGCCACGAAGCGGCGCGGGGGTGTTGTACGGCAAGAGCCTCAAATGACCATTCCTCCCAGGCAGGCCGCCGTTTGGCGGTCAGGGCGGCCTTTGCGCTTCATCTCTACGCGCGGCCTCGTACACCCTTTTGCTACTGCGCGGCATTTCCCCTCAAGGGGAAACAAGAGATGGTGCCGCTTCCCCTTGCGCCCCCTTGAGGGGGAGAGGGCCACAAGGTGGCGCGGGGGTGCTGTACGGCAAGAGCCTCAAATGACCACTCCCCCCAGGCAGGTCGCCGTTTGGCGGTCAGGGCATCGTTTTGGCCAATTTGTCCCGCTGGAAATGACTGTATGCTGCCCGCAGGTATCGTCATCTTGAGCGGGGGATCGGGACCGGGACTTAGGCGGTAAAGACCTTGGGGTCTATTGAAACGCAGAGTCGAGAGATCTCCTGCCACCAAGGGCTTGCCACACTTCGGAGTGAGATTTCTCCACTCCGCTCTGCTTCGGTCAAAATGACGGGGGCGGTGTCATCTCGAGCGGAGGAACACATCGGTATGGGTGGCAAAAATCTGAACCTTTTGAACTCTATGAACCCGGGCCGCGGAGCGGCCCATCCAGCCGCCCCCTTCCGTCTCGCTGCGCTCGCCACCCACCCCCGGGAAGGGGGTGGGCAAGTAACATGGAGGAGGAGAACGTTGTCCTCAAAACTTGTCGTTTATGGGTGGAGAGGGACCGGGAAGCCGCCGAAGGCGGCCTTATAAAACTTGTGGCGAAGCCGCCACCACCACACTTTGAACCTGAGCCGCAAAGGGCTCTATTATGATATAATGAAAGCAAATAGACAAGGAGACTGTATGACGACTTCATTTTATCTCTATGCTCTTTTAGTGGCGGCTCTGTCCCTGGCCCTTTCTTTCTTCGGTTCCCGCTGGATAGAGGGGCTTTATAGGAAAAACAGGGAGATTCTGACCTTTCCTGATGATGTGGAACGGCGGGGCCGGTGGCGGCCCTATGTACTGGGCGTTCTTTTCTTCGCCTGCGGCATCCGATTCCTTTTTATGACCTCCGGCCTTCCTCTCTTCTTTCTCCTTTTCCTGACAGCCCTGCTCATCCTGATGACAGTGACAGACTTTGAGCAGTACTGCCTCTTCGACAGCATGATGATTCCCCTGGCTCTGGGGGGCATGGCCCTTACGGCAGTGTACCCCGCCCTCTTTGCAGACCACGCCCTGGCGGCAGCCGGCGGCGGGGCGGTGTTTCTTCTCCTGGGCATTCTTTCCCGGGGCGCCCTGGGCGGCGGGGATATCAAGCTTATGGCCTCACTGGGCCTCTGGCTGGGCACTGACGCCCTCATCTTCGTGGCGGCGGCAGGCAGCATCTTCGGCGGCCTTTCGGCTCTGGTGCTCCTCCTTCTTGGTAAAAAGAAACGGAAAAGCGCCTTTGCCTACGGTCCCTACTTTACCCTGACTACCTTAGCCCTGCTTCTTATTCGCGGATTATAATCCCTTTTTCAGGAGGTGCTCCCTATGCGTTTTGATATGTGGAAATCCAAAGCCCAGAAGGGGGCTTTTCTTGTGTTCACAGCCCTCATGATTCCCATTATCTTTATCTGTGCCGGTTTTGCAGTGGACTTGGGAAATAAGTGGGCATATACATCAAAACTTCAAAATGCATCTGATGCGGCTGCGTTGGCTGGAGCTTTTGCATATGCGAGAAGTCAAAATATGGATGAGAAGGATACAAAGAATTTACACTCATATGCTGACACAAATGCGAGAAAATATATTAGCGCTAACCTTTTTAATAATGATGATAACTTGGTGAAAGATGTTAATCCAAATTATGAAGTCTTTAAAAAAGCTGATACTGACAAAAAATATCCTGGGCGTTTATGTTATAGAGTCGATTTAACGGAAGAGATTCCTGCTACTTTTGCACGGATTATTGGAGTAGATTTTTTGACGGTTAAGGTTCATTCGGTTGCGTTAATCCCTAGTCTTGGTGGGAATGCTGAAGCAAGTCCGTTAGATAGTTTAATTAACGTCGGTAATGGCATGTATGGCTCTTATTATAATGGAAATAATGATTTAAATAATACGATAAGAGGGCCTGTATTCGAGGGCAATGTTGTAACTTATGACAAATCCTTTTATGATAGTGCACTTGGTCAAGATTGGTCAAAGCCTAATTACCGCTTTTTTACACAGGCTGCAAAAGATTCAAATATGAAGAGAGGGGATTTGGATAAAGATAATACGGGTAAATATTGGCATGATTTGCAGTATGGTGGTGGGCAGGATACATATGATCGATTTGTTAATCAGATGAATCAAAAAATTGAATCCATGTTTAATTCTGCAAGGGGAACATCATCTATTGCTGTTTATCAAAATACTGGTGATTTGAATTATCATTTGTATTTACCCTCTGGAAATAATTCGAAAAATATAGACTACTATCAAATTGAGCCTAAGTCAAATGACAACTTTGAGTTGCACTTAAGAAGTATGCCTGGAGATACTACTAAACCGGTCTATGTTTATATAAAAACGATACCGTCTATGATTAAAATTTATATTGATGAGAATATCGAAGAGAATAAGAGTAGGCCTATAATTATTTGTTACCCAGGACAGAAGGGACGATATGAAAATATTACTTTTGAAGGACAAGCAAAAGATTTCACTGGTACGATTTATACTCCCTATTCGAATTTGATGCCAGCTCATATCTCTGGTGATAATTCGATTTTTAATGGGCAGATTTTTTGTCAAACCTTAGATTTAGAAGAACCAAATGGTTCTTATAACATCAAGAAGTATGGAATTTTTAATAATGGAAATAGTCAAGGTAGTGGTGGAGGAAGTTCTGGGGAAGGTTCTGATAAGGCAATATTAATAGAGTAGTAAATAGTCGTTTATCCTGCTTAACCCACCCAAAAACAGAAAAGCCTACGAGGGAAGTATCCAGGTAATTTCCACCAGTAGATACGGCGTCCGTGCCTTGGCCCTCCCATTCTCAAGAGGCTTTTCCTGCCCTTCTACTACTCATATCGAAGGAATTCTCAATTTTTTTACCCCCTGCGTTGTAAAAAATATTAAAAGTTTTTTGATTCCATAGAAAAAGCCCCTGCTCATCATAAGCAGGGCTTTTTTATTGACATATTGACAGCAAATTACTGGCTCACAGCCATACGGATTTCATCCCTCAACTCTTTCGGTATTCTGAGGGCATCCATGGCCTTGTCCGAACTCCAGCCGGTAGAAATCATCAGATTTCTGACATCCCCAATCGTTCTCTGCTTTGTTACGGATTCAGTTACTTCCGCGGTTACTCTCTCAGTTACTCTATCTACAATACCTTCACTCAGGTTGCACATGGTGTTCAACTCCAGTCTATTTTCCAAGGGCTTTACGAACGTCAGCCCTCATTTCCGTTGGGACGTTCAATGCATCCATGGCTTGGTTTATGTCCAGCCTCAAATTGACCATCAGATTTCTAACAAATTCTATGGCATCGCTTCTCTTGACGGATTTGGTTACGGAGTCGGTTACGGATTTAGTTACTCTCTCAGTTACTCTATCCACAATTCCTTCACTCAGGTTGCACATGGTGTTCAGCTCCAGCCTATTTTCCCAGGGCCTTACGTACGTCAGCCCTCATTTCCGTGGGGATATTCAGCGCATCCATGGCCTGGTTTATGTCTAATCTCAAATTGACCATCACATTTCTTACAGATTCTATGGCGTCGCTTCTTTTTACGGATTTGGTTACGGAGTCGGTTACAGATTTGGTTACAGATTTGGTTACTCGTTCAGTTACTTCATCGGTTACCCTTGCGGTTACTCTTTCCGTTACTCTATCCACAATTCCTTCACTCAGGTTGCACATGGTATTCAGCTCCTCTCTTTGTTCTTCTGTCAAATGAATGTTGTATTTCTCTTTCAGTATTTCATTTCTTTCATCGCCGGACATATTTTCTTTCCGGAACAGCAGCTGCAGCAGTCCTATGAGACGGTTTCTGACTTTCTCGTCGCTCAGGTAAATCATGACTACGTTCAGCAGGTCGTAGGATTTTTGATTGGCCTTGTACCGGTGAAGAAGGTGCTCTTCTTTCATGCGATAACGGTTGATGGCACTTTGGCCATTGGGAGAATCCATACAGATGAATATGCTGTAGACTTTTTTGATTTTATTATAATCGGAGCCTTCAAACTCCCGCTCCTTCTGGCTGGAAATAATGCGGCTCACATAGTACAGTGCCCTTTTCAGTATGTCATATCCAAGGGTGGAGGCTCTCTGTGTTTTCTGGGCTTCCACATTAATGATAAGGGTAATCAGGTCACCGGATTCCGGGGCTTTGGCGTGGAAAAGGATATCAAAAGTGACCCATCCTTCTGTGGGGCTCGATTCCTCATTCCGGTCGCCCTGAATTTTTTTCGTGACGGCATTGGTCTTGTCCTGGTTCACAGGTATCTGGCTGACTTCCGGCGTTCCTTCAATGTAGACATTGGCAATATCTTCTATGGAAGCATCCTTGAATTCGGAAACCGTGCTTTTCAGAATGTGAGCCAGTATGGATTTGTCGGATAGGATATTTTTCGCGCTCTGGTCATACCGGGGTTCGCCGTAACCCATGAGTCGGTCTTCTGCAGTGTCCATTTTCCGCACCACCTCCTTCTGTATCTATTTTATCATAGTTTGAAAAGTCCAATTTTTACAAGTTTGCCTGGCAGGTCATTCGGAAATAGATACCAGTAGGTGGGGCTATATGGTACCTGCGTCAATGCGGCCAGTACCATCGGGGCGTGAGATTTCTCCACTCCACTTCGCTGTGGTCGAAATGACGATAGGGCGGGGGCACTTGTGTCAATCGTCACCTTCTGAAATGACGGTAAGCTGCCCGGCACCCCGTCATCTCGAGCGGAGCTGCATGTCGGTATGGGGATAAATGTAACCGGTGCTATTGAAACTCCGAGTGGAGAGATCTCCGGTCACAATGCGGCTTGTGCCATTGAGGAATGAGATTTCTCCACTCCACTTCGTTGCGGTCGAAATGACGACAGGGCGGGGGCACTTGTGTCAATCGTCACCTTCTGAAATGACGGTAAGCTGCCCGGCACCCCGTCATTTCGAGCGGAGCTGCATGCCGTTATGGGAATAAATGTGACCGGTGCTATTGAAACTCCGAGTGGAGAGATCTCCGGTCACAATGCGGCTTGTGCCATTGAGGAATGAGATTTCTCCACTTCGCTTTGCTGCGGTCGAAATGACGACAGGGCGGGGGCACTTGTGTCAATCGTCACCTTCTGAAATGACGGTAAGCTGCCCGGCACCCCGTCATTTCGAGCGGAGCTGCATGCCGTTATGGGAATAAATGTGACCGGTGCTATTGAAACTCCGAGTCGAGAGATCTCATGCCACAATGTGGCTTGTGCTACTGGGGGATGAGATTTCCCCACTCTGTGGAGACTCTGCATAGAGCCTCCAAGTCAGCCGAAGTTGGCCGAGCGTAGAGCAGCAATGGAGTATCAGTATCATTATTACCCTCGTACACCCTTTTGCCACTTCGTGGCACTTTCCCTCCAGGGAAAACGAGAAATGCAGAAGGACTTTCCTGTTGGCGGCTGACCGACAGTCGAAATGACAAAAAATGCCAATAAAAAACACCACAAGGAAATCCGGCGTCCTGACTGCCCAATGAGTTCGGTGTCTGCATGGTCTACGGCCGCTGCTGTACGAGGTACGACGGCGCGCGCCATACACGAGTCTCCCGTCATTTCTGCAGGATTTGGACTGCATTTCCGGATTTCCCTGTGATTTTTTGCTTTTTGCCTGATCAGGCGGGGAGTGAAAGAGGTTAACCCATGGACGCCTGCTCCTCATAATTCCATTCCCTATGGCCATCTTGGGAAAATATGATGAGCGTCTTTCCATTCCTCAGGTCTTTCACATCCCTCTACTATATAAATAACGCGAGATTTAAAAATGTGAAGGTCTGCATCCAAAATTTTTAGGAAAAGTTTCTTTATTATACTAAAGAAAGCCTGCTGCTATGCACTGCAGCAGGCTTTTTGAATGATTTCTATTTTTCTTCGCTGGGATTTTTGAAATGACCATGGGGAGGGGGAGTGGCCTCAGTGTGGCCTGAAGCAATGGGGCGTGAGATTTTGCCACTTTGCTCCGCTGTAGTCGAAATGACAGTAGGAAACTCCTTATTTTCCTTTCCCTTCCCATAAAGCACGCCGCTTTTCTTGGGCATTCATGTCCTTGACCACATAGCGGGGGCGGTGTTTGGTCTCTATATAAATTCTACCTATATACTCGCCCAGCACGCCGATGCCCATGAGTTCGATGCCGCCAAGGAAGAGCATGGTTACCATCATGGAGGGATAGCCGGGAACGTCATTGCCCAGAATGAGCTTCTGGCCAATCATGAAGAGACCGTAGAGGAAGGCGAAGCCTGCCACCGCCATGCCGATGTAGCCCCAGATGCGGAGAAGGACGGTGGAGAAGGAGGTGAAGCCTTCCATGGCCAGGTTCCACAGTTTCCACCCGTTGAACTTGGATTTTCCTGCGCTTCTGGGCGCCCTCTTATAGGTGACGATGGCGGTGCGGCCGCCGGCCCAGGAAAGGATGCCTTTCATGAAAAGGTTCCGCTCCGGCAGCTGCTTCAGCTCATCCACCATGCTTCGATCCAAAAGGCGGAAATCGCCTACGTTTTCTTCCAGCTTCAAATCGCTGATGAGATTGTTCAGCTTGTAGAAGAGCTTGGCGGTCATCCGCTTCAGAAAGCTGTCGCTGGAGCGGTCGATACGCTTGGCCAGTACCATGTCTGCTCCGTCAGCCCATTTGTCCAGCATGGCCGGAATCACTTCGATGGGATCCTGCAGATCCACGTCAATGGGAATCACCACATCGCCGGTGGCGTAATGAAGACCGCACATAATGCCGGCCTCTTTGCCGAAGTGGCGGGTAAAGGAAATGGGTGTAACCAGGCTGTCCTTTTCTGCCAGCCCGTCGATGATAGCTTCTGTGCGGTCGCTGCTGCCGTCATTGATAAAAAGGATTTCCACGTCCTGCTCCTGAAAAGCGGGAAAAGAGCGGACGGTGCGGTAAAAAACGGGAATAGCCTCTTCCTCGTTAAGCACCGGTACGATTAAGGATATTTTCATGGTTTCTCCCTGGGGTCATCAACAATTCTTTTTGTGCCGTACATGGTCAAAAATCGTTCAGGCCTATCGTCATAGGCGGTGGATGTGATATCATTTTCCGGCTCATAGATTTCAGGAATCTGTATGCCCATGATACTTATGGTTGTATTGAAAATGAGGTCATTTGTGAAATATGCATCCCTGTGATTTTTTAGTGACTGATAAATGGCAGGATGTTTGTTCATATAATCCTGTGAGAAAATCACGTACATGGGGGTATATGTCATGGGATAGATGAAATTTACTGCGTCGTGGGTGAGTCCGTCATCTATGCCTTCCCCATGGTCGGAAAAATAAATTAGGGCTTGAAAATGGGGGAAGGTCTTAACTGTGTTATAAATCTTTGAAAGGACATAGTCATTGTACAGAATGGTGCTGTCGTAGCTGTTTGTCAGTCTATTTCCATCACGATATACATCATAGTTTCTAGGGTATCGTTCATCATACACAAAATGACTGCCCATCAGGTGGATGATGATTAGCGCGTGATCAGAGGACGGCAGTTCATCAAGGCCATGAAGAACGATTTCATCATAAGCGGACGTTTGAATCCTTGTGCCTGAGGCATTGCCGATATAGTTGTTAAGCCAGAATGTTTTATCGGCGCTGGAAGCTATATAAGAGACAGGTGTATCATATACACCAAATTGCATCTGATTGCTGATCCAGGCCGTATCATATCCGGCAGCACGGGCAGCTTCTATAATGGATGGCGCTTTTTCCAGAGGAATGGAATTATATTGGTTTTTTGCGCTGAGGGCATATGTTAATACCTGCACGGTCTGCGAATAGCAGGAATAGGCATTGTTAAAAAGGACTACGTTGTCATGGGATTTTATAGTGGAAAGCCAGGGTGTAGTATCACGGGGATAACCGTAAGCGCCCATATGAAGTTTATTTTCTGATTCGCCGATGACCAATACATAGACTCCGGAAGCCGGCAGGTTTTCTGCCCGGGAGGATAATACTTTTATTTGAGATTGACGGATGTCTTTTTGAAGGATATATTGATGATAGCTTTTCAAGTATTGCCGACTTCCTGTGTATATATCTGTAAACAGGTTTTCATTACAGCTATAGACAAGAAAAAGACTGGGGAAAGAGAGAATTATCACCGACAACCACTTGTGCTTATGGGATGCGAATGCAAATGTTTTTCCTGTTCTGCAGGATTTGATGAAATAGATCAGAGCTCCTATTAGAAGTATAAAAGGGAAGCAAAGAGAAATAGAGCTGTGCAGTTGCAGGTAATTGACAGCTTCATGAAAATTTGTCTGACTTATGGCCAGAATGGTAGAGCTTTTTATCCAACTGTGGGTAATAATAAAGTAACTCCATAAACATATAGCAGGAATCAGCAGAGTAAAGGCAGTTATGAAACTCAGGATATGGCGGAGAAGGCGGATCTTAGTCATTCTTATTACAGCTATAAGGAGGCCGGTTACTCCTGCCCAAAAACTTATGTAAGCATAGACATCATATAAATGGATTGCCTGATTGGATAAAGATAAGATACAAAGTGGAGAAATGGCTGCAACGAAGCATAGCCATATAAAGAGAGCAGATTTTTTTGAAGGGATTATGCAAAAAATCATGCAGAGCAAACTTGTAGATAATGTAATTAATGGAATGTCTCTAATTGCCCAAAATGAAGCGTAATCACATAAAATAGAAGCATAAATATGCTCTATCAGCATGAAAAAGATGATGAATAAGAAACTTCTAAAATATGTATGAAACCTTTGCCTGCTCAAGAGAATTGTCCCCTTTGATTGTATGCTTTAAGTAAATGGATAAAGCGATTCTTTCAAATATGAATTGATAACATATCTAAGTATAATATAAATTAAATATGAATTCCACTTTGGGCATTTGGCAGGGTAAGGTGTTCAAATCAATGCTTTAGTAAGTTGCCTCTGATGTGGTATTTACTTTGATTTTTTAAAGAGAGGATAATGACAGTCTTCATGAACTTAGCCAATCATAAGATTTTAGTTTTCACATCATTGGGAATCTTTGCTTTCATGTTTATATTGAATTTATTCTGTTATCCATTCCCTGGAGATGATTATGTGTATTCCTTTATCTGGGAAGGGCATTCTATTAGTATGCCCTTATCGGCAGAGGCAGTGAGGATTCAAAACTTTCTTGATATATTTACATCCCTGAAGCTTCACTATATGACCTGGGGTGGTCGTCTAGTAGCCCATTTTTTCCTCATGCTCTTTCTCTGGGTGGGGAAGTTCTGGTTTAATTTTATCAATGCAGCCATGGTGCTGCTGCTCTGCTTCTGTATTCAATGGATTGCCCATGAAGGAAGAGTGACGGTTGGTGTACCTGCAAAAAAGCTGGCACTCACATTTTTCTGCCTTTGGGCTTTTACATTTAATTTCTCCGGTGTCATGCTTTGGATGGCAGGATCCTGCAATTACTTGTGGACTTCCGTATTCCTTCTTCTGTTTCTCATTCCCTATGTGCGCCATTATTTTACAAAAGGAGAGGTCTCCTATCCGTCGTGGATGGTACCTGCCATGGCAGTACTGGGGTTTCTGGCCGGAAATTCCAATGAAAATACGATTGGATGGATTGGTTTGACCGGACTTTTTTATCTATACCACGTTTGGAAGAGAGGAATGCTTCAATCCTGGATGATTTCCGGATTTATTGGGCTGTCCATAGGCTTTGGCCTTCTCATGCTGGCACCGGGAAATTTTGTGCGGCTGTTAAATGATATGACTCTTAAGGAATCATCTTTTAGCCATATGGTGATTATGTGGCTGAGTCTTCTTTTTCAGAATTTTCTCTGGTTTTATCTATGGAAAGGCTATCGGTGGAAATGGCGATTCCATCTGGAGTGGCAGAATCGGATTTATTTCCGCTTAGCGGCCTGGTTTATGGAGGTAAGCATTCTCTTTAACCTCATCATGTTTTTATCACCTATCATGCCGGCACGAAGCACATTCCCCAATCTGGTATTCCTTCTGACGGCGGTGATGCTGATTTCTCGCTGTGCAGAAATTAATCATGTCTATGTGGTGCAGAAACCTCTGGAAAGGGTGGCTGCTCTCTTGGGAGTGGTTTATTTTATCTGGACTGCCGGATTTTCACTTTGGTGGTATCACGAGAATTATGTATGGGAAAAATCTGTCATCGCTATGGCAGAAAGTGTGCCTCCTGACCAGATTTTGGAAGTGCAGTCATCTCCTATCTATGAAGACGGCCGTTACGGTGCCCTCAGCGGCTTCCATTTAGGAAGCAGTGCTTTTTCAAAGAATGAAAGCGATTGGAAAAATGTGTCCTTTGCCAGGTATTACCATATCAGAGGCATTCGACTGGCAGATACGGATGAATAATAGGCAAAATTTTTATTTACTTCCTATAAAAAAATCTTATATCCTTTTTCTTCCTGTTTTACAGCTTTCACCTCGCTTTCAAACTGCTTTTCAGTAGCAGTAGATTCTGTGTTATGCTAAAATAATGCCAAAAATGTATTTTTTTCATCTACCTGGTACTTGGGGGAATCGGGGATGAATGGCATAGTATGAAATCGGGCAGAAAGATACAGCAGGTTCTGCCATTTTTTGATTCACCCATTGTTTACGGTATGAAGGGGGAGCGGAGTTGAAACTTTCAGATAAGATATCCGGCGCCATCGAGCGTATGTCTCCAAGAAAGCTGCTGCTGCTTTGCGGCCTGGCGGCCATTCTTGTATTCATGATTATTTATTTCATCCTGTCGTCTATATTCTCTGATAAAAAGGAACCACAGTCTCAGGCTGCGGCCATGGTTCCGGTAATCGAGGCGTCCCGGGACATCGAACCCCAGACGGTGATTACGGAGGATATGCTGAAGGCGGTGGATGTATCGTCCAATCTTGTTCCTTCCGGTGCCCTCACCGATAAGAATGCGGTGGTAGGGAAGAAGGCAGGCACCACCATCCTTTCCGGCGATGTGATTACGGCGAGGAAGCTGTCCCAGAAAGCAGGCGGCTTTGTGGGCCTTATTCCTGAAGGTATGAGGGCAGTATCCTTCTCCGTGAATGATGTCACTGGCGTTTCCGGTTTTGCCAAACCGGGGGACAAGGTGGATATCCTTCTGGTTACTTCCAGAGAGGGAATGGACCGGATTACGTCGAAAATCCTTCTGAAAGATGTGCTCATCCTGGCAGTGAACAAGAGCAGCGGTACGCCGCAGCCCCAGCCCCAGAAAACGGATAAGGATGGCAAGGGCCTGCCCGATGGCAGTGCGCCGAGGCAGAGCTCTTCAAATACCTCTTCCATCGGCACGCCGTCGGTGGTGACGGTAGCCTTGACGCCTTATGATGCAGCTAAGCTCATTGCATCCACCCAGATCGGTCAGCTGCAGATGCTGCTTCGTCCGTCTAATGATGATGGAGATCATTATGTAGGCTACTACGTGATTCCGCTTCCTAAGGCGGAAGCACCCAAGGCGGCACCGCAGGCGGCTCCGCAGCCTGTTTACGCAGCGCCGCAGCCCGCTTCTGCTCCGGCAGTTTCCATTTCTTCCGGCGGCCCGTCGGGCGGCCTTTCCGGCATTGAAGTCATTCGTGGTACTAATGTGAGCAGGGGGCAGTGATAATGAATAAACAGTTAAAACGGTTGGGCCTCCTGGTTACGGCGGCCATGATTGGCGCAGCAGGCCATGTGTTTGCTGCCGATATTCTCAATGTATCTGTAAACGGGTCCCGGTATATGGAAGATTCCGGCATTACCCGGCTGGCAGTGGGAAATCCGGACATTGCGGATATCCGTCTCCTTTCCAATAATGATTATCTGGTGGTAGGAAAGAAGGCCGGCTCCACCTCCCTTCTGGTGTGGTCCAATCATGGCCGGCAGGAATACAATGTGTACGTTTCCGGCGATGATGAAGGCACGGAAAAAGCCATCCAGAAAGCCATCGGCTATCCCGGTGTCAAAGTGCAGATGATGAATGGCAAGCTCCTGCTTCGAGGCAAAGTGAAGAACCAGTATGAGCATGATTCTGCAGTGAAAGTAGCCCAGCTCTACCTGGGAAGCGGCGGTGGCGCTGCTTCTTCCGCTTCTGCCAATGGCGAAGGACAGGGGGCAGTTACCGATTCTAACATCATCGACCTTCTGGATATGACAAACCCCAGCCAGGTGAGGCTGGAAGCCCAGATTATCGAAATCAATACGTCTGCTGAAAGGAATCTGGGTATCCAGTACTGGTCTCCCACCATCGGCAGCAGCAGCGGCTCCGATGATGACCTTACCCGCGGTTCGTCCGGACTCTTTTATGCAGGAGAAAACTTTAAGAACAGCCGTGGCGGCTTCGGCTGGCTGGGAAGCCATTTTTCCAATATCAATGCCTCCCTCCAGGCGCTGGTGACAGAAGGGAAGGCAAGGATTCTGTCCCGTCCTTCCATTACCACCATGAGCGGCCAGAAAGCAAACATCCTCATCGGCGGCCGTATCCCCATTCCTACCTCTGCCGGTGACGGCCAGATCGCCATCGACTGGCGGGAATACGGTATCAAGCTGAACATTGAACCGGTGGTGGATGCAGAAAATAAAATCACCTCCAAGGTGCATGCAGAAGTGTCCACACTTGACTATGGCCACAGCGTGACAGAAAATGATTTTTCCATCCCTGCCATTGCCTCCAGAGAAGCGGATGCAGTCATTAACGTCCGCTCCGGCATGACCATGGCCATCGGCGGTCTCCTGAACTCCCAGGACGGCAAAACAGTGACAAAGATTCCTCTTCTGGGCGACATTCCCATTATCGGCCAGTTCTTCCGCCATACCCAGAAAACAAGGGATAACCGGGAACTCCTCATCCTCATCACCCCCACCCTGGTATCCGATGAAACCCCGGTTTCCATGAGCCAGCGCATGAAAGGCGCCTACGAAACCAACGAACGGAATCTCCGCAATGCGGAAAGGGTGAACGTAAACACCCCGGTCAAACCGGGAACCGTACAGGAAGAAACCGACATCTTTGGAGATAAACCGGGCGAAGACAATGGAGATACGGTGATCCTGGAAGAAAAGCCCAAAAAACAGGGTCCCTCCCATATCCTCCGCACCACCGATGAAAAAGGCGAAACCGTCTACGTCCCCATGACAGAAGAAGACTACGCCAGAGAGAAAAACAACCTCCAGGTAGTAGGAGTAGAAAAGACCCCCGTCCCTGAAGGAGCAGAAAAAGTACCGGTGGTCAAACGGGAAAAAGTAGAACACCCCGTAGACACATCTGCGGTAGATAAAGAAAAGACAGACATCCGTGATAGAGTAAGGGCCGTGATGGATGGATACGCTAAATAAAGGGTTCTCAAGATTGACGGCTCTGGGAGTTGGAGTCATGTGAGGACATAGGTTCAAAAGGTTCAGAGGGTTCACAGGGTTCAGAGGGTCAGGTGTCGGCGCACAAATAAGAAGCGCCGACGGAGTAAGAAGCCGCTGCGCGGCAGTGGCAGCCTGCCTTTAAACCGGTATGTAAATATCCTGTTTCGCTTTTGACGGAGCGGTATAGACATGGCCAGCTAAAGAGAATTGATGGCATGTAAGGAATCATGTATGCTTACTTGATTGAGGCTATGGGCTGGAGTCATGTGAGGAGATAGGTTCAAAAGGTTCAGAGGGTCAGGTGTCGGCGCACAATAAGGAGCGCCGACGGAGTAAGAAGCCGCTCAGCGATAGTGGCAGTCTGCCTTGAGACCAATATGGAAATATCCTGCTTCGCGTTTGGCAGGGAGGTGAAGTCATGGCTAGTTATAGAGAGTTAAGGGCATGGAAGGAATCGTGTATACTTGCCCGCGAAACGTATCTGCTTGCTATGAAGCTTCCACCTTATGAATTATATGCATTGTCTTCACAAATGAGACGAGCCGTGGTTTCTATTAGTTCTAATATTGCAGAGGGGTCAGGAAGAGGGACTATCAAGGACTATATCCGGTTTCTTTTTCAAGCCAAAGGGTCTGCACATGAATTGGAGACTCAGCTGATTCTATGTGTTGAATTGGGCTTCTTGAATCAGAATGCTGTGGGGCCTGTTCTTGATCATGATCGAAGGGTTATCTGGCTCATAGGAAGATTGATTAAAAGTTTAGAGGGGAAAGAGACTTCCGGGCAGGACTTCATGGAAGATATAGATATCTATGACGCAGAACAATTTTCATAAAGAAAGAGGGACACCGTAGGTTTTATCTTTGGGGTTTCAAAATGTTAAGAAGCTGTGTGTAATTGAAATTCAAAAGGGTGGGCGTTATATGAATTCAAACGCCCACACCACAACCCTCTGAACCTTTTGAACCCTTTGAACCTTCTGAACCCGATATCGCAATTTTATTCATTACATATGACGCTAATATACCAAGAGGCAATGGGAGGAGAAAATGGAAGGCAGGAAAGGGACTATATTTACTGTTTTCAGTACGGCTTATGCTGTGGGGAAGTCGCTGATTGCTGTTAATATTGCGGCGGAGCTGGCGAAGCAGGGGATGCGGGTGTGCCTGGTGGACCTGGATCTGCAGTTTGGGGATATCTGCTATTACCTGAAGCTCAATCCGAAGAAGACCATTGCCGATGCCCAGCGGGCCATGAAGGAGAATCCCCAGGACACGGTGGCGGTGGAATATCTGACGAAGTACAAGGCCGGCGGCGTTTCCTTTGATGTGCTCACCAATCCGAAGCTTATGGAAGAGGCTTACAATATGGACAATGGCATCATCCGCTCTCTGGTGCAGCAGCTGCAGCTGGAATATGATTATGTCATCGTGGATACTACGTCCACCTTCAGCGCTTTGAACCTGTCCATTATGGACCTGTCCACCCTGATTAATTTTGTGGGCATTGTAGATTTCATACCTACCATTAAAAATATGAAGCGGGGCAGCGATACGCTGAAGGAGCTGGGCTATGATGACAGCAAAATCCGGTATTTACTGAACCGAAGCAATGCGAAAACCCGCATTGATGTGGAAGATGTGGAATCGATTCTGGGAAAGCATTTCGACTATGTCCTTCCCAACGATTTCCAAACCGCCCAGAATTCCATCAGAACCGGTGTTCCTTTCGTGCTGGAGGCCCGCCATACGCCACTGGCAAAGGAGCTGGTGTCCATTGTAGACGGCTATGTCCGGCCTGACGCGGACAAGAAAGAAGAAAAAGCAGACGACCATGGCGGCTGGCTCTCCCGCCTGTTTTCCTGAAGGAGGTGAAGGATTTTGGCATACAGAACCGTCCTTATTGAAGAGAATCAGGTCATGATGGAAAGGCTTTCCAGCGTGATCAAAAATACGCCGGGCTTTGTCTTAAGTGCCCGTTACCGGAATGCCGGCGATGCCCTGGGACAGATGCAGGCCTTTAAGCCGGAGCTCATCCTTCTGGATATTGATAATGAAAGAAATGGCGCTCTTCTGCCGGATTTGAAGAAATCCTATCCCCATACCGCCATCATCGGCATGAGCCGGAAATGGGATTCCGAAGCCCAGTCCCGCCTCATGCGCTCCGGTGCCGGCGGCTTCATGATTAAGCCTTTCACCGGGGAAGAGCTCCGTGAAACCATTCAGAATCTGGGAAACGCTGCTGCTGCCCATCATTCAGAGGTGGTGTCCTTCTTCAGCCCTAAAGGGAAAAGCGGAAAAACCACCCTCATTTCAAACCTGGGCGCCGCCCTGGCCCAAAAAACGGGAGAATCGGTGGCCATTATAGACGGAGATCTCCAGTTCGGCGACATGTCCGTATTCTTCAACCTTACGCCCCAGAGTACCATCGTGGAAGCGGTGCGGGATATTTCCTTCCTTTCTCCGGTGACCCTTAAATCCTACTTCGTCCCTGTGAATGACCATCTGTCCATTCTCTGCGGCGCAGCGAAGCCGGACCTGGCGGAAACGGTGACCATGGAAGGCATGACCAGCCTCATCAATATGGCACGAAGCATTTTCCGCTACGTCCTTCTGGATCTGTCTTCCGGCTTCTCCGACGTATCCTGCACGGCCTGCGAGCTCTCTGATAAAACGGTGCTCATGGCCATGGTGAACGGCGGTTATGAAGTGGAGCATATGAAACGGGCCCTTGAAATCTTCCGCAGCTGGGATGACTACAAAGAAAGAGTCCGTCCTGTCTTCACCCGCGTATCGCCCTGCACGGAAGAGGAAAAAACAGTCTTCTCCAAAGCCCTGGGCTTTCCGGTGGCTCATATCCTTCCTAACGAATACCTGGCTGTCTCATCGGCCGCCGATAACGGCCGGCTCCTTATAGACCAGGACCCCCATAACCCCTTCTCCCAGGCTGTGGAGAAAATGGCAGACGAGATAGCGCCTGGACGATAAGGATTGACAGACCTTTCCTAAAAACGTGCCTTCCCCATTCTAAAAACTTGCCTCCCCCATCTATGGGGGAGGGGGACCACGTGAGTGGTGGAAGGGGAGCCGCTTCGCGGCAGGGCGGAAGGCGTCTACGCGCCAGTATGAATGCCGCCTTCCGGCGGCCCCCTTTGGTGCCTGTCGGCACCACCTTTCCCCCGCAGGCGGGGGCACAACAAGGCTCCGCAAGGCATTTCCTGTATAAGTTGCTCCATAGTAAGCACGGGTTGTTCTGCTCCCATTTGCGGGGAAGGAGACCGCGCCCTTAAAACTTGCCTCCCCCATTTATGGGGGAGGGGGACCGCGAAGCGGTGGAGGGGGGAGCGGCTGATCGCGGCAAAAGCGCCTTTATAGGAAGGTCAGGCGCCTTACTTCGCCCGACTTACCCATCCCATGCAGGATGGGCACCGCAGCACTATGGATACTTGCCAAGGGGCAGCTGATTTTATTGCATTTCCACTTAATTTATTCTCATGTACATGTTATAACGCAGATAGAAAGGAGAGAGTCAGATGATACTTTTAATTTCATTGCTTTTCGCCTTTCTGTTCTTCCTTCTTCTCTTTCTTGGGCTGCAGGTGCTGCTGCGGCGGAAGAGGGAGATGGCGGAGCGTATCCAGATGTTTTCAGGATACCAGCCATCGGTGGTACGCAGGGCTTCTGTTTTTGAGATACTGCGGAGCCGCCTTCATGAGATTTTTGCAGAGAAGGCCAAACGAGCCGGTTCTTCTCGCCGCAGCCGGCTGGATCTTTTGATGGTCCGGGCAGGGCTTCCTCTTCTGGGCTCGGAGTTTTTAGCCATTTCAGCAGGGCTTTCGCTTTTTGTATTTATTATTTTTGCTCTGGCAACCTTTAATCCAGTGACCGGTCTTCTGGCAGCCTTTCTTTTCCTGGCGGCAGACTTTGTGTTTGTGCAGCGGAGAGTCAGCAGGCGGCTTAACAATTTCCAGCGTCAGCTGGCGGACTGTCTGTCTCTGGTGGCCAATTCTTTGAGGGCCGGCTTTTCCTTCCTGCAGACCATGGAAATTATTTCCCGGGAAATGGAACCGCCCATGTCCACGGAGTTTGAAAGGGTCATGCGGGATACGAGCCTTGGAAAATCGCTGGATGAAGCACTTCATGACATGGATGAAAGAGTGGGCAGTGCCGATTTCTCCCTGGTGGTGACGGCCGTGCTCATTCAGCAGCAGGTGGGCGGCAATCTGGCTACCATTCTGGATACCATCCGTGAAACCATTTCGGAACGTATCCGCCTGCGCCGTGAAATTGGAACACTTACCGCCCAGGGGAGAGCCACCGGCATCATTCTGGCCTGTATTCCGATAGCTTTGTTTATGTTTTTCTATTTGACATCTCCGGAGTTCATAAAACCTCTGTTAACTACGTCAATTGGACATCTTGCTATTGGTGCTGCTGCGGTGATGGAAATTATAGGATTTATTATTATTACTAAAATTGTAGATATCAAAATTTAGTTTCTTTATTTTGATAAAAGGCCATGTGGCTTTTTACATGTGGCTTTTTATATATTCATTATGATGGATTACCATGGGAGGAGGTGAATTCCTATGATGTCTCTCGCTTCTCAGATGTATGACTACTATGTAAGACCATACCTCGGTGAAAAGGGTCAGGACCTGGTAGAATACGCTCTGCTTCTGGCTATCGTTGTTGCTATTGGCTGGCTGATTTATGACCAGATTGGCTTAAAAAACAGCATTCAGACGATTTTCGAGAATGCTTCCAAGGTTACCAGTAATGCAGCTTCTGTTTCCACCAGCGGAGCCACCTAAAATCGTTGATTTATCGGTTTTACAGGTTATCAAAGAACCCCTGCTTTGGCAGGAGTTCTTTGGAAAGGCGGTCAATCGCAGATTGGCCGTTTTTCCAAAGAACTTGATGAATGAAAGGAGGAATCAGCATGAATAAGCAAAGAGGCCAGGACCTCATCGAATTTGCATTGGTAATTCCTCTTTTTTTGATATTTATTTTAGGAATTATGTATTGTGGCTTCTTTTTTGGTGATTATGTTACTTTAAATAATGAAGCCCGCTCAGCCGCTAGAGTTGCCGTTATTGGAGTTAGCTCAAGAGGAGATAAAACAACAGTATATGATTATTATAAAGGCGTTGTAGATGATTATGATAAAGAAGTAAAGGGTGGAGTCATTACATACTTGTACAAATATCAAGGTATGTTGATATCTGATGGTACTAAAGACAATACTTATAGTAGTATTCCTAATTTGAAGCAAGTTCCGAATGATGCTGATTTGCCGGAACACTCTATTATTGTAATTATACAGACGGTACCAAATAAAGATTATTTGTTCCCCGGCTTTCTTACTAACCATGGCATACCTTTATTGAATGGTTATCAAATTAGGTATGTCATGTACAATGAGAATGGCGCAACAGGAACTAATCCATAGTAATTTCATTTCAATACAAAGGGGATGTAAACTGTGACACTGCTGGAACGTCTGGGACGCCGTGAAGAGAAGGGCAAGACCGAGGTCAAGGAAGAGAATATATTCGCCGGGCGGGCGGTGGATGCGAAGGAAGAGGAATACCAGGCCCTGAAGCTTGATGTACACCGGGCTATTGTAGAAGAAATGACTTCGGAACAGCAGAAAATCCTGGACGGTACGAACCGCAGCCGCCAGGATATTGAGAATGTGATTTCCGGCTACGTGCAGCGGGTGCTGGAGCACAATCCCTTTGTGGTGCCCCGGGGCGAAAGGGCCCGGCTGGTGTCGGATATCTGCGATGAAATCCTGGGCTACGGTCCTATCGAACCATTCCTGAAAGATGACTCTGTCACCGAAGTCATGGTGAACGGGCCGAAGAAGATTTATGTGGAGCGAATGGGGAAACTCCATCTGACAGGGGCCCAGTTCCATGATAATGCGCACTTAATGTCCATTATCGACAAAATCGTCACCCCCATCGGCCGTCATGTAGATGAAGCATCTCCTCTGGTGGATGCCCGCCTGCCTGACGGTTCCCGTGTCAATATCGTCATTCCGCCGCTGTCCCTCATCGGACCCTGCGTGACGATTCGAAAGTTTTCCAAAACGCCATTTTCCGTGGAAAATCTCATTTCCTTCGGCACCCTGTCAGAGCAGATGGCTATTTTCCTCCGCGCCTGCGTGAAGGCGAAGCTGAATATCATGGTCAGCGGCGGTACCGGCTCCGGTAAAACCACCAGTCTGAACGTGCTGTCTTCCTTTATTCCCCATGATGAACGTATCGTCACCATCGAAGATGCGGCAGAACTTCGTCTGGAGCAGCCCCATGTGGTGACATTGGAAGCTCGCCCGGCCAACATCGAAGGGAAAGGGGCAGTCACCATCCGGGACCTGGTAAAGAACTCCCTCCGTATGCGCCCGGACCGTATTATCGTAGGCGAAGTCAGAGGCGGCGAAGCCCTGGATATGCTGCAGGCCATGAATACCGGCCATGACGGCTCCCTGACGACAGCCCATGCCAACAGCCCCAGGGATGTGCTGTCCCGTCTGGAAACCATGGTGCTCATGAGCGGTCTGGACCTTCCTGTGCGGGCCATCAGAGACCAGATTTCCTCGGCCCTGGACCTCATTATCCACCAGGAACGTATCCAGGACGGTTCCCGTAAAATCACCTATATTACAGAAGTACAGAAAATGGAAGGGGACGTCATCGTTCTCCAGGACCTCTTCCGCTATAAACAGACCGGATTTGATGAAAATGGCAAAGCCCTGGGCCAGTTCATGCCCACAGGCCTCCAGCCCCAGTTCCTGTCCAAGTTCAAAGCCCACAATGTGGAATTTCCGAAATTCATGCAGCAGGCCGGAGTCGGCCAGTGGGAGGACGGTGACTAACCATGCTGGCTCTTTCCTTATCCATTGCCCTGGCCCTCTTCTTTTTCCTGGCTTTAGTGGTGCTGGCGGTGAAACAGTTTAACGGCCAGGAAATGAAACGCCGTCTGGACAGCTTCCGCGAGGAAACGGAGGAAGAAGAGGAAACCGGGGAAGATGATCTGAAAAAGATTCCTCTCTACCAGCGTACCGTAGGACGGCTGCTGGCCCATGTGATGGAATTTCTTTCCCATTTTGCCCCTTCCTCCATGCCCAGGCTCATGGAACAGCGTATCATGCTGGCAGGAAAACAGGGCATATGGAAGGTGAGGACCGTGGTGGGCCTATGGTTCTTCTCCATGGTTTTCTTCGGCCTTCTGGGCTTTTACTACACCGCCAAAAATCCCATGGACACCCTCCATGGCCTCTGCGTGGTGTGGGGCAGCTTCCTCTTCGGCGCTCTCCTTCCCTTTGGCATATTTAACCATATCATCAGAAAGCGGCAGGACCTGATCGTCCGCCAGCTGCCGGACGTGCTTGACCTCCTTTCTATTTCCGTCCAGGCCGGCCTTTCTCTGGACGGTGCCATGCGTAAAGTAGTGGAACGGATGGAAGGCCCCCTGATTGACGAATTCCGCCGCATGCTCCGGGATACCCGAATGGGTATGACCCGCCGCCGCTCCATGCAGCTCATGGCGAAACGCTGCGACGTGCAGGACGTATACCTCTTCGTCATGTCTGTGGTGCAGTCCGAGCGCCTGGGCGCTTCCATGTCCGACACCCTGGTCATCCAGGCCGACAACATGCGGGACCTGCGCCGCCAGAGAGCCAGAACCCAGGCCATGAAGGCCCCGGTAAAAATGGTTTTCCCCCTGGTGTTCTGCATTTTCCCCGCCATCTTCGTGGTAGTACTCCTGCCATCCCTGATCTCCCTCATGCAGACCATGGGAAAGTAAGCGGCTTTTCTTAAACCTTTCCTCCTCATGGATAGGGAAGGAAACTACGCTCTTATCACTTGCCTCCCACCGCTCGTTGGGGGGAGGGGGACCACGAAGTGGTGGAGGGGGGCCGCCGAAGGCGGCCTTATAAAACTTGCGGCGAAGCCGCCACCACCACCACCCTCGGCCTGAAAGGCCGTCAAACTTACAAACCCTCCGGCCCAACGGGCCGGTCCATCTTAAGAACCTTCCCCCTCTGAACCCTATGAACCCGGGCCGCGGAGCGGCCCATCCAGCCGCCCCCTTCCGTCTCGCTGCGCTCGCCACCCACCCCCGGGAAGGGGGTGGGCAGGTAACATGGAGGAGAGGAACGTTGCCTCAAACCCTGCCTACCCCATTTTGTGGGGGGGAAAGGAGACCACGACCTTCAAACTTGCCTCCCATCGCTCGTCGGGGGGGAGGGGGACCACGAAGTGGTGG
>ULQW01085064.1_pt1 | contig 30141 bp, 22 predicted proteins | sample 1954921 | NCBI WGS metagenome assembly ULQW01 (sample SAMEA4835666, study PRJEB28245) | human gut metagenome | biome: gut microbiome; material: fecal sample | place: Denmark | collected 2008
AGCCTTCACGAGCGTGGCGCCGCCCGAGAGGGTCAGACCCGTGATGGGCGTGGCAGGCACAATCTCAGTATAAGTCGTGGGGTCGTCGCCCGTACCGAAGGCTACGGCCATGCGCTGGGCAGCACCGTTGAAGACGCCACAGAATGCACCCGTCTCGAGGGTGTAGGCCGTACCAGCCGTCAGCGTGAGGGGAGGAGAGACGAGCCAGTCGTCAGCCGTTACGGTAGCGTTGGCGCCATCGTACGTGGGCATACCTGTGCTCAGGTCGTCCCATGTGTGGTTGTCGTTGTTGTTGTCCTCGACAGTCCACACGTCATTCTTGAGCAGGCTGCCCAGGGTCGTCCAACTCTCACTGTAAGAGTTGCTCTCCGTCACGGTGAATGGCGAGCCCGTGGAAGCGGTCTGCGCCAAAGCCGCAGTCGGAAGGCCTGCTACTGCGAGCAAGCTACCGAAGAGCCATGATGATAATCTTTTCTTCATAAATTGTATTCTGATAGTTTTGGAAGTAATCTATAATGTAATTTGGTCAGTTCTTCCAAGGCGATCAGACTGCCTTGGAAGAACTGGCGGAAAAATCCGTGTGTAGAGAATGCGCTTTACTTGTTGATACGCTTCGTACCGTTCTGGATGACTACGCCCTTGTAGTCCTTGTTGACACGCTGGCCAGCCATGTTGTACATCGGAGCATCAGCATCCTTCTTCTCCACCTTGGCGCTGTTGATAGCAGCCGTGGCGTCGCCCTGCACGATGGTGATCGGACGGGTAGAGACTACACCCTTGCCATGGATGAGCACGGTGCAGCTGCGGCCCTCGCAGTCGGCGGGAAGCGGATCGCAAGTGAAGGAGATGACGGTCAGGCCAGCATAGCTGTAGCCCTCCTGGTCAACGGTGTAGCCCTTCACCCAGTCAGCCAAGCCAGAGAGGGTGTACTCCTCCTTCTTGTTGTCGCCGTACCAGCTGCCGTTCACCTGGGCTACGGCACCCTCGAAGGTCTGGTCGGGAGAAGCGGTCGTGACACCGTGCTTGCCATCCTTGTCCATCTGGACGAGACCGTAGTCGAGAGAATCGGTCTTTGAGATATCGACGAAGCCGTTGGCGAAGTCGAACTTACCCGTGAAGGAAACGCTCATGGCGATGCGGTTGTTGCCATAGATGTTGGCGGTAGTCTCCTTGCCATCGGCAGAGATGATGCAGAGAGCCGGATCCAGCACGTCGTTATAATAAGGAATCTCCGTGCCCTTCAGACCCAGATCGACACCCTCCTGGTCGAAACCGCGAACGACGACAGCAAACTCTTCGTCGATCAGCATGCCACCTTCCTCGATGGGGAAGACAGCAGCCCACTGATGGAAGACGTTACCATCCTCGTCCTCGACGTCCTCCTGGGCCTCGAGGTCGGAAGCCTTACACTTCATTTCGGCAAGCACCTCGCTTCCGGGCTTCTTTCTGCCCTCGGCGGTCGTCTCGACATTGGTGATCATCAGCGTCAGCTCCGTGCCCTCGGGCAGCGGGTTGTCGCTCTTGGAGATGGCGGGCAGGAAGACGTCGGTGATCCACAACGGAGCAGCCGGCTTCTCCAGCACCTGCTGTACGCCACAGACGGTGTAGGCGCCGCTGGAGACGGTACCAGAACCGAAGAGGTAGCCGTTGTCCATGCCACCGAGGTTATAGGCGTTGACCTTGTCGTCGGTGAACTGGAGAGCGCGCTCGAACGACTCGTTCTCGTTCTGCGTGCCGCTCTTCATGCGCGGGTACCAATACATAACAGCGGGGAGGTCCTGATCCAGCGGACCCCAGTGGTAGTTCTCCTCAGAGAGAACGAAGCTATCCTTGGCGCAAACGAGCGTGGGGAGAGCGTCAGCACCATTGAAGCGGCAAGTCACATAGAAGTTGCCGTCATTGTCGGTAGAGTAGAATGGACCCTGCTTGCCCGTGCGGTCGAAAGAGTTGCAGTTGCCCGTCATGTCATAGACGTTCTGATGCCAGAAAGTCTGCGTACCCGGAGCGGCAACAGGCACAAACTTCACCTCGTAGTTGCCCGGGGTGTAAAGGTAGCTCGTACCAAACATTTGACCGTTCTTCGGTGTGGCTTCAAAAGGAAGGCCAGCGGGCTTGAGATAATAGACAGACTTTTGGTCAGCCTTGTTGGGCTGGGCGCCTACGCGAACTGCCTTTCCCTGAGGAAATGCAGTCGAAGCTACGGCTGCAATGGCAGCGGTAAAGAGTAACTTTTTTACCATACGTTGTTTGAATTTAGATTTTACTTGATTATTTCTGGTGGCAAAATTAGGAATAAAAAAAATAATAGAAGAGGAAACAAGCTTTCTGCATATACAGAATTGCGTGAAAAAGAAATTATTTCATGCCACGTCGTAAAATAGAAAAATGGAGAATTGAGGGTGGCCTTGAGTGCTTTCGGATTGAATGCTTGTCATAAAAATATAGCAATCGGATTACTGAAAAAGACGTTGAAGGTCCGTATTCTGCCTGTTTTATGCACTTTTTTTTACGCAAAATCATTCCTCCTTTCCGTGTTTAAGTAAAAATAACACGCGCTCCCTCGGTATCTAATAAATAATGAGTAAATTTGCAAATGATACCCTGTCTGTGGCCGTGAAAGGCCGATAAGGCAGGAAAAAGTGGCAGCGTAGGCCCATGGCCTCTCCGGTGTCGCCCACGTCTCATTGAAAAAGCCTTTATGATAACAACATACCTCCAACGGATCATCACGCTTGTCGTCTGCTCGATGGCGCTTGCTTCGACTGCCTGTGCGCGTAGCACCCAGGCGGCTTCGTCGCCTGCCAAGGGATCTACGGTCAAGGCGGCCCGGTCGGCCCAGCCTAAGGCGGTTCATGTGCCCGCCCATTTGGCCAAGCGGACGGATGCCGAACTGGCTACCTTGGGCGACCAGTTGCTCGACAAGAATCTTCTCGATAGCGCACTGCTGTGCTTCGAGGTGGTCAATGCGCGCGAGGCCGACGGCGACCGTGTCCTCTATGCTCATACCCTCCACCACGCCGGCCTTATCCATTACCGCCAGGGTATCTATGGCAAGGCGATGGAGCGCTACATGAGCAGTCTGCAGATCTGCGAGGAGGACAACTTGGAGCGGGAACTCTCCACACTTTACAAGAATATAGGCAATGTCTATAGCATGTTCCACGACTTCGACCAGAGTTCCGCGCTCTACAAAAAGTCGCTGGCCCTGGCCCGCAAGTTCAAGGACTATGCGCTGGAGAACATGGCCCTCAACAATCTTATCTTTGCCTATACCGACAAGACGCCCCTTTCGCAGTATCGCCGATGGCAGCAGGAGATGCTCGTCCATCCCGAGAAGCGCGTCCGCTACGACTACGACGTCTTCATGGCCGAGGCCCAGGTCCTCATCTACGAGCGTCAGCCCCGCAAGGCCATTGCCGTGCTTCGCAAGGCCGTCGATTACTGCCTGAAGCACCATCTTCAGCCCATCAGCCTTGCTTCTTCCTATGGCACGATGTCGGCCATCTTTCTTCAGCTCGGCCAGCGCGACTCGGCCCTGGTCTATGAGTTGCGCAACCAGCAGATAGCCAAGGAGACGGGCAACACCGCCCTCCTCATCACCACCCTTCGCTCGCTCTCCGACATCTATGAGCCGGTGGACAAGAATCTCGCGCTGACCTATAAGCAGCAGTATCTGATGCTCTCCGATAGTGTGTATAATCTCAATGAGTTCAACTCCATCCGCAATGCACTCTACTTTCACGAGATGAACACGAAGTCGAAGGCCATCGACAAACTCTCGATAGAGAATCTGACGCAGTCGCACACCATCACCTCGCAGCGCAACGCCCTTGTGTTGCTGATCATCTTCCTGGTCGTCTTCCTGGTGATGTTTGTCTTCATTGTCCGCCAGAAGCACCTCCTCTCGAAGTCCAACCAGGTGCTCTTCGACAAGAGCCAGGAGGACATCATCACCAAGAACGCCTATGTGCAGTCCATCCAGTCCATGAAGGCGAAGATCCAAGAACTTCAGCAGCAGGCTGAGGGAGAGAAGGAAGACGCCCCAGTGGTCGAGCAGGAGGAGAAACTCCCTGAAGGGGAAGTGGTGCAGACACATGACGCACTGCCGAAAGACGATGAAATCGAAAAAACGACCTCCCGTTTGCCCGAGAAGTTGCGCAACGAGCTCCTCAATACCATCCTTCAGGTGATGGAGACCACTGAGGCTTATTGCGACAGCGACTTCGGCATCGAGAAGTTGGCAACGATGGTCGGTTCCAACTCGCGCTATGTCTCTCAGGTCATCAACGACGTGTATAAGGAGAACTTCCGTACCTTCCTCAACTCCTATCGTGTGAAGAAGGCCATGACACGCATGAACGACGAGAAGGGCTATGGCCACTACACGATACGCGCCATCGCTGAGAGTGTCGGCTACAAGTCGCAGGCCAACTTCATCAATGTCTTCACGAAGATGACAGGTATCAAGCCTTCTACTTACCAAAAGATGTCAGCGGAGCGAAGAAATGCTCCGAAGCGCATCTCAGACGATGAAAGCGAGGAATATAAGGCCAAACATCATCAAGCGTAATCCTTGATGAGGGTCTTATTAGAAAAGGTCTGGACGCACCATTGCTCCAGACCTTTTTCTCAATTCGCCGAAATTCTGTGTGGATATCGGCTCTCTACAGACGATGGTTTCGGCCTTTTTCTCTTCTTCTGCCTTTTTTCTTTCTGCAGCTTCCCTCAGCCTTTGTTCGTCAAATAGCGAGGTTAAAGCTCGTTTTTAGTTACTATTTTCCGAATCAGTAACGGTTCTTCTACTTTCAGCGTTGGATGGTTAGAGGCTTTTGCGTAACTTTGCCGTCGGAACATTACATATTTATAACTTATCAAATACATCTATTATGAGGAAAGGATTACTTTTATCAGCCGCTCTTGGCATGGGATTCCTCGCTGTTCCGACGATTTCCAATGCTCAGCAGCTCGCTTCGCGTGTCAGCAATGCCACCAAGGCACCCACTTCCCAGCGCATAACTACTCCTACCGCCAAGGCTCAGGGCGCCCTCCGTGCCGAGGCCTTGAATCCTGCCGATTACGGACAGGTAGTGGAGATTCTCGGCGAGGACTTCTCGCTGATGACTACCGGTAGCGTAGGCAACCCCGACAAGGACACCGAACTCTGGTATGTCCGTGAGGATGGCAATGCCTGGATGACGATGCGCGATGGCTACACCCACCAGTCCGGCTGGGGTGGTGGCTACATCTATCCTGCTGGCGGTACCGTCGCCATTGCCAATCCCGACGAGCCAGGCCATCTCAACACCTGCATGATGGACCTCAGCGGCAACGACCAGATTGCCTTCGTCCAGTTTGATATGCGTACCGACGATGGTCAGCCCGACCAGACCGTCATCGTCGAGGGAGCCGAGACCTTCAATATGGCTCCGTCTTGGCGTGTACTCGGCGGTTCGCAGATCGATGGCATCAGCAGCGAGTGGAAGACCTACACCTTGATGTTCCAGAATGCTGGCGCCTATAGTATGTTCAATATCTTCCACCCGCAGATGACGCAAGGTGAGGTTCTTGGCAACATCTATGTGGACAACTTCCGCGTCTATCAGGTCAATCCGTATGTCAAGATGCCGACGCTCTACGGCCACTCCTATTATACGGGTGAGAGCTTCAACGTCAGCTGGAGCAAGGTAGAGAATGCCGACCACTACCTCCTTAATGTCTATTGGGTCGATGAGACCAACGGCAACGCCAAGATGTATGCCGCCGAGAATCAGTCGGTCAGCGACACGACCTTCACGGTCAATGGCATCATCTCGGGCAAGAACTACTACTATGTCGTCCAGTCCGTCGATGCAGCCGGCCACAAGTCTTTCGAGCCGACCCCGAAGCTCATCTGTGATCTCGAGGCCCCGAAGGATCTCACCGCTACCGATATCAACCAGGACAACGGCACGTTCACCGCTTCTTGGGAGGCGGCTCCTTCCGCTGAGCGCTACAACTACTGGGCTTACTGCGACCGCAAGGCCACGCAGGATGGTCCGATGCGCCTCACCGACGAGGACTTCACGGGGGTGAAGTGTCCTGACGGCACCCTCGGCGAGGGCTTCGGCTACTCCATGACCGAGGCAGAGTGGAAAGAGACCTCTGTCACCAACCCGTCCTACTTCTCTATGGACAACTACGTCATCCAGCCGATCAACCAGGGTGGTTGGGTTGCCAAGAACGGTTTCCCCTTGGCCGACGGTTGCATCAAGGTCGATGGTTATCAGTATGTCTATAATAACAGCGACGCTGGTCTGGTCTCTCCGGAGCTCGACCTTTCCAAGAATGGTGGCAAGATCACCATCAACGTCGATCTCTGGGGTGATACCGAGACCCTCCAGTATGAGGATGGCTCTAAGGTCGATTACACCGCACAGTGTGCTGTCGCCCTCTTCAACTGGGATCCCGCCAAGAACGACTTCACCCAGGCAGAGCTCATTTACGTTAAGGACCTCAACTCCTCTTGGCAGAACCGCACCATCGAGTTGACCAAGGGTACGGATCGCTCCATCATCGGTCTCTATTGCGTCGGTTCTCCCGCCAACCTCTTCTTCGACAACTTGAAGATCGACCAGGACTATAAGGCTGGTGAGACGTTTGTCGATCCGATCGTCTATCATCGCTGGTGGGAGGGAACTTCCGTGGATGTTCAGATTCCTATCCGTGGCAACTTGGGCAACATCACCCACCGCGTGACCGCCATCAAGGGCAATCCCGAGACGGGTGCCATCGTGGAGAGCTTGCCTTCCGACACCGAGTTTGTCGGTCGCTATGAGAGCACGGACGTGAAGTCTGTTAACCTCCTCAGCAAGGCCAATGTCCGCGTAGAGGGCCAGACGATTGTAGTCAACGGCAATGGCCTTGTCCAGGTCTATACCCTCGACGGCGCACTCGTCGCCAAGGCAGAGGCCAACGGCCAGGCTCGTATCACGGTTCCCTCTGGCGCCTACATCGTCAAGACGAACAACGAAAGTGTGAAAGTGGTTTTCTAATTAGACGATAGAAGGGAGAGGGCTGCCCGCCCCGTGCTGGCGCCCTCTTTTCTTCCTCCATTTGTGCAGGTCTCCTGAAGAGGGAGTCCTGCGCTTTCACTTGATATTCAACTAATCTTTAAAATACAATACGAACAATGAAGAAAACCTTTATGGCTTTGGCCCTGACACTTCTTCCCTTTGGCATGGCTTCCGCCCAGGTGCGGATGCTCGTGGTTCCGAAGGATGGTGGTGAGGCCAAGAGCTTCAATCTCGACGACATTCGCCATATCGACTTCCTTGGCGAAGGCAATACGTTCTCCGTCGAGTGCGCCGCCGAACGCTGGTCTTTCGACTTCGACAAGGTGCGCTGCCTCAAGTTTGATGGTCTCGTCAACGACATTGCGACCGCCACCAAAAAGGAGAGCGACATCAATATTAGTTATAAGGAGGGGCGGATTTTCGTGAGCGGCATGGGCGATGCGGTGACGCACGCTGTGATTTTTGACCTGAATGGATGCTGCCGCGTCAATCTGCCCCATTTTGATGGTCAGCCCATCGATGTGAGTGGACTGCCCAAGGGTGCGTATATCCTCCGCATCGGCGGCAAGGCGTTTAAGTTCTTGCGATAGTTAAAAAGCAAAAGATAACAAAAACAGAAATGAAGAAAATATTTGCAACCCTCCTGCTCGCCCTGACCACCATGGGCGCTTCTGCGCAGGACAACCCCAACCGTCTCATCATCCAGCCGAAGCAGGGCAATCCCTCCGGCTATCTCGTTGAGCGCCTCGACAGTGTCTATTTCACGAAGATCAATGGTCGTGTGGCCGCCGATATCAACCTCCAGGGCTATACCACGGGTGCTACGGGCGATACGCTCCGCCTGGCCGTCACCAAGACCCCGGAGTGTAAGGGATACCGCATTGCCTGTGTGCCGGCCTCTATGGCCAACGCCCTCACCTCCGACGCCGTCGTGGCCCAGTACTTCGACCTCTATGTCGGTGGCGACAAGTTTACCGAGGACTTCACCAATGCGGTGATGACCAATATGGGCATCGAGTTCAAGCCCAACTCCGACTATAGCGTCATCACCATGGGCTACGACAAGTACGGCATTGCCTGTGCTTCCTCTCGTGTCGATTTCACGACGCCTGCTGCCAACATCATTGGCAATCCTACCGTCACCTACAAGGTGCTGGAGGCCAACTACGAGGACTTTACCATCGACTTCCAGCCCAACGAGGACTGCCTCGGCTTCTATGCCTGTGCCTTCGAGAAGGGTACGGCCAAGGCTCAGTATGAGCAGTGGGGCGCCATGATGGGCTTCGCCAACATGGGCGACATGATTAAGCAGTGGGGTGGCACGATGTTTGCCGATCGTGAGACCCACACTTGGAAGCAGATGACGCCAGGCACCGACTACGAGGTCTATGTCCTCCCGATCGATGAGAACCAAAACTATGGCACGATGGTCATCGTGCCCGTCACGACCAAGAAGTATGGTGGTGCGGGCCAGGCTACGGTCACGATCACGCTGGGTGAGTTTGGTAGCCAGGAAGGCAAGTGCTACCAGTATGTCACCTACACGCCCAACGACCAGGCTTCCTTCATGCGCGACATGATCATCGACAAGGCCGTCTTCCAGTCTTCCGCCGACTGGGGTATGGGTAGCGAGGAGAAGATCCTCGAGTATCTCAAGGACGACCATGATGGTGCTGACCCCAATTGGAACCGCTATGGCGTGGATGTGGCCCAGTGGGGTGTTGATCCCAACAAGGAGTATATCGCTTATGCCATCGCTCAGAATATCAATGGCGAGTGGGGTCCGCTGTCCAAGCTCGAGTTTACCACCGGTTCTGCCAAGGTGGCTCCTGCCAAGACGTTCACCGTTGCCAAGCGCCTGAATGGTGTCAGCAAGAAGAGCAACGTCTTCGTTCCTGGCAAGGCTCCCAAATTGCAGAAGACCATCAAGCGTGGCCTCACCCTTGTAGGAGAGTAATCCCTACCAGCCTCATTGCCTACTCTGGCCCATCTGGCTGGGTTTCCACCAGCCGATAGGGTTTATCCATAGCGGCACCCGACGACGACCATCTGTCTTCTTCGGGTGTTGCTTTTTCCGTTCTATATCCTGCGCTGCCGATGGCGGCAAACAACAGAAAATGGCTTTTAGGGGTTCTTGAAATGGTTAAATATATATAAAATTAACCCATTCTCTGTTTTCTCCATTTGTCCTTTGGACTATTTTCCTTATATTTGCAGCCTCAGAGTCTCCTCCTACTAAGGAAGCAACAAGTTCTGAAAAGGGTGGGGAAGCCGAGAGAGACAGAGGCGGTGACGCGCCTCCACACCTGGATTATTAAGACAGAAATAAGAATATTAACTTTAGTGTAACTATGATGAAGAAGACTTTCATGGCATTGGCCTTGACGCTGCTTCCCTTTGGCATGGCCTCCGCACAGGTGCGGATGCTCGTGGTCCCGAAGGATGGTACGGCGCCCAAGAGCTTCAACCTCGATGACATTCGCCGTATCGACTTCCTTGGCGAAGCCAACACGTTCTCCATCGCATGCGCCACCGACCGTTGGTCCTACGAGTTTGACAAGGTGCGCTGCCTCAAGTTTGATGGCCTCGTCAATGACATTGCCACCGCCACCAAGCAGGAGTCTGCGGTCAGTATCGCCTACAGAGAAGGGCAGATCTTCGTGAGCGGCTTGGGCAATGCTCAGGCTAACGCCACGATTTACGACCTCAATGGATGCAGCCGCCTCAGTCTGCCCCACTATGATGGTCAGCCCATCGACGTGAGCGCACTGCCCAAGGGTGCCTATATCCTCCGTGTGGGCGACAAAGCATTTAAGTTCTTGAGATAACCATCCCTTCCGCCTCTTCCCTGCATTGGGACCAGGTGGGAACCAAAACATAATACCAAACCAAAGAAACAATGAAGAAATTCTTTACTACCCTTGCTCTCGCGCTGCTCACGCTGGCAGCTTCCGCACAGGAGAATCCCAACCGTGTCATCGTGAAGCAGAAGTACAAGGCCCCCGTCGGCTACCTCGCCGAGCGCATCGACAGCATCTATTTCACCAAGTTGGAAGGCCGCGTCGCTGCCGACGTCAAGTTTCTGAGCTTCTCCAAGGGCAACCTCACCGATACCATCCGCCTCGCTGTCACGAAGACTCCCGAGTGTAAGTCATACAAGATCGCCTGCATGCCCGCCGGCCAGGCCAACTCCTTTGCTAGCGATGCTGCCCTGGAACAGTACTTCGACCAGCTCGAAGACTGCCCGACCTTCACCGACGACTTCACCAACGCCACGCTCACGGGTCTGGACATGGAGTTCCAGTCCAATGGCACCTATAGCCTCGTCACCTTGGGCTACGACAAGTACGGCATCGCCTGCGCCTCGTCGCGTGCCGACTTCACCACTCCTAATTCCGACTTGGTGGGCGACCCGAAGGTCCTCTACACCGTCGTGGAGGTGAAGCCCGACAACTTCACCATCTGGTTCCAGCCCAACGGCGACTGCTATGGCTACTACCTCTGCGCCTTCAAGGCCGGTACCGCCGAGGAGCTCTTCGAAAAGTGGAGCAAGGAGGAGGGCTTTGTCAACCTCCAGGATATGATCAAGTCTTGGGGTAGCGATAAGTACACCGACACGCAGATGTACAAGTGGTCTGGTATGGAACCGGGCACCGACTATGAGGTCTATGTCCTTCCCGTTGATGTCAACGAGGCTGACGCTCCCTTCCAGATCATCCCCGTCACCACCACGGAGAGCGGTGGCGAAGGCGAGGCCACGGTCACCATCAAGCTCGGCGACTTTGGCGAGGTCGGTGGCAACTACTTCCAGTATGTATGGTTCACGCCCAACGATGAGGCTACCCTGATGCGCGACTTGGTGCTTGCCAAGAATGATGTCATGACCCAGGACTATTGGGGTAAGGGCGACCTCGAGTTTATCAAGGAGTACCTCAAGAACGACGAAATGCCCGACTACTGGAACCGTTATGGTGAGGACTACTCTCAGTGGGGCGTCTATGCCAATACCGACTATTATGCCTTTGCTATCGCACAGAATGCCAAGGGCGAGTGGGGTCCGCTTGCCACACTGGAGTTCCGCACGCCGGCCTCTGCTCCTGGCGCAGCACCTGCCAAGCCTGGCAGACCGTGTGTGCGTCTGGACAAGGTGGTCAATATGCACAGCTATTTCGAGCCGGGCAAGGCCCCCAATGTCATGCCGAAGAGCAGAAAGACTCGTGTCTCCCTCGTAGGAGAGTAATCACTCCCTCGTAAGAGAAACCGTATAGCGGCATCGGGAAAAGGCGCAAGCCTTGGCCGGGTGCCGCTTCCTTTTTCCTTATTATATATACGTATATAGATGAAAACGTATATAATATCTATTTTTATCTTAGAGGAACGGCCTAAAAGTGTTATTTTGCGAAAAATGAGAAAATAAGTAGCCTATTATTTTTGTTTTTCATTTATTTTGCTTATTTTTGCATCACGGCTTTGGTTCTTATGGAGAATTATACATTCTTTATGGTGAACGAGGCCGACGGCGGCAAGTCCTCGTGGGTGCGCAGCCATAGAAACCGACGTAGCATAAGTCGCTGGGTGCAACACCTCCCAAGCCGACCTTGACGCAGCCCCTTGGGGCACCTTCCCATTCACGGGTTGAATAGACGAAGTTATTATCTTTTTTAATTATTATTATTAACCGGGATGAGGCCAGCGGCTTCTTTTCCCCACCTAAGGAAAAAGTAGCTTACACGGACGAATCCCACAAAGAAAATCATTTATGAACAAAGCATTACGATTTGTTTGGTTGTCTTTGTTGACATTGTTCTGCGGAGTAGCTTCCGCGAGGACAGTGGTCTTCGACCCGGCGACCGATGCGAGTAGTGGAACGTCTTTGACAAAGGATGGAATCACGATTACGATGACATCCGGGACCAGTTCGTTTGCAGCGACCGACTACAACGGCACGCTTTCTTATGCCTTTGGCAAGAGTACTGGCTTTGAGTTTACGGCCGGGGAGTCTGTCAAGATCAATTCCGTTACCTTTAATTATCAGTCGGCCGGCGGCTATATTTACGACCGCAATTACAACACGAACAGTACTACATTTGAAGGCGGAATGACCTTTACGGTCAAAGACGCAGGAGCTTCCTTATTGAAATTCTCCGTCTTTTCAGGCCCCATGTACTTCTCCAAGATCACCGTAGAATGTACGGGTGGTGACGAGCCGGGTGGTGGCGAGGTAGGTACGACCTACTCCATCGACGACTTGATGACCGGTGCTACCGATGTGGCTTCCGCTACGCTGAAGTTCACCGATGCACAGGTGGTCTATGGTGACGGCACCAACTATATCGTGCGCGAGGGTGGCAAGGCCATCGACCTGATGGGCACCTCTCTCTCTCTCGAAAAGGGTGCTACGCTCAATGGTACGGTGACGATGAACGTCACTTACAAGAATGGTTTCTTGAAGGCAGAGGATGTCGCTGGTGTCACCAACGGCAACAATCTGACGCAGACCAACGCCACGGGCGAGAATGTCCCCGTGACGACGACCATCGACCAGTTGGCCTCCAACTACAAGGGCGACTTGGTTCTGCTGAGCCAGGTCACTATCTATAATGACGCTACTGGCGATTTGGGACAAGGTGCTGCCTACTATGCACGCAAAGGCTTCAATTTCGCTACGCTTACCAACATAGCTGACTTCTTGGACAAGGTGAGCTCCGACCAGGATGCCACCTACGACATCGTCGCTTGGTATAACGAGCCGGGCGCTGGTGCCATCAAGGCTAAGTTGCAGATTATCAATTTCCTGGGTGGCGAGGTGGCTAAGCCCGCCGCGCCGGTCATCAGTGGCAACCAGAACTTCACGGGTAGCACCGAGGTGACGATCACAGCCGAGGAAGGCGCTGCCATCTTCTATACCACCGACGGCACCGTGCCGACGAGCTGGGATCCCGCCTATACTGCTCCGTTCACCATCACCGAGACAACGACGGTGAAGGCAGTGGCCCGCGTGAATGACATCTATAGCGATGTCGCCGAGATGACGTTCACCAAGGAGGAAAGTGGCGTGACGGGCTCTACCATCGCCGATCTGGCCACAGCTGCTAAGAGCCAGGACAACGTGACGCTTGTGCTCAACAACGCTAAGGTCGTCTATGCTCAGGGCAACAACTACATCCTTCGCGAGGATGGCAAGGCCATCGACCTGCTCAACACCTCTCTCTCGCTGACGCAGGGAACGACGGTGAGCGGCCATGTCCAGGTCAATGTCACCTACACCTCAGGCATCCTCTCTACTTCTGATATCGAGGGTGTGACCACGGATGCCAACCTGACCGCAACGGGCGAGGCTGGCGACATGGATCCCATCGCTTGCACGCTTGGTCAGGTGAAGAATTATCCTGGCGACCTCGTCTATGTCGAGAACCAGGAGGTTTGGAGCTACGGCACGACCTGGTACTTCTATGAAGGCGCAAGTTGGACTTCCGTCTATCTCACCAATGCGTCTGACTTCAACATGGTAGCCAACAAGTATTACAACGCTACTCTTTGGTACAAAGAAGTCTCTTATTATGGTGACGTCAATGCGACCATCGTCTCTTGCGAGCGCAATGTCACCTCTCTCAATGCGCCGTTTATTGATGGTACGGAGACCTTCTCCGACAATACGACGGTGACAATCACGGCCGACAATGTCGCTACGATCTACTACACGCTCGACGGTACTGATCCTACGACCGCCTCTACGGTCTATACTGAGCCGTTCACGCTCAGCGAGTCGGCTACGGTGAAGGCTATCGCAGCCTACAAGTCGATTGTCTCTCCTGTTGCCTCCAAGGTGTTCAACAAGGTGGATGCCAATGCGCCGATGACGATCGAGCAGCTTGCTTCTTTCAAGAGCAGCTTCGATCAGGTCACGCTCTCTCTCAACAACGCACTCGTCGTCTATGGCGAGGATGGTAGCTACATCCTCCGCGAGAACGACCGCGCTATTGACGTCCTCAACAGGACGCTGCCGCTGACCATCGGCGCTACCGTCTCTGGTACGGTGAAGCTCAAGGTCAACTACGCAGCTGCTCCTGGCAGCTACGCCGCCTACCCAGGCCTTCTGACCACGGCCGACCTTGCCGACGTGACCAACGCCGACAACCTGACCGTCACGCCGGGTGCCACCACCGATCCCAGTCCGCTGGCCATCGACCTGGCGCAGATTCCCAACTATCCGGGCGACTTGCTCAAGGTGACGAATGCCACTGGATGGAACTATGATATCCCGGCGTTCTATAGCTACAATCCGTTTGTGGAGTTCTTCCTCACCAACGGTGCTGACTATGGTGTCGTCAACTATGGCAGCTACAACGCCACGGTTTGGTACAACGATGTCTCCAACAACCGCCTTCAGGGCAAGATCATCAAGTGCAGTAAGGTCATCACTTCTCTCAATGCTCCGCAGATCAGCGGTACGGACAACCGCACCGACTTCGACGAGAGCACCGAGGTGACGATCACGACCGAGGAGGGTGCCAGCATCTACTACACGCTCGACGGTACGGATCCCACGAAGGAATCTACGCTCTACACTGCGCCCTTCACCATCACCAACAGCTGCACGGTGAAGGCTATCGCTACCTACAATGCCATCGTTTCTCCGGTAGGCTCCGTAGAGTTTACGAAGAACGACTACTCGGGCACCAACACGATTTCCGACCTCATCGTCTATGGCGAGAGCAAGGATAGCGTTGTCGTCCACTTCGAGAATGCCAAGGTGGTCTATAGCGAGCAGGGTGACCTGGGCTACCACTACATCATCCGCGACGATGGATTGGCCATCGACCTGATGAACATCACCAAGTTCACTCTCCCGGTGGGTGCTTACAACCTGAAGGGCACCATGGCACTGAAGGTCACTTACCAGAAGGGCTTGCTGATCGCCGAGGAGCTTGAGAGCACCAACTCTGGCAACATCTCCTTCGTATGGCCGGAGTCCTACGATATGGATCCGATCGAGATCGATCTCATCGACGTGAAGCTCCACAAGGGCGACCTCCTCAACCTCAAGAATGCTGAGATCTGGAGCTACAGAGGCACGACGAGCATCTACACCAACACGCCGAGCTACATCGAGCTGAAGGTGACCAATGCTGAGGACTTCGACCTCGAGAGTGGTTTCTATAACCTCACGATCTGGTACAACGATGCTTCTTCCGACTACTATGCTGGTAAGGTGAAGGTCATCAAGGCCGAGCGTGTCGATAAGCGTCCGGATGCTCCGGTGATCCTTGGCGAGGAGGAGTTTGTGGGCAAGACCACTGTCTCTATCGCTGCTACCGAGGGCCTGAATGTCTATTACACCCTCGACGGTACCGATCCTACCCGTCAATCTACGGTCTATACCGAACCGTTCGCGATCACCGAGACCACGACGGTCAAGGCTGTCACCGCTTATCTCGACGACTACTCTGACATCGTCACCAAGACCTTCACGAAGGTCGGCGACTTCGAGACCAAGACTATTGCACAGCTCTTCGAGGGCCAGCAGGCTGTCGAGAATGTGACGATCAGTCTCAACAATGCCAAGGTGGTTTACACCGAGAAGCATGAAGATGGCACGAAGGTGGCTATCCTCCGCGAGAATGGTCAGGCACTCGACGTCATCTCTGGCGTGCTCGACCTCCCGTTGGGTTCTACCGTCACCGGTACGTTCTTCGCCAGTGTCGATTTCAACGGTGGTATCTTCACTACCCGCGACATACAGGGTGAGACCAACAGCTATGAGCTCGAATACACCATGCCGAGCGACGAGGGCTACAACGATCCGATCGAGACGACCGTGGCCGATGTCCACCTCTATCCCGGCGACCTCGTTAGCATCAAGGGTCTCCAGGTACTGGGCCAGGATGGTCAGTACTACGGATTCACGGAGGACTACAGCTTCGTCAACCTCACCGACAATGACGAGTTGGCCAACACCGTCTCCGGTCAGAAGTACACCGTCCTCGGATGGTTCAACGCTCCGGGTACCGGCTTCGCCGATGGCAACGCTTCTCTGAAGGCTGTCAAGCTCACCGCCCAGGATGCTACGAAGTATCACAACCAGACGATTGCTGAGCTCAACGTCCGCAGAGATCGCGAGGACAACATCCGTCTCGTACTCGACAATGCGAAGGTGGTCTATGTACGCGCCAATCCTTACTACGGAACGAAGGATATCGCTCTCCGTCAGGATGGCAAGGCTGTCGTGCTCTACAACTCTACGCTGCCGCTCGAACTCAACAGCACCGTCTCTGGTACTGTGAAGCTCGACTTCTATGCCCTCGCTGGCATCCCGCAGCTGCGTGAGATCGATGGTGGTGTCACGACTGCCGACAGTCTGAATATCACGGCTGGTGCTTCTCAGGAGGTTGATCCTGTCGAGGTTACCATGGCCAACTACGACGAGCACAGAGCCGACGTCATCGTTCTCCGCCAGGTGAAGATCGTCTATGGCTCTCAGGCTGCCTACGCTATCGAGAAGGATGGTCAGAAGATCGCCTTCAAGAACGAGAACGAGGATGTCGATGTCGATGCACTCGTCAGCAACGACAACCTCTACGACGTCGTCCTGTGGTACAACGGCTACATCAACGAGGCTCCCGAGATGGAATTTGTCAAGGCTGTCAAGGTCACTGACGTGGGCATCTATGGTGTGGAAGGCAACTTCGGTAAGGATGGCAACACCTACAACCTCCAGGGTGTGAAGGTGGGCGAGAACTACCGTGGTGTCGTGATCCGCGACGGCAAGAAGTTTACCAAGAAGTAAGTAAACATCTCTCTATAACAAAAGGGTGGGGAACTGATCCCCACCCTTTTTAAATAGCCTGTCCTCGCTTCCCTTGGTGCGAGGCACCTTCCCTTTGACGGTTATAGTATCTATTGGATTATAGTTCTTCCTTCAACTCATTGTATAGGTCCACGGGACCTAAGTGCCAGTATTTGGTCTTCTCTGTTGACAACTTCTTGTAGAGTTTTGAATGATAGATGCGATGAAGGCTCTCCTGCAGCGTAAAACCATAGTCCTCGTGGAGATATTCCACCAGCCAGCTTATTTTTCCTGGCAAAAGCAGGTGGAGGTTGTTTTGGTTTATCTGAAACATATTATTTCTCTATTTTAATTGATTCTATGAAATGTAGCGCAGTTAGTGCTTTTTCTGTGTGAAATAAGTACTGGTCAACCAGTTTGTAGGTTTTGAGCTCACGGATAAGTGTCTCGACACTGATAGCTCCAGTTTCGTATAATCCAAATTGTAGATATACTCTGTCATTGGCTACGGGGCCATACACGATGTCGTAATCGTGGATGAATCCTTTTTGGGTTCTATTCGCCATGACAAAATCCGCCCATTCCTTTGTGGGTTCTGAAAATGTAAGTCTTTTAAGATCTGTCAGTCTTTCTTCGTTAAACTCATACACGTTGACATAACCACAATTTGTGTTGTTTTCAATCATACGTCTTTCCACCCATTCTTTAGCTTGTCTTTCCGAGGTGGTTGTATAGAAGCCTTTGCCATAATCGAGCAAACGATTAGGCTGGAGTATCAAAGGGCGTTCTATGACCTCTAAACTTCCGTGATATATCTTCATATCTTTTTCTTTTTTCTGATTTCAATAAATTCGTCAATCTCGGCTATCAACCATTGGCGACTTTGTGTGTGAAGTGGTTCAAAGCATTCGCTAAGATAGTCTGTCACTCCATATTCGGAAAATAGGTCAAGCACTCGGTTGCCAGGTAGTCCCTTGGCTGCTCCGTATTCTTCTATACAGAAAGAAACGAAGAGGGCTATGTCTTTGTCTTTTTTACTCATCAGACTTCTCCTTATGTGTTGTTTGTATTTTTGAGATACAAAAATAATAAATTATTGCGATAGTCTGTTATGTAAAGGTGTCTTTTTGGTATTTTTAAGGTCGTTTAAGCGTGGAGAAAGCAACTCGCCATTCCCCTTGACGCACCGCATTAGAAATGGAACGACTTGGTTCACACGTGAAGACAAACCTTTGCTTGCGTCCCGAACGCATCCCGAAGGCATCCCGAACGGTGGAAGGTTTCAGAACTCCTCCGTAGGGGGCGCTTGGATTCTTTCTTTTTAGCTTCCATTGAGTAGGGGAGGTTGCTGTGGCTATCCTTCCATGGATAGTGGGCCGCTTGGGCGTAAAAGGCAAATGAGCCGTGTTGTGTATTATGAATATTCTCTTTTTATTTGAAAAAGGATGCGGTAATTGTAAAAATGCGTCTAAAATATGAATTTCTATTAGAAATATTTTTTTATTTTCCAATTTTTACTTAACTTTGCGATGCTTGTGTAGCCTTCTGTGGAGAATAAGCCTGTCCTAAGGGGGTGAAACAGCCTACTGTGGGTTTGGCCTTGTGGCAACTAGCTCCAGTAGCGAAGATGGAATGAACGCGCGAGATCCTTGACCTCGTGTCGTCGTAGATGAAAAGAGAAGTAAAGGCGAAATTATTTTATTATTAACCAGGGATGCCTCCGTCGTCTCAATACTTTCCCAAGAGTGTAAGAACGTAGGAAGAATTCCATAAAAACAAACAATTATGAACAAAGCATTACGATTTGTGTGGTTGTCTTTGTTGACGCTAATCTGCGGAGTGGCCTCCGCGGGCACAGTAGTATTTGACCCAACCCAAGCGTCTGATGTAACAACTGGAGGAGGGACGACCATCACCAAAAATGGTATTACCCTTACCATAACGAAGCAAAATCCGTCATGGCCAATTTCATTTGACGCAAAGGAACAAGACGGCAAGATATGTTATACTTTGTATCCGGGCTCTAGAATTGAAATAACGCCCGATGCTTCATTAGGTAATATTATTGCGATTACCTGTGAATACTTCAATACCGGCTCGGGTGGAATTTATGAGATGACAAAAGGTGGAAAACAAGTGCAAAGTGGTCAAAGATATGAATTTGCAAATGGAGGTCTCAGAGCAATCCCTTTGCAACCTTATTATGGAAGTATCTTTCTGACAAAGCTTACAGTAGAATATGACGGTGGAGAAGACCCAGGTCCAGGTCCAGGTGGTGACGAAGAGCAGACGACAACGATTGCCCAGTTGATGCAGGGGGGGGGTAAGTGTCCCTTCTGCCAACATAAAGTTTACCAATGCGCAGGTTGTTTATGCAGAGGGAAACAATTATATTGTTCGTGAGAACAATCAGGCCATTGATATTATGAATAGCAGTTTGGCTTTGTCGCAAGGTGATAAACTGAACGGAACGGTGAAGCTCAATGTTACTTATAATAAGGCTTCACAATATTCAACCTTTGCTATTTTAACTACTACTGATATTCCTGATAAAACCAATCGAGAAAAGCTGGCGGTAACTCCAGGAAGTTCATCTGAAATTGACCCAATTCGTTGCTCAACGGTGGATGAAATGAAAAAATTCCCAGGCGATTTGCTTGCTGTGGAGGCTACATGTATAGACCTTACTTGGGGTGAGTTCCAAATTAACGGTAGATCATTCTACACTTCCAATCAGAGTAAATATAAAAATGATATAGAACAGTATGGCTCGTATGATATGACAGTGTGGTTTGATGCTGATAGATGGTCTAATCCAAAAGTGAAAATCGTCAAGTTGGAGCCAGTTATTACGTCTCTTGACGCACCCATTATTACGGGCGAAACTTCGTTCGAGGAAAGTACGACCGTAACCATCAAGTCAGACAAAAGCGTCGCTGATATCTACTATACGACCAATGGTGATGAGCCTACGACCAGCTCTACCCCTTATACGGGTCCGTTCACTTTGACCGAGACTACAACGGTGAAAGCTATTGCGGCTTATAAAACAGTTGTTTCTCCTGTTGCAACCTGCGTTTTCGAAAAGATTGATGCTAACGTGACCAAGACGATAGCTGAACTTGCTGCGACTCAGAATGACTACCCCATGGTGAAGGTTAGCTTCACTAATGCGCAAGTGGTCTATGCTGATGGTAAGAATTTCATCCTTCGCGAGGATGGCAAGGCGCTTGACGTGATGAATAGTTCACTCAACTTGCAGCAGGGCGCATACTATCAAGGTACGGTAAGGTTGAAGGTGACTTGTGAGAATGGCATCTTGAAGGCCTCCGATGTCGAAGGCAAGACTGACGCCACGGAACTTACGCCTGTTTCTCAGCCAACGACCAAGCCCAATCCTATTGTATGTACGATAGCAGAAGCGGCTCAGCATCCTGGCGACTTGGTAAAGCTGGAGGGCTTGACCGTGACTAACTGGAATGGATATTACTCGTATGATGAGAACTTTGAAAATTATGTGTATTTCTCCAATGGTGCAGAGATGGACTTGCAAGATGGCAAGCAATATGATCTGACGGTGTGGTATAATGATAGAAACAAAAACTATAGTGGTAACTATTTCCCATTGACAAAGATAGTGGTAGCTACCCCCGCCATTACTCATCTTGATGCCCCAACTATTTCTGGTGATGCGCTGTTTGTCGAGAGCACGAATGTGAAGATTACCTCTCCTGTGGATGTGGAAGGCGTTGCTATCTACTACACGCTGGACGGTACAGATCCCACGACGGCATCCCAGCCTTACAACGCGCCTATCCCTCTGACCAAGACGACAACGGTGAAGGCGATTGCAGTTTATAAGTCTATAGTGTCAGACGTTGCTACTATGACGTTTGAGAAGTTCGACGCTAATGCTCCGAGGACGATTGCTGAACTTGCCAGTATTAAGGCAGACTTGGCAAGCGTGACGGTTAGTTTTGCCGATGCACAGGTCGTTTATGGTGAAGAGAATAATTATATTCTCCGCGAGAACATCGAAGGCAAGTACTATGCCCTTGATGTGCTGAATACGCAACTGCCGCTCAAGGTAGGTGCTACGGTGTCTGGTACGGTGAAGCTGAAGGTCGCCTTCAAGGCCAATCCGGCTGAGAACAATGGCGTGTTGAGCACGGAGGATATTGCTGAAACTTCCGATGCCGACTTGAATATTTCTCAAAGTACTTCTGTCATGCCTATTCCGCTTGAGGTGCCACTCTTGGAAGTCAGAAACCACCCAGGCGACCTGCTCGTTGTGAAAGACGGGAAATGGGACATGACTTATATATATGAGTATGAATCCTCCACCACAGGTGGGCCCCACGGACCCGAACATGATGTTTTTGTGTCTAACCATTCGGAATACACTTTTGGACAGTATCAGCCGATTGATGTCATGCTGTGGTACAACGATGTCTATACGGAAAAGACGTCTCCTCGCGCGAAGATAATAGGTGCGAAGGAAACGGCTGAATACAAAGTTACTGCTGTCGGTTGGGCTACGTTTATTGTTCCGTTCGACTACGACAAGCCCGATGGCTTGACCATTTACGAGTGCACCAGTGTGAATGAGGATGGTAAGTTGGTGGTAGAGGAGCGTGATTACCTCAAAGCCAATACGCCGTATCTTTTGAAGGGTGCTGAGGCCAATCAAATTCTTGAGGGCTATGCCGCCAAGCACGCTGACACTTATACGAATGATGTCATGACGGGTGTGTATTCTGATCAAGAAGCTCCTGCCAACTCTTATATCTTGCTGAACCATCCTGACGAGGCAGGATTGGCATTCTATTTTGTGCCGGATGGAATAACGGCTTATGTGGATGCAAATCGTTGCTATGTCAATCCGCGGGCCGGAGGACTCAAGAGCATTCTGTTCCCAGATGATGAGACGAATGGTGTGACCAATGCCAACGCACTCGACTCGACGCTCGTTGATGTCTATACGACGGCGGGTGTCAAGGTGAAGCATCAGGTGGAGAAGGGCAAGGCCCTCAACGACCTACCTGCTGGCCTCTATATTATTAACAATAAGAAAATCGTCAAAAAGTAAACTACTATGGATAAGCGTAAATATATGAAGCCTACTTGCGAGGCCGTCGCGGTGAACACTTCACAGTCCCTTCTGACATTAGGAAGCCTTACTTCGCTCAGCACTACTACGCATACTGCAAAGGATGGTGAACATGGCTTTATACGTAAGAGGAACGATATAGCAAGGGAAATCGATCCCTGGAGCTGGGAATGCGTCCTTTGGGGTCAAGAAGCCAATGATGTCGAGGACGACTAGTCCTTTGGCATTGAACGCATAAACTAAGAACTGGTGTCTGTCATACAAGCAGTATGGGCAGGCACCATTTTCCTTTCTGACGTGTCGATTACAGATGACAATGTGGAGTCAAGTTTGTACGCTATTTTGACAAATCAGAACCTGTGTCTCTTGGCTGCTGGCAGAGATAGGAAATAGCAACTTTTGGGCGGATAAAGCTGGAGGAAAGGCATGAGGAAAGGCCGCAATGAAGGCTTTTGGCCTGGGATGGGCTTTGTTAAATGGATACGAAGGAATAGTTAATGTGGCGTTAATTCATGCTAATCGGCTTGCATTCGGCTGGACGGAGGGTTATCTTTGTATAGTGGCTGCACCAGGGCAAATGGTGAGCCAGGCTTCTTGTCATGAACGGCAGGGAGCGACGAGTGATTGAAATGTAAAATATAATCAAAAGAAACGATGATGAAAAGGTTAAAGATCTTATCAATCTCTTCGGTTGAGAATCGGAAAAGACCGTTCTCGTATCGGTCTCGTATCGTTCTCGTATCAATCCCGTATCAATCCCGTATCGATCCCGTATCGTTCTCCTATCGTTCTCCTATCGTTCTCGCTTCCGGAAGCGGAAACAATACGGAAACAATACGTAACGATACGTAAGCGATGTGGGTTTGATACGAGGTCGATAGGAGGAGCAAGGGAGGAACAAGGGAGAAACGTCCCCGTTGGCGTCAAATAACGTGTCGATAGATAGGTATATAAAAACATTCGCCACGATTCTTGCGTGTCATAGGTGAGCAAATGTTAAAAATCACCATGCGTCTTTATTATTATCCTTGAAAATTACCAAGACTGGGAATTTTATGTTACCTTTGCACAGTAAAAGCATTTCACCTAAATGAAGATAACTTTCAAAGATGAAGCGTTGTCCGAACTGTATGAAACTGGTAAAACGAAGGATCGCAAATACAAGCAATTGTGCAAAAATAAAAGACTCGTAGATGGTTATATTCGAGCAGTTGGAGTGATGTATAGAACGGCGACGACACAGGAGTTGCGTCAATACAGTTTCCTGCATTACGAGAAACTGGCTCATGATCCAAGAAGTTCGATCAGAATCGTCAATGGCATGGTTGAGCGCCTGTTGTTTACAGAAACGGATGACGGAATAGAAGTAGAATTAATAGAAATAGACAGTACCCATTATGGCAACAAAAAGTAACAGATTAGTTCCAGCAAGGGCTATCCATCCGGGAGAAGTCTTGCGCGAGGAGTTGCTGGAACGAGGTATTAAGCAAAAAGATTTTGCCCGAACCATTGGCGTCCAACCCACGCATCTCAATGAGTTTATTAAGGGCAAACGCAATCTTAATGAAGGCCTGGCTATCAAATTGGAAAAAGCACTTGGTATTTCTTACACAAACTGGATGAGTCTACACGCTGGCTATCTATATGATTGTAAGGCCATAGAAGAGAAAAAGAATGAAGAGCTGAAGGCCTTAGACTTTGAGAACGCATGTAGTGATATGTTTAACCTGAAGGCTTTGTACAAAAGGTTGGATATGTCATTGATGCCATGCGTGGACCGTGTAGCGCAACTCAAGGGCATGTTGTCTTTCGACTTGCTTTCTGCTGAACACCTACGGCTGCAAGTGGCTGGTTTGTACAAACACAGTGAGAAGGTGCAAATAGATGAAAAGAACATACTGACATGGTTGATACTCAATAAAATCGAGATAGAAAAAACTCCAGGGTTGCGGACCAAATACAATGAAGGGGATGCGAAGAAGGCTGCATGTGATCTTTCAGAATTGGCCAACCGAGGGTGTTTGTCTGTTGGTGCCATAAAAGAACTTCTTAATCGTTATGGTATCCAGTATATCCATGTCGAAAAAATAGATAAAACACCTATAGACGCTTTCTCGACCATAGTCAATGAGCATCCTGTTATCACCGTGACCTATCGCTATAATGATATGGATAAATTGGCCTTTGATATATTGCACGAGCTCTGTCATATCGACAGGCATTTTGGTAGCGACCAAACAGCTTTTATTTCTATTGATGGTTTATACTCCAATGACCCAAGAGAAAGAGAAGCTAATGAGTTTGCGCGCCAAATGTTGATCCCAGATAAGGTGTGGAATGAAATGATGAGCGTTGGTTGTAATAGCTTGTCGCCTTATAAGATAGCGAAGACGATAGCACAAGCCGCAGGGTCAAGGGGCATTAGTCCTTCAATAGCCGTGGCGCGATATAAACACGATACGAAATGGTATAATACATCATCATATAGGTCACCAAAGATTTTTTGAAATCAACTATTGAAATTATAATTTGTCCGCTTCAATACATCTATGTAGTGGATTTTTTGTACTTTTGCATTCAGATAACAAAATACCAAGCATGAATATGGAAAAGAATTTCAAGCGCACTACGGTGACTGCGGCCCTGCCTTACGCCAATGGCGGCGTGCATATCGGCCATTTGGCAGGCGTCTATGTGCCGGCAGACACCTATGTCCGCTATCTCAGACTGAAGAAAAAGGATGTGGTCTTCATCGGTGGAAGTGATGAGCACGGCGTGCCCGTCACGATCCGTGCCCGCAAGGAGGGTATCACCGTCCAGGAGGTCGTCGATCGCTATCATAACCTGATCAAGGACTCGTTTGAGAAGTTCGGTATCTCGTTTGACATCTATAGTCGCACGACCAGCTCCATCCACAATAAGTTTGCCTCCGACTTCTTCCGCAAGCTCTATGACGACGGCAAGCTGGAGGAAATCACCGAGGAGCAGTATTGCGACGAGGTGACGGGCGAGTTTCTGACCGACCGCAACATCGTCGGCACCTGCCCCCGCTGTGGTGCTGAGGGCGCCTACGGCGACCAGTGTGAGAAGTGTGGCGCCACGCTCTCTCCCGAGGAACTCATCAATCCGACCAACAAGAACAACCCCGGTCACGGACTGGTGAAGCGACCCACGAAAAACTGGTATTTGCCGCTCAACCAATATCAGCAATGGCTGAAGGAGTGGATCCTCGATGGCCACAAGGAGTGGCGCTCTAACGTCTATGGACAGTGTAAGTCGTGGCTTGACATGGACCTGCAGCCCCGCGCCATGACACGCGACCTCGACTGGGGTATCCCCGTACCCGTGGAGGGTGCCGAGGGCAAGGTGCTCTACGTATGGTTTGACGCCCCCATCGGCTATATCTCCAACACCAAGGAACTTTGCGATGCCGACCCCGCGCGCTGGGGATCGTGGGAGAAATGGTGGCAAGACCCGGAGACGCGCCTCGTCCACTTCATCGGCAAGGATAATATCGTCTTCCACTGTCTGATCTTTCCCACTATGCTCAAAGCCCACGGAGGCTATATCCTGCCCGACAACGTGCCTTCCAACGAGTTTCTCAACTTGGAGAACGACAAGATCTCCACGTCGCGCAACTGGGCCGTCTGGCTCCATGAGTTTCTGGTCGATTTCCCGGGCAAGCAGGACGTGCTGCGCTATGTGCTCACGGCCAATGCCCCCGAGACGAAGGACAACAACTTCACGTGGAAGGATTTTCAGGAGCGCAACAACTCGGAGCTGGTGGCTATCTATGGCAACTTCGTCAACCGCGCCCTGCAGCTCACGAAGAAATACTGGAACGGCGTGGTGCCCACGCCGGGCAACCTCCTCGATGTCGATCGCAAGGCCGTGGAGGAGTTTAAGGACGTGAAGGACAAGATGGAGCAGCTCCTCGACGGATTCCACTTCCGTGAGGCGCAGAAGGAGGCCATGAACCTCGCCCGCATCGGCAACCGCTACATCACGGAGTGTGAGCCGTGGAAGGTGTGGAAGACGGATCCCGACCGTGTGAAGACGGTGCTCAACCTCTCGCTGCAGCTCGTTGCCAACCTCAGTATCGCCTTTGAGCCCTTCCTGCCGTTCTCCAGCAAGGACCTGCGCGCAATGCTCCGCCTCGACAGTTTCGACTGGAAGGACCTGGGCAGCACGGAACTGCTGAAGCCGGGCCATCAGTTGGCCGAGCCGCACCTGCTCTTCGAGAAGATCGAGGACGAGGTCATCCAGAAGCAGCTCGACAAGCTCGCTGCCACGAAGAAGGCCAACGAGGCCGAGAAGGCTGCTGCCGACTACAAGGCGGCACCGATCAAGTCGAACGTCGATTTCAGCGAGTGGGAGAAGCTCGACATCCGTGTGGGTCACGTCAAGGACTGCCACCCGGTGAAGAAAAGCAACAAGCTCCTGCAGTTTACCATCGACGACGGATCGGGTACGGACCGCACCATCCTCTCGGGTATCGCCAAGTACTATAAGCCCGAGGAGCTGATCGGCAAGGACGTGCTCTTCATCGCCAACCTCGCTCCCCGCAAAATGATGGGCATCGAGAGTTGTGGCATGATCCTCTCTGCCCTCGACTTCGATGGAAGCCTCGCCGTCACCTCCCTCCTGCGTGGGGTGAAGCCCGGCAGCCAGGTGGGATAAGATAATAGCAAACCATCTATCGCCCCATACGACAAAGGCCATCGTAACAGACCTTTGTGGTATGGGGCGTTTGTTGGTTAGCCCGGAACCGAGAAATAGGGGGGCGCTGTGTCAATACTGTCTGCAGATTAAGGAAAACAATCAAAGCAAGAAATAAGATTGTTTTCGGTAAGGTGAACCCTAAATATGGAATGAACTTCTTTTTTATGGGCTCGGATAAAAAAAAGCTTGCAAATTTTGTGAATGTTCGCTTAAATTATTAACTTTGCAGCCGAGGACAATCTATATACATTCAACTAAGATTCAGAAAACAGTATCTAAAGGAATTGTATGTTGATGACAAAGCTCATGACAAGCGGCATCGTTGTCAACCTTCATAGTCAAGATTCATCGCAAGATCATAGAATTGATGGTGAGTCAAGAAGGGGTTCTAGGACTAGCAAAATAATGACTGCTGTATTATGAGTATTTTCGTGGTAACAAAGATGGTCTTTTGTCGATAAGAGTAAATGACCAATATAAACAGATCTTGAGGAGTTTGTCAAAGATAAGAATATAACTTCTTCTGCGATATAACCCCGTAAAGTTATCAATATAAATCAAAACAAGGAGGAAAAAATGGTAAAAAACAAGGGAGCAATAGCCAATGAACTTAAGCCGTTTGAGCCAACGCACCCAGGTGAAGTCCTAAAGGACGAGATAGATTGTCGTGGGATATCCCAAAGGCAACTAGCTCACGAAATCGGCGTGTCCAGTTCTTTACTCAACGAAGTGTTGAACGGCGAAAGAGCCTTGAACACGCAATTGGCTCTTCTGTTGTCCGCAGCACTCGATATAGATGCGGAACCCCTGCTAAGATTGCAAGCTAAATATGACATGCTGACCGGCCATAAAACACCATCGTTCATCCAACGTCTTAATATTTATTCGTCTTAAAATTATGAAAAAATCAATTACTTTCTGGTCTTCTTGTTTGTGATTATCGCATCGCTGAAGGCCAACGCCTTCAACATTACTGTTAATGTTGATGATGCGTCTAGAGTTACAGTGTATTTGGGCTCGTCCAAGCTGGCATTGTCGAATGGAGACAATGCGTTCGATGTGAAGACCGGCGACCGTCTCTACTTCTCCGCTAACACAGGCTATGTGTTGAAGTCGGTGATGAACGGTAGCATGGCCGAAACCATCAGTTCGCTGACGAGCTGCACAATCGGTCTCGACGAGGCCACCCATACAGACGCAAAATGGGTAGTGACAACCAGTCCGCTCGATGATGTGCGTACGGCAACGTGCAAGGTAATAGTGGACGATGCCTCCAAAGTGACTCTCGGACTGTCGGGAACATATACTACGGTTGCCCTCGTGACAGGCGAGAACAATGTGAAATTCGTTCCAGATGTGGAATCTCCGTTTGCCATTTCTGCCAAGGAGTCTTCCGCAACTCTCTACAGCGTGAAGAAGAACTCCGAGCCTGTCTCGCAGTCGTATGGCACCTATAGAGTAGATGTGGCAGACGGCGACATCATCGAGATCCAGGCAAACTTCCCTGATGAGGACTACAGCGTGAAGTTCAATCTCAGCGAGAAGGCAGCGGGCTTTATAACCAAAGTCCAGGTGAACGGCACAGAAGTGGACAATTACATGGACGACAGCTTCACGGTGAAGGCTGGTTCGCAGATTGACGTGGAGGGCAATACAAACGATTACACGCTTGAATCCTTCAGGGTGAATGGTAGCAGCGTGGATTTCTACGGTAGCTACAGCTTCATGGTAACAGGGCCTACCACGGTGGACATAGTGGCACGCAAGTTAGGCAATCTCAGTGCGATATTGGACATCGACGACGCATCTCATGTGGAAGTATATAAAGGCTATTCCTATTACGGTAACAACGTAGAGGTGGTAACGGGTAAAAACACCATCGAGGTGCCCGAATCTGCACCGATCATCGCAGTAAAGGCAAAGGATGGTTATGCACTCGTGAGCGTGAGCGACGGAACGACAGACTACGTGGACCGGGACGGCAACAGCGAGGTGAACGTGAAAGTGACAGACGGCATGATGGTGATAGTGAAAACCACAGAACTAGTTCGCGACAAGACTGTGATGATCTATGTTGACGATGCTGAAAGGCCATCGAAAATCTTCCTAAAGCGCAAGGACTATACCATGATAGACCTGGCTACGGGCTATACTTCGGTGGCGTACTATGCTGGCGACCTTCCGCTGACTGCTGCTTTTTATGGCGTGACAAGCATGTGCCTCTACAAAAACGACGAACTCGTTTCGCCCGATTATGATGGCTCAACCACCTATACATTGACCCCAGAGGACATGGACGTGTTGAAGGTGTTCTTCACCAAAACACCTTCAAATGTGATGACAAATATCAAGGTGACAGGCAATGCTGAGGAACTGGTTGTGCTGAAAGACAGAATCGTACCTGTAACGGATTTCTCACAGTCGATCATGGCACTCGAAGACACAGAAATCTCGTTTAGAGCGAGCGGTGCATCAAAGATCAAATCGCTCAAATACGGTATGAATGCCGTTGAACCACAGGAGGACGGTACATACCGTGTGGTGCTCACAGTTGATAGCGACATCAATGTGGAAGTGGGCGTAGCATCGGGCATCGAGAACGTGATGCCTTCAGACGAGGAGGCAAATGACGTTTATACGATGGACGGTATTTTGGTAATGAAGAATGCCTCGCGCAGTCAGATTGACGGATTGGCAAAGGGCATGTATATCATCAATGGCAAGAAATTGATACGTTGAAAAGAATATGAAAAGACAGATTTTTTTTGCGGGACTAGCATTGTGCTCCCTCGCCTTGGGCGCACATGCCATATCCCCTGACGATGCGCAGGTGTGTGTCGTCATGAAGGACTGGAGTACGAAGAACTACAAGATCAGTGATCTGAAGAGGATCGTATTCCATGAGTCAGAATTAGGCATCATCGACCGTAGTGACAATGAGACCAAGTCGGCATATTCCGATGTGCGGAAGCTCTGGTTCATCGCAGACCCAACTGGAGTTAAGAGCGCCACGGCGAAGCACCTCACTGTGGCATACAGAGACGGGGTCATCTATGTGGACGGTTGGACGGAAGGTAAAACCGACGTGATTTTTTATGATCTAAGTGGAAATATGCATGGCAGGATCAGCGCATGGAACGGCGGACAGATAAACGTCAGCCACCTGCCCAAAGGCATGTATATTCTGAAAATCAAGGGTTATTCAATGAAATTCATCGTAAAATAAAAACAAGGGAAAGAAATGAAAATACGTTATTATATCATTGCGTTTATCGCATTGTTCATGTGCAACACGGCAGTTTTTGCGCAGGAGCGCAATCCGAACAGAATGGTCTTCCACAAGGGCGATAAGATTCTGAAGACCTATTCAGTAGGCGAGCTTGACGACATCACCTTCGACTATGTGGAGAACAAGGAAGTGGAAATATCTATAGGGATGTTCTATAAATTAACTTACTAATAATTAGACA
>ULQW01066689.1_pt1 | contig 28718 bp, 25 predicted proteins | sample 1954921 | NCBI WGS metagenome assembly ULQW01 (sample SAMEA4835666, study PRJEB28245) | human gut metagenome | biome: gut microbiome; material: fecal sample | place: Denmark | collected 2008
ATAACAGTAGATAATAATCTTTTTAAGGGGCGACTATTTAAGTAGACCGTCATCGCTTATGTTGTGTTATTTTTGTTGTAAGACCATAAAGTACAAGAATTTTTTATTCTATACTTAATTATATTTACCACCATAAAAACAATTGACTTTTTATTTATTACATTATTTGAGTACTTGCGAAAATTGAATTAATTACAGATTTCATAATAGTTAAAATTATAACGTTTATTATAGCGTAAGGTAATGATAAAATCCGTATAAGAAGCATTTTGCACAAGAAAAATAATATATGCGCAATAAGTTTCTTCATATCGTTATATTTTTGTAACTTTGCATAGGATCTAAGAAGATTCTGCATTATGAACAAAGGAGAAATAAGCCGTCAGAAAATACTAAGAGAAGCATTCAGATTGTTTGCCACCAGACTTTATGATCGCGTATCATTCAGTGTCATGGAGAAAGAAATAGGCATAAGCCGCGGCTCTATGATTTATTATTTCAAGAATAAGGAAGGTCTGTTTAAGGAGGTAGTTAATACTTTCGTATTTAATGCATCATCTATAAAAGCCGTACCTGATGCATATAAATTATCACTTTGCTCGTTTTATAATTATTTCATTGAAACACTGAAGCGTGAACAAGAACAGATGTTTGACATAGGCATTGTCAACATCAATGAGGCTTTGATGCGTATTGAAAATTCCGCATTAACTTGCATACCTAATTTTAAGGAACAAACCACTCAATGGTATGAAGAAGAACTGCAAATTTGGAAATCCGTTATCGAAAATGCAATTTCCACTGGGGAAATTAGAAGTCAAATAGACCCCATTTCCATTAGCTATCTCTACGAAGATTGTTATTTAGGTAGAGCATTTGATGGAGTATTTACCCCAAAAGGGTACGACATAAATAGATTGAAACAAACTTACGATTATATTTATTCATTTCTCAAATGATGGATTAGTGTATAATTTATGAACCTGTCATAAATATATGCTCTATTATAGATTCCCCATTTGAATATGGATAAGGTAATAGGCAAACTACCGCTAATTCATTGCGAGGCAGGATACACCGCACTGCATTGAGTCATGCTGTTTAACCCATTTTAATCTGTTTTTATTGAAAATACTCATTATTTCTTTAAGTATATTGAAATCAAAAATTCACGCCCACGGAGTTTGCTTGAACGCTCAGATTGGGACACAGTGCCGTATGAGGTATAGCTATATTCTTTCTTATTGAGCAAGTTGGTGACTGAAGCGGAAAGTTCAACCCGTTTGCTTAAGTTGAAAGTCAATTTGGTGTCAAGCATGAACATTTCCTTGTAACGTCCTTCTTCTATCTGATTACGGTAATATTCACCTCCTGCCGTCCAGGTTATCAAAGAGCACGGTGTGAATGTCACACTTCCTGAATAGATGTAATTGTTGGAACTGCGACCTGGCATATCTGAAATTTTCAACCAGGATTTATCCCATGTAAATCGGAAATTCCAGTTTAGGCAGGTAGATATGTTTCCGTTTATGGAAGGAGACAGAGAGAAAGAATCATTGCGGTAATCGGTGGAAATCCCTTGCGACAACAGATTGTTTTCCATTCTGCTGTAAATACCTTTCACCCCGATGGCTCCTCGCATGAAGTCAAGGGTTTTGCTCGCGTTGAAAAAAGCCATCGCATTGCGCGAGTCTGAGGGTTGGGACTGATAGGAGTAGAATACATAATCACCGACCACGTTCTGTACCGTCCCGAATTTTGATTTGTTCCATCCATAACTACCCATGGCCATCACGAATATTCCGCTTGGGGCATTTCGATAGCTGTAGGAAGCGGAAAGAGATTGTCCGGATGAAGTGTAGTAGTCATCCACTCCGGAACTGAATGACCGGTAATCGGTAAGTATGGAAGAGTCATGGATATTGCGCAAGGATGCGGGAGAGCGTCGGGCACTTCCACGCAAAGTGAGCGACATTCGTGGCGTGATGCGGAACCTTGCCGCCAATGAAGGCGACAGGAAGAACTCCGTGCGGTTGCCTATGGCTCCGGAAAAGAAATAGGAATACAGGTTGACCGGAAGATTCAGAGTGAGTTCCAGTTTCTTATATTTCCACTCGAATTTCGGAGAGGCGAAAACGCGCAAATAATCGGTAGTTAACGCTTCAGTCTCTGTTACATCCGTCCTGTCCACCCCAAACAGGTTTGTATCCAGATTCCTGAGATATCCGGACACGCCGGCTTCAAGAGACAGGAGCACCTTATTGAATACAAAACCCAACGAGGCTCTCTCATCCGTGTAGAAAGAATGTTGTTTTATCTTTTGTCCGTAATCCTGCCCTTCATGGTTGACTGTCAGCTTCTCGGGCAGGGAGTTCCATTCATTGCGGCTGGTAAAGGTGACCAGCTTGTTGTTGTTGAAACGCTTGATGACTTTCAACAGATTGCTTACGCTATATTCCGGCATCCAGGCCGACTGGGTAGTGGGTAAAGAGCCTGTGGTGTTCAGCGTCAAATCATTCCATGAAAAATCAGCCGACAAGGTATTGTTGAGGAAATAGGTCTTTTCATTAACTTCATAAGAAAACTTCCCGGTCAGGGCATTGCGGTGCGACAGAGAGTTCTTGTCTTCAAGAATAATCTTGTCACCTGATTCCAGGAAATAGGTCGTCGTGCTTGTTCCTTGTGCAGAAACACGGTCATGGTTATAGTCAATCTGTGCTTTGAACTCCCCTCCGTTTTTTGTCTTGAGGAGGTGGCTGGAAGATACCATCCACGAACGATTGAAGTAGCTCCTGTTCCGTTGTAAGTTTGGGGTAACCGGCGTGGACAAAGATATGTACCCGTCCAATTCCTCATCCGATTTCTCGGAAGTGAAGTCCAAAAGCTCATCTGACAGATTCAGCCCGGTGTTGTTTCCTTTAAACGTAGTTATCATCTGGTACTTTCCTGTGACCATCATGGTGAAGATGTCCCCTTGCCAGAGCGCACCTTGCGGCTGTTCAGCCCAGCCGCCACCCAATGTGCCGTGAACAAGAAAAGTCGCTTTTGCGCTGTTCTTCATCTTCAGATTAATAGCGGCCTGGTCTGAAAAACTCAGTCCACGTAACACCTGCATGGGCTGATGGTTTTCCATGACTTCCACGGCACCGATGTCGTCGTAAGCTATGCCGTTTGTCGCGATGCCGTATTTTCCTCCCAAGAGGTCGCTGCCCTCAATGTAGAACTTATTGATGTCTATTCCTTGATATTGAATTTTCCCATTGTTGGCCACGTCAATGCCGGGCATACGTTTCAGCACATCACCTATGCTCCGGTCCTGTTTTTGGGCAAAACTGCCCACGTTATAGGTTATCGTGTCCCCGCTCTCCCGGATACGGTCGGCTTTGACGGTTACTTCCTGTAATTGGAAAGACCCTTCTTCCATCCTTATTACGAGAGGATTTCCATCAAGCGCCAAAGGGGCTGAATAGGTACTGTATCCCATTATGGCGACATGAATGGTAAGATTTTCACTTGTAGAGGGCGGCATAATGGAGAACCGTCCATTGGCATCAGTCACTCCGTAGGCCAATAACTTCCCTTCGGCATTTTTTAAAAGGACATTGGCACCCGCTATCGGAGATTGGTCGGAAGCCTGGACGACAGTACCGGTAACTGGATTACCCGCAAAGCAATCCAGCCATATTGTCATTGCTAATAGGATTGTTAATAGTAGCCTCATATCAAGATGTTACGTTCTAATTAAAGTTTACTTATGCGGATAGTCCCTTTCTTGATAATCATATTGTGCTTTTGAAGGAACACTCTGTGTACCATTACCATGCAAGGCACTCATTTTGAATGCGAAATTACCCATGATGTATTCTTTATACATTTTTTGGAGAAATTCTTGCCTGGACTTTAACCTATAAGGTTTGCTACTAATATACAGCCTTATACCCACAGGCTGCAGATTTTTGGTGTAAAGTCCGACTGCCTTGTAGGCATAATGCTTTTTACTATCCCATGCTTCCAAGACAAGACCGGGCAATCCAAACAATTTCCAAGGTCCTTCATTGATGGGGATGTCGGTTGAAAACCATGCATACCATGTGCGTCCTCTAAAATCGCACGAGGCAAGCTGACAGCTATACCCCAAGAGTTCTTTCGTTTCCGACTGAATTTGCCATATCGGCATTTCTGTGGGTTCTGTGTACGAATAATGTTCTCCTGCAATTACTCGGTAGACCATCGTCTCGCCATCGTTGATATTGCGAAACAGGTATTCACGTTCCATACCTCCAAGCGGATTGTACTCTGACTGTCCGAGTGGATTCATTTCCCGGTGGAGTTTCTCGTAAAGCGCATAATCCGTCTGTAATAGTGAATCTGCCCACATCATTTTAGTTGGGTAAAACATAGCTGAAGTTTTACCTATCCTCAAAGTCATAGGGTCGGTATAACTTCGATTTTCCAAAGTGTCTGCTACCGAAGTTTTAATATAATGAACTTCTAAGATGGCGGGTTCTTTATCCTCTATAATCTGAGCCCATATCTCATTAGAAGTTACTAAAAATAATAGACATAAAAAAATATATTTCATTATATGTTTTTTTGAAATTAAAGTATAGGACACTATTTAACGTGAGTTCGATGAATTGTAAATACGTGTAAATTTGATGATTAGCGAAAATCGTTGTAACTTTATAGTGCTAAATTACAAAGGATTACAAACAATAATCGCTATAATCACCGAGAGCAAAATTATAGAATTATTTTGATTTGAAATCAGGTTCTAATCCATCCAGATAGCGGGTGTCATTTTTATTTTCCGGAATGTTTGTTCCCATTTCTGCATTAAAAATTGAAGTGAGATTTTCCAGATATTTATATTTTTTCTTTAAGAATGAAATCCTGTCTGTCTTTTTCCCGTTTCCCAGCCAGTTTTTTTTGGGCTCTTGATTGGACATTAATCCTACCAAGCGGAAAGAAAACAGATTATCCTTATCCTGCGCTTCAAGGATAAGTCCGGGAAGTCCGCAGAACACCCACGGTCCATCGCTGAAGGGTATGTCGGACGAGAACCAGACCGTCCAATCTCTGCCATGATAACTGCAAATGGCTTTGTGTGCCTCAAAGCCATTGATTGTTTTTGTTGAATCGCATAGCTGCCAATGGAACTCATTTTTGGAGGCAATATATTCATAAACGTCGTTGTCAATCATATCTTTAATACATAGGGTGTCCGATGTATAACATTTGGTCACCATAAATGTGCTGCGTTTATGAGGAAAAGATGTAGCATTAGTTCCGTCTTTTGCTATAGCAGCAGAGAAAAGTTTCCTCCAAATTGCTTGTCCATCGGGCGTGTTTCTCAGGGAATCAGTATAATAAGTATAATAACTGAAACAAAAGGAACTATTTTTAGATATTTCCAAATATAGAATGTCTTTTTCTATGATTGAATTGATACTATCCTTAGTATACTCAAAATCATAGACTGCTCTGTAGTTGGCTCCTGTGACGTTACCGCTAGAAAATGCAATATCCATCAATATAATTAGAAAAATCTTTAATCTTCTCATATCGTTTTCTATTAAAAAAAATCAGCATCAAAGCTATAATCAGCTTATGATGCTGATTATAAATTTAAACGCCATTATGCGTGATTGGTATCAAGCACAATGTTTGCTCCAACTCACCGGTTTTGGGGCATCTATTATGAATTCACATACAAAGATAATAAATGATTTTATAACTATCGTTATATTTACCGATTTTTTTATTCATAGGTTAGATATTTAACATTGGTATATTTCTGTATTTGATATTGGTATGATATGTATATAATTGATAATCACTAATATATATCAAATGAAAAATTTACATTTTAGAATCTGCTATTTATAATATACATTATATTGTATGATACATGATTCAATATTTCGATTAAAATTCAAAATATAGTCATTGATGTAAATCTTGATGTGAAATTTATATTCTTACTTGTAAAAGTCTGGCATATCCTAAAACAACAGTTACTTTGTATTCTCATAAATCACCTATATTGTGTCTGATTTGTTACTTCATAATTTTATTCAAATGATAACATTATGTATTACAATAAATTAGCCTATCACACAAAGAAAGATCATCATATTCTAATATGACGCATATTACACTGCAAAAGGGCACCTTTTACAATGCAATATGTGGTCTTTTACAACCTAAAAGGATACCTTTTATAAAAAGGTATGGCAAAAGATAAAACTAAAAATAATTTTATTAAAAACTCATCACTCGTCACATCAGACTTTAACTTTCTGAAAGACAACACGTTAGAGTGTGACGAGTTGTATCTTAAACTCATCACAAGAGTATATTTTCACATAAAAAAATTCGTTTTAAACCCCAACCGAGTGGTTGGCAGCATATAGTTTATGCCTAACCAGCAGAGCGTGATGAGTTTGGAAAGCAACTCATCACGCTGTAACATCCTGACATTCAATGCATTGAAACAGAATGTGACGAGTGATGAGTTTTTTACAAAAATATTTTTGGTTCAGCCGCCATTATGATAAACAGAATGGCGGACTCGGGCGCTTACATTGATAAATGCATGCACCTAAATGCCGTTCTTTATCCTGTCGCGGCACCGCTCCATCAGCCATTTGGGCGTACTCGTGGCTCCGCAGATGCCTATCGTGTCGATGCCTTCTATCCATTCGCGCTTAATCTCGTCGGGACCTTCAATAAGATAACTGTTTGGATTAACGCTCTTGCACTCATTAAAAAGCACCTTGCCGTTGCTGCTCTTGCGGCCGCAGACAAAGAGAATGAGGTCGTGGCGCTTGGCAAACGAACTGATGTTAGGCATGCGGTTGGCTACCTGACGGCATATCGTGTCGAAACTCATGAATGTTGCGTCGGGCGATATGTGCTCCTGAATGTAGTCGATTATGCGGTGAAACTCGTCGAGCGACTTCGTTGTCTGCGAATATAGATATATGTCGCGGCTGAAGTCGAGCGCCTTGGCGTCTTCTATTCCGGCTATTACAACGGCCTTGCTGTTGGTCTGCCCTACGAGTCCGAGCACCTCGGCATGGCCCGGCTTGCCGAAGATAACAATCTGGGCATCGGGATTTGAGTCGTATTTGCGCTTGATACGGCGCTGCAGCTGCAGTACAACGGGACAAGTGGCGTCGATAATCTCAATGTTGTTCCGGCGCGCTATCTCGTAAGTCTCGGGCGGTTCGCCGTGGGCACGCAGCAGCACCTTAACGTCATGAAGAGCCTTCAGCTCGTCGTGGTTAATGGTTATGAGGCCCATGCTACGCAGGCGCTCACATTCCATTCCGTTGTGAACGATGTCGCCAAGGCAATATAATGTCTTACCGGCCGCAAGTTCTTCTTCGGCCTTTCTTATGGCAGTGGTAACTCCAAAGCAGAATCCGCTGCCGTCGTCGATTTCTATCTGTACCATCTCTTGATGTTTCTTATAATATTATTCATGACCGGACAATGCCGGTCATGAATAAAAACAAACAGGCATAAAGACCTTAATAAAACATTCTTACTGCTTTATCATTGTCTGCCATCGCATAAGCATTAAGGTCATTTAGTGCCGAAATATGTGTCGAGCAGCTCCTTAGCCGCCACAAAGCTCGTCTTTGTTCCGCCCAGCACGGCGTCTTCTGATGCCTTCAGCTTCTGCTGTATCAGCGGATTGTTATAGAAGCTGCCGCGCAGATGCTCGTTAATGGTTTCATACATCCAATACTTGCTCTGCTCGTTGCGGCGGTAGGTGAAATATCCGTTTTGCTTTACAAAGTCGAAATACTCGTATATCATGTCCCACACTTCCTTGATGCCGGTGCCGTAGAAGCCGCTGTAGCAAAGCACCTTGGGCTGCCATCCGCTGTCAGAAGGCGGGAAGAAATGAAGGGCGTTGCGGAAATTGGTGGCGGCGATGTGGCACTTGTCAACATTGTTGCCGTCGCACTTGTTGATAACTATGCCGTCGGCTATCTCCATGATGCCTCGCTTTATGCCCTGAAGTTCGTCGCCTGTGCCGGCAAGCTGGATAAGCAGGAAGAAGTCAACCATAGAGTGGCAAGCCGTCTCGCTCTGTCCTACGCCCACCGTCTCGACAAAAATCTTGTCGTAACCGGCAGCCTCGCACAGTATGATTGTCTCGCGGGTCTTGCGCGCCACGCCTCCCAAAGAGCCTGCCGTAGGACTGGGACGTATGAAGGCTTCATCACGCAAAGAGAGCTTTTCCATACGGGTCTTGTCGCCAAGAATACTTCCCTTGGAGCGTTCAGAACTGGGGTCGATGGCCAAAACGGCCAACTTGCCGCCAAAGCGGTCGAGCACATGCACGCCAAACTGGTCGATAGAGGTGCTCTTTCCTGCACCGGGCACACCGCTGATGCCTATGCGCAGCGACTTGCCACTATAGGGAAGACACTTCTCGATAACCTCCTGCGCCTTCTGCTGGTGGTCGGGATTGACACTCTCTATCAGTGTTACGGCCTGACTAAGCACCGTAACGTTGCCTTTAAGGATGCCTTCAACCATCTCATCGACGGTGTATTCGCGGCGCTTATAGCGTCCGCGCTTCAGATAAGGATTAACTGTCGAAGGCTGCTCTACTCCGGAATTAACCGTAAGCCCCTTATACTCACTGCTGTTTTCTGGATGTTCCATAACGATATTATTTCACTTTAACATGTATAACAACCTTTGGTTTGGTCGGGTCGTTGGTTATCATGAGCACACGCGGTCTGCTTCTTGCGCTCTTCAGCTGCTTCTTGTAAGCAGTGATTTTGAGTTTAGCCGACTCACCCGGATCAAGCTTCGACTTGTTCAGCCTTACCTTCAGACCTGTTGTAAACATCTGCATTGAACGTATGTCGAGCCTGCTCTTACCGTGATTTTCAATAATTATTGTTCCGCTCTTGTCGTCTTTATCGCCAAACGTACCGAGGTCGAGTGTCTCTGAAGAGAGTTTTATCACCGGTGCGTTGAGCCTCTGCGTCTCAGACATGTTTCTGAAACTTGGAAGCAATACGGCAGAAACCGATATCTCCTTGTCGGCACTCACCTTGTCGCCTGGATACATTCCGAGATATACAGACGTCTGTGTAAGACCATAATCGCGCAGCCTGTATGAATTGAGTGTTATAGTTGCCACGCCGGTATGGCCGGGAGCTATTGTCGTAGGCGATACAGATGCCGTGAGGAACGAAGGCAGATGCATAACAACAGGGCTTACGCTCTCGCTGCTGCTGTTGATGATATGTATCTTCTGTACAGGCATGTCGCCTATGTTGACATCATCAAACTCAATGTTGTTGTTGTCGGTTCTAACGCTGCCTATGGTGTAGTCGTATTTTCCTGTGAAGTCAACGAGCTTGTCGACCACCACTCCTTTCATCTTAAGATAAAAAGGTTTGTCTGAAGCATTGCTGAATATGGCAACCTCCTTTTCAAAATGTCCGAGCTGACGGGCATCATAAGTAACCTCAACCGTAAAGTTGTCGCCCTTCATGATGCTGGTGCGCGGATAGCTTGCCGTGGCGCATCCGCAACTTGTCCTCACTGTGTCGATTATAAGTTCGTTGCCTTTGTTGCGCAGTTCAAACTTTGCCGTTACGGGCTGTTCGTAAAGAACGCTTCCGCAATCGATAACCTCGTGCTTGGCAGATATGCGCTGTGCCGCCATGTCGAGTGCGAAAGCGGCTACCAGGGCTGTAAGTACTATCTTTCTTTTCATAATTCAATTCTCTTTCATTTATTCGATAACAATAACCTCAGACACTGCACGCCCTGCATATTCAGGCGAGTAAGCACACTGCACTGTGCATGTGCCGGTTTCGTAAGTGCCTTCACGGTCAACATAATATTCTGTCTCTATAACGTGCGTTCCTTTGCTGAAACGGTCGAAATAATAGTTCGTAACATTGTCTTTCGGCGTGCAGTAGTATCCGCCGGCATATCCGCTGAGCTGTCTTAGCGGCTCCATGCATGCGGCGCGCTTGTCGCTCACCTGAACAAAGTCGTAATCGCGGTCGGCTACTATGGTTATGCGCACCTTTATGCGCGAGCCTACTTTCAGACGTGACGGCTTTGAACCGTCGGCAGAAAGTATTTCTCTTGTAACCTTAAAGCCTGCCGAAGATGCGCTTACGTCGGAAGTCTTGCATACCGACTGTGCGTAAACCGCGCCCCATGACGTGCCTTCAGATGTCTTGTTTACAGTCAGTTTGCCGGGCTTGCTGACATTTGTTGCCGACTTGACATAACCCAGTCCGGCTGTTGCAGGCGACATATCGAGCTGCTTGCCGTCAAGCTTTATTACGGCATTCTCACTCTTGTCGAGCACCGACATGTTGCCGCTGAGGAAAGCATAAACGGCGTTTGCGCTGTTGACAGGTGTGTTCCAGCCCTGCACTCTCTTCTGCTGCAGGAGCCACTGTCTCATCTCGTCGATTTCTGCAGAATGGTTTTTGGCGTCAACAAGTTTCATTGCCTCAATGGCAGCAACCTGTGTAGGTATGCGGTAATCAAACCAGCTGTAGCCTGAGCGCGGCGAATCGTAATAGCGGCCCATAGTCTCTGTCTTCACTGAATATTCTTCAAGACTCTTCAGATATTCACCTGCAAGTTTGCTGTCGCCGTTCTTTGACAATACTACAGCCATGAGAGCCTTGCCGTAAAGGTTAAGTGATGTGTTCTTTGTCTTAAGATATTCGAGCAGATAATCTGTCGCTGAGCGTTCTGCCGATGTAAGTTGTCTGTTGCTTAGGGCGCAGACATACAGATACTGCAGTGCTGAATAGTCGCGTATGACGTATGGCTTGCCTTCTTTTTCAGCCTTTTTAATATCATTAACTTCATCAGAAACGATTCGTCCGAGATAAGTCATTGCCTTGTCTATCATGGTCTTTGTCTCTGCCTGTATGCCTATCATAGTGTTCAGGCGTGTAAGCAGTTCAACGACGCTTGCAGTGAGCGACGGCGAACCGTAAGGCATGCCCTGCCACCACGACCATGAGCCGTCGGCCTGATTCTGCAGCTTTTGCAGTTTGCCAAGCATCACATTTATATTGTTGCTGAGCGATGAGCTGTCGAAATAGTTGGCCAAAAGCCGTTTCTGCTCTGTTTCATTGTCGGCGTCTGCCACCCAAGGAGTCTCGTTAAGCACGATGTCTTTAAGTTCCTGATTCTTCTCCAGACTGCTCATCAGACTTGTCTGTCCGGCCTCACGCTTCCACTGCTCGAACGTTGTCTTTACCTGCGGAGCGTTATTCAGGATATAGTTGCTTATGCTGTTGGCATAATATGCCGTGGCAAGACTTATGGCGTTATTTTCATTGGCAGTGCCGATGTAAGGCAAAGCCTGAAGAACAAGCCATGCGGGATTGTTGGTGTATTCAACAGTCAGTTTGCTGTTTCTGCCGTTCTTTGCGAACAGTCCGCCAAGGTCTATTGTCTTCTGTCCCGGCTGCGGCAGTGTGAACGGCACAGTATTGGTTACGAGTTCCTCGTCTGCCAGTACAGGAAGATAGTGCTGCTCACCGTCACTGAAGTTGCGTCCGTTTGCAAATATCTTGCATACAAGCAGCGAGCTGTTGGCATCGGGACAATATTCAAACGATACCGATGTGGTCTGTCCGGCTGCAACCTTAAACGACTTTCTCTGTTCAAACACGGTTTTGTCGGTCTCTGGGTCAACGAGCTGCATAACGGCAGTTCCTTCTGCGCTATTTTCTGAAGTGTTGAATATTCTCGCGGCAATCGATGCACGGTCTCCAACACGTACAAAGCGCGGCATATTGGGCTGCACCATGACGGTCTTGCGCGCCACAGTTTCACCTTCAATGAGTCCGTAGTTTACGTCCTTGTCGTGAGCAAGTCCCATAAACTTCCATGTCGTTATGCTTTCGGGCAGCGTAAACTTAATCTTTACATTGCCTTTTGCGTCGGTCTGGAGTGCGGGATAGAAGAATGCCGTCTCATTAAGATTCTCGCGCAACTGAACGTTATTTGAAGAGCCTGTTTGGCTTGAACTGCTTTCAGCACTAACCGAAGGTTCCGCAAGTTCTTCCTTACTCATAACTGTAGAAGAAGAATTGCTGTCTGAAGACTGGGCTAAATCTGCTGCCACAGCCTGCTTTTTAACGGCACTTCCGGCCATGTTCAGTCTTAAGCCAGAAGTCGCGCCATAAAGCCGAGATGCAACACCAGACAAGAAGAATCCATCGAGATCAAACTTGTTCATGTCAAAACTGTTCTCATCAAGAAGTTTAATATCTGCCGAACTCGAGAAATGCAAACCGTTCTGATAAACCGAACGCCACTGTGTATATGGCTCGCTTATGCTGACATAGTAATAGAACCACCAGTTGAAAGGAGTTATCTGGTCGAGCGAACTGTCATAAAGCGTAGCCATGAGCTGTGCGCCGGCGGCCGTTCCGTCGGGCTTTGTAACGTTGAGTGTCCACTCTTCGCTCTGTCCCGGAGTAAGTCGGTCGCGGAATGTGGTCCACTTAAGCATCAGTCGCTTATCGGGAACAGGGCGTGTAATATAAATGCTATGACTGTAGTCCTTGCCGTCTTTCACCCATACAAGGTTAATCTTCAGTCCGTCACCATATTCTTCTTTATATGTTATGCTGCGTGTTGACAGTTGGTTGCTCAGGTCGGTCGTGCCGTTGGCTATGACACTGTTGCCTGAAATAACTGTATAAAGGATGTGTGTATCAGCGTCTGACGAGCCTACCTGGAGGTAAACCGGACGGCCGTCTGACGGGAACCGGGTGTCTGAAAGATAGAACCAGTCGTGTGTCTTGACGCACGGCTTTGTGTCGTCAAGGCTGAACACGATGAAATCCTGCTTCAAAGTGTCGTTGCCGCATATAGCCACAAGAGTGTGGCGGCCCGACTTAAGCTGCGACGCCGTGTTCCATGTGATGTTCTCGTCGCGGTTGGTCTTTGCGTTAAAGGCATTGAACGAGCCGTCGATGTAATATCTTACGTTGTCGTCGATGTCAACACCTGCCATGTTTTTATAAACAAACTTTATTGTCTTCAGACTGTCGCGGAGTATGCGCTCGGGCAATGTGGTGCTCAGCGCTGCCGGCTTGCTGCCAAGAGGAAGCGCAAGCTGTCCGCTGCGTGTCTCGCCTGCCTGGTCGGTAACCTCGGCATCGGCGGTTATCGTATAGAAACGTGCAATACTGTTAAACGTGCGCTCGTCTATTCCGCCGTCGGTCTCAACCCATGCAGGAAGCACCATGGGCATCTCTATATTGAATGCACCGTCTGAATCGGTAACGGCTTCGCCGCTTGTAAGCACGTCAGTACCGGAGCCGTTAGTGTAAGCTCCCGCGTAATAGCGCCACCACATCGACTGGCTGCGCCTAACCGTATATCTTACCTTTGCGCCCTGAACAGGCACGCCGGCATAAGTCTTTGCATGGGCAGTAACCACCAAAGTGTCGCCATTCTGATATCTTTGGTTAATCTTTGGAAACTCTACCTGGAACGTAGGACGTTTGTATTCTTCAACGCTGAAACCTACAGAAGCATTGATGCCGAAATCAGACTGTATGGTATAACGCCCGGTAAGTCCGCCTGACGGAAGCACAAAGTCAGCACTTGCAGTGCCATATTCGTCGGTAGTTACATTGGCTTCACTCACTGTCTTATAGTTGGCATCTTTCATTGTAAGCTTGAAAGCCTTTCCTGCAATGACCTTACTTTCTGTTCCGTTTTTAATGTTATATGCCACTGCCGCCACGTGAACAGTCTGTCCCGGACGGTAAATGGTGCGGTCGGTAAACAAGTTAAGCACATCGCGGTCATTCTTCTGTGAATAGTAAGAGAAGTTGCTCCATGTGCTCAACAGCGGCGCAGCCTTGTCTCTCTCGGTGTATGCGCGTAGCTTTCTGATGCCGTCGCCAAGCAGACTCAGCGTAGTTTCGCCATTGTTGTCGCATGTCAGCGTGTATGTTTTCTTTGCGTTTGTCTGCACCTCAATAGTTGCGCCGGGCATAGGCTGACCCGTTGTGGCGCTCAGGGCTGCAAGGCGCAGCTTGTTGCCGGGCAGCTGATGATGAACTACAAACATATCTGTAACATACAACAGGCGGCGCTGCGTATCAAGACTCTTGTCGTCGGCAGATATTTCCACCAAATATACGCCTATCGGCATGCCGCCAAGCACAAGCGAATCTTTAATCATCTTGTATTCAGGCTGACCGGGATAGCGCTTTGTCTGAACGTTCTCTGTCAGCGGAACAATCTTCTTTCGCAGTGCCTTATAGCCGTTTTCGTCAGTAGGAACAAGCTCTGTGTCACCGTCAACGGCAAGACGTGATATCTTTACTTTTATCTCATCAATGTTCCTTATATTCATCTTTATCACGTTGCTCTTGCCTGGAAGCACCACGTTATTGGTGAGACTGATTTCAAACTGCGGATTTGTAAGTGCCTTCAACTTGTTGCGCAGCACATTCATCCTCGGCCATTCGCCCCAACGGCAAACAGCGTTATTGATGTAGGTAACGAGGTCTTCGGTCTTCACATCGCTGCACTTCTCCATGAAAAGATAGCGTTCTATAGCCACTTCGCCGCAGGCTTTGAGATCAGAATAGATGTTTATGAGCGAGTCGAGCGACACAGCATAGCGCGACTTCTTTAATTCGCGGAAATAAATGCCGCCGTTGCGCTGATTGTTCTGCTTGACCATAGCCAGCGCAGTGAGCAGAGTGGCTGTGCGGTTGGATGTTGTGGCATAATAAGAGTGCATCGTCGCATAGTCTTCTGCCGTGTATCCGATAAGACTCAGAAGGTCGTCTTCAAAATATTTTCCGTCGCGTCCCTCAACGACAAACGGCTTATAGCATAGAGCCTTCTTTGAAGCCAGCAATGACGGATTAGCCATTGCCTTACGATAACATTCGACACTCTTTGCCGAATTGTCAATACCAACAGCGCTGAACATACCAACGTTGTGGTAAGAACTGTAAATCTTGCCAAGCGCAGCATAATATACAGCCGACAGCGCTCCGTCTGTCTTGCTGTATTTCTCAGCCTTGTCTTCCAACCGTGAAAGCTGAGAAGGAAGCGAGTCGGCGGATATTGAATACCAGACCGACGCCATCCGTGTTTCAGCCTTAAGCAACTGACCATAATCGTTGCCGGCTTCTGCCTTGTCGGCGATAGTCTGAAGCAGCTGTATCTGTGTCTTTGGCAAATCCTTTTGGACTGCCTCGTCTACCTGTTTCCATAAAATAGAATAGCTGTCGCCAAACATAGCAATAGGCATCAGCATAAGAGCCATAAGCAAGAGGAAAGCGGTTTTTCTCATAATCAACAAAGTTTTATATTGTATCCGGCACGGCATATTAACTCAAATGGCGCATAGCACAAGCCACTCACCGGCATATTAAATACCTGCCTTCGATGTTTTTTATATTTCTACAAAGGTAACGATTTAATCGTAGTTGACAAAACGATTTAATGTTTTTTGCCGTTTAATATTCAAAAATCAGAACAATATTTTTTGGCACGACAAACGTTTTGCGCATCAAAGCATTAACATTAATTATTATATCGGTTTGTTTTAGCCTACTGAATTTAACACGTCATGAAACAGCATTACAGAGAATACACGGCAGAAGATATGCCTTTAAAAGCCGAAAACAGGCCGTTGAATATGCGAAAAGCGTGCTTTTACAATGCAAAAGGCATGCTTTTACGATGCGAAACACGGCTTTTCATAAAGCGAAATAAGCTTGTTTATGAAGCAAAACATGGTGATTTATGGCCTTTGGGATATGTTTTCAACCTTTCAGAAGTGAAGGGCGAAACAGCAAAACTGCATAACTCACTGAATATCAAGCCAATAAGAATCAGCGCAAGAAATACGAGTTTTTCAATCGTAAACGTATTTTGGGGCGTGAGATTGCAAAAAGTCAAACAAATATGTTAACGCAAAAAGCATTGCGTTAACATATTTTCACTTGAGAATTTACAATAAACTATAGCAGCGACAACATTGTGCCGCGACAAATAAAATACTATTTAACAGGAAGTGTCATCAACTGATACATAAGCGTTGCCGCCATACGCTCCTGCCCTTCGGTTGAAGGGTGAAGGCGGTCGGTCGACTTATCATGGAAATAAGGCAACTGAGCCTCAACCATAGGATTAAGTCCGCTGACCGAATTAAGGTCAATCACTGGCACGCCCCACACGTTTCCGGTTTCCTTTACAGCCTCAACATAAGCGTCGAAATACTCACCGCAGATGTTCTGCCAGCTCTCGTCGGGCTGTATGTTGGTGGCTCCGAATGTGGCATAAGCCCTGTGCAATGGCGTCAACAGCACAATCTGCTTGTCGGGGAAGAGCGTTTTCAGCTTGCTTATGCCTATGTTTATTCGTCCCTTAAATGTGTCGCCTGTCATCACCGGGGTGCGTTTCTTGCGCTTATACACCTGCTTCTGACCATGAACGGCAGCGGTAACGGTGTCTTCTGTCTCGACATACCACTCGCCTATTGACACTCCGGCATTGAAGTCGTTGGTGCCCATGAACACTACAACGGCGTCAACCTCGTTGCCGTGTTCCTTGCTGAGTTTCTCAGCCTGACGCGGAACGTCGTCCCACTGGCGGCCGCTTATGCCGTAGACATAGGGAGTTATGCCGAGCCACTGCTGAAGATATGCCCAGTATTTCTGCTTGATGTCATCGCTGTTGTTCTTCGGGTCGGTTATCGAGTCGCCGATATACCCCACCCTCTTGCCTGCCCAAGGATGGCGCACGTATCCGCTCTTTACGGCGGTATTGTCGTTCAATACGGTCTGGCACGAAGCGTCAGGCGCCAGAAACGCCATAAAAGCAAGAGACAATAAAATTGTTTTGTTCATTTCAATTAGTTTGTTTTTCGGCTGTAAAGTTAGCAAAAGTTATCCATAACAGCAAAACTTATCATGATAAATAAGCTAAAAGGCAAATATAACAGCAACAGACTGACAGACTATACCATAACGGAAACACAATCAAGGACAAGTATTAAGAAATATTATTGCTTTATTTTAGACAGTTTCTCATTTTCTTATTGTATATTTGCAATGTGGTTGTCACAAGCCGCACTATGCCGCACAGGCACAAGACTGATGCGGACACGCGAGCCACAAACAACAACGTTAAAGCAAAACAATTAAACATAACAAGATATGAATATTGGAGACAAGGCGCCCGAAATACTCGGGCACGACGAGAACGGCAACGAGATTAAGCTCAGCGACTTTAAAGGCCGCAAACTGGTGCTGTATTTTTATCCTAAAGACATGACATCGGGATGCACCACCGAGGCGTGCAACCTGCGTGACAACTACACAAAGCTGAAGGAATCAGGCTACGAAGTGATAGGCGCAAGCATCGACGACGAGAAGAGACACCTGAAGTTCATCGAGAAAAACGAGCTTCCGTTCCACCTCATTGCCGACACAGATAAGACTCTTGTTGAGCAGTTTGGCGTGTGGGGCGAAAAAAAGATGTACGGCCGCACATACATGGGCACGTTCCGCACAACATTCATAATCGACGAGAACGGAGTGATTGAGCGCATAATCTCGCCTAAAGAGATTAAGGTGAAGAATCACGCCGAGCAGATTATCGGAGAACAGAAATAACATATCATACAACAGCCGCCTGCACATCACCGCAAAAACGGGGTGACGCAAGCGGCCAAAACCTTTTAACCCTAAATAAATAACTCATGATTAACCAGCAACTTCTGCACCCGGAGAGCATCGTCGTCATAGGCGGCTCAAACAACGTTCACAAACCCGGCGGCGCCATTGTGCGCAACATTATTAACGGAGGTTACAAGGGCGTACTGCGCATTGTAAACCCGAAAGAAGACGAAATTCAAGGCGTAAAGGCATTTCACGACATTAGCGAACTGCCGCCTACCGACCTGGCAATACTCGTAATACCTGCGCACATGTGTCCCGAAACAGTTGACCGACTGGCTGAAGAAAAAGGCGTAAAGGCCTTTATCATCATATCAGCCGGCTTCGGAGAGGAAACTAAAGAGGGAGCAAAACTTGAACAACACATACTCGACACCTGCGAACGCTACGGAGCAGCACTCATAGGACCTAACTGTATAGGTCTGCTCAACTCATGGCATCACAGCGTGTTCACCAAACCTATACCCACACTGCACGAAAAAGGCGTCGACTTTATCAGCGGTTCTGGCGCAACGGCTGTGTTTATCCTTGAGTCGGCCGTCACAAAAGGACTGCCGTTCAACTCTGTATGGAGCATCGGCAACGGCAAACAGATAGGCATTGAGGACGTGCTGCAATACATGGACGAGAACTTTGACCCTGAAAAAGACTCTCATGTCAAACTGCTGTACATCGAGAACGTGGGCAATCCCGACAAGCTGCTCTTCCACGCTTCATCGCTCATACGCAAGGGGTGCCGCATTGCAGCCATCAAGGCAGGCAGCAGCGAGAGCGGAAGCCGCGCAGCATCGTCGCACACAGGAGCCATTGCCAGCAGCGACTCTGCCGTAGAGGCTCTGTTCCGCAAGGCGGGCATAGTGCGCTGTTTCTCAAGAGAGGAACTGACAACGGTGGGCTGTATCTTCACACTGCCGCCGCTAACAGGCCGCAACTTTGCCATCGTTACTCACGCAGGAGGTCCCGGCGTGATGCTTACCGACGCGCTGTCAAAGGGCGGACTCAACGTTCCGAAAATTGAAGGCCCTGACGCCGACGAGCTGAAGAGCAAGCTATATCCTGGTGCTTCAGTGTCTAACCCTATCGACATTCTCGCAACAGGCACACCCGAACATCTCGGCATAGCCATCGACTACTGCGAAAAGAAATTTAAAGACATCGACGCAATATTCGTAATCTTCGGCACACCGGGCCTTGTTCAGCTGTATGAGGCTTACGACGTGCTGCACAAGAAGATGTTAGAGTGCAAGAAACCTATATTCCCCATCCTGCCTTGTCTGCACACCGCAGGTCCTGAAGTGGCAGAGTTCCTGAAGAAAGGACACGTAAACTTCAGCGACGAGGTTACGCTCGCAACAGCTCTCACGCAGATTATGAAGACGCCAAAGCCGGCATCGCCAGAAATCGAACTGTTCGGCGTTGACATCCCGAGGATTAGAGAGATTATCGGAGGCATCAAGGAAAACGGCTACATCTCACCCGACCTTGTACATCAGATATTTGAATGTGCCGGCATACCTATGGTGCCCGAAATGGTTAGCGACTCAAAGAGCGAGCTTACAGCATTTGCCGACAAAGTCGGCTATCCCGTTGTGGCAAAGGTAGTAGGCCCTGTACACAAGAGCGACGTGGGCGGCGTTGCGCTCAACGTAAGAAGTGCGGAGCATCTCGCAATGGAGTTCGACCGCATGATGAAGATTGAAGGCGCAAAAGCCATCATGGTGCAGAAGATGATCAAAGGCAAAGAGCTGTTTATCGGCGCAAAATACGAACCGCGCTTCGGCCACATCGTGCTGTGCGGACTGGGCGGCATATTTGTTGAGGTGCTGAAAGACGTTTCGAGCGGACTTGCTCCTCTGTCTTATGAAGAGGCTTACTCGATGATACGCTCTCTGCGCGCCTACAAGATTATCAAAGGCACGCGCGGACAGAAGGGCCTCAACGAGCAGAAGTATGCCGAGATTATCGTGCGGCTGTCTACCCTGCTGAGATTTGCCACCGAGATAAAGGAACTGGACATCAACCCGCTGCTGGCAGACGAGGACAACGTTACGGCAGTAGACGCCAGAATCCTTATTGAGAAATAATCAGTCAACATATATCGGGCGGCGTCGCAAGATGCCGCCCGATGTTCGTTTAATGCCCAAAGGGGCTAAATAAATTTGTAGGATATGAAGATACTCGTAATTGAAGACAATGCTGACCTCAGGGACATCATTGTGCGCTCTCTCGAAAAGGAACGCTATGTGGTGGAGACTGCGGCCGACTATGCCACGGCTCACACTAAGCTTTTTATTTATGAATACGACTGCATTCTGCTGGACATAATGCTGCCCGACGGCAACGGACTAAACCTGATGAGGGAACTGGTTGAACGCGGCAAACGGAAAAACGTGATAATTATATCGGCAAAAGACTCGATAGACGACAAGGTTACAGGACTTGAACTCGGCGCCGACGACTACCTCGCAAAACCTTTCCATCTGGCCGAACTGCACGCACGCATAAAGAGCGTGATGAGACGGCACACGCAGAACGGCGAGAACAACATAAAATTCGGCAACGTAACCATACATCCCGACACGTTCAAGGTGGAGGTGAACGGACAGGACATTGACCTGGGACGAAAGGAATATGAAATTCTTCACTATCTTATCAACCGCGCCAACCGCCTTATTGAGAAACAGACGCTTGCCGAAGGCGTGTGGGGCGACGACATTGACCAGGCCGACAACTTCGGCTTCATATATGCACAGATAAAGAACCTGCGCAAAAAACTGAAGACCTCAGGCGCCGACATAGAGATTAAGACCATATACGGTTTTGGATATAAGCTCGTAAAAGTATGAAACTGCAGAATGTCCTTACTTTCCGTCTGTCCGTACTCAAGGCCATCGCCATCGCGCTGTGGGCGGTATGCTTCTATTTCGCCATAATAAAGGAGATAAACAACAAGACTGATGACAGCCTGACCAACTATGCCGAATCGCTCATAACCGACTATCTGGCAGGAATGCCCCTGCCCGACACTCACAACGGATCGGGCAACAACTATTACATACACGCCGTGTCGGACGAGTATGCCGAAAGCCACTCGCACATAAGATACCGCGACATGGACACTTATGTCACCGACGACAACAAGTTTGAACAGACAAGAGCAGTAACTTATATATTTAAAGACAACAACGACAAGTTTCATGAGCTTACGGTGTTCACACCTACAATAGACAAGCAAAACCTGAAGAACTCTATATTCATCTGGCTGATAGTGCTGTTCTTCGGCCTGCTCGCAGGCATCATCATCGTCAACATATGGACTGTAAGCCACAGCATGCGGCCGCTGAAAAGGCTGTTCGGATGGCTCGACACATATAAACTCGGAAAGAATATCAAGCCGCTTGAAAACAATACAAGAATAACCGAATTCAGAAAGCTCAACGAGACGGTGATGAGGAGCATTGAAAGGAACGAAAGACAATATGAACAGCAGAAACTATTTATAGCCAACGCGTCGCACGAGATGCAGACTCCGCTGGCTATATGCCGCAACCGGCTTGAGATGCTGCTCGACGACGAGGGACTTACCGAGGAACAGATGGCCGAGATAATAAAGACACTGCACACGCTGAAAGAGCTTACTGAGACCAACCGCTCGCTGCTGCTGTTGTGCAAGATTGACAACGGACAGTTTGCGTCTGTCAAGCCTGTCAACCTTAAAGAGGTTACAACTCAGGCGGTGAACAATCTGAAGCCCGTCTATTCGCGCATGAAGATAACCGTAAACAATATGTGCGAAGAGGCGCCGGTGATAGACATGGACGACTCGCTGGCAGTGGTGCTTATGACCAACCTCGTAAAAAATGCCTTTGTGCATAACATACAAGGCGGCGAAATAAACATTACGTCAGACAGCACATACATAAAGATAGAGAACACCGGACAGGCAGACAAACTTGACAGCGACAAGATATTTGAGCGATTCTATCACTCGCCCGGCAAGAAATCATCAACCGGACTCGGTCTTGCCATCGTCAAAGCCATCTGCGCACAATACGGCATGGACGTAAATTACACATTCAACAACGGAAAACACGCATTTGAAATAAGCAAATGCAAAAAATAGTTAAACAAGAGATGATTACCCGTTTTTTCAGATTCTTTTCAGAAACGCTTATCATCTTTGCATCAAACAAAAGAATTAACAATGAATACAAACCCTAAAAAGAAGAAGATTATGAAAAGAATTATCCAAACATGTGTAGTTGTGTTAGTTTGTCTGATCGCGTTCCAAATCAAAGCTCTCGCCGACAACGATAAGCCAATAGCAGTAACTCAGCTCCCTGCAACATCACAGCAGATCATCAAAAAGAACTTTGCAGGCAAGAAGGTCGCACTGGCTAAACAGGAGACAGGACTGCTCGACAAGAGTTACGAGATAACATTCACAAGCGGAGAGAAGATAGAATTTGACAAGAACGGCAACTGGACCGAGATTGACTGCAAACTCTCAGCTGTACCGGCAAGACTCATCCCCGCAAAGATAGCAAGCTATCTGAAAGCCAACTATCCCGGAACAAAGGTTCTGAAACTTGAAAAAGACAAGAACGAATATGAAGTAAGTCTGGCTAACGGCATTGAAATAACGTTCAACAAGAACTTTGCCGTAATCGACATTGATTAAAGACGCTGATTAGATATAACACAATAAGGTTTAAAAAAGAAAGTAATATGGGATTAAGACGCTACGGCGCCTGACATATCAGAAGTTAACAGACAACGGCACGGACATAATAATGGCCGGCCGGAGTCTGTTAACTTCAACAGCTTACAAGTAAAGGTTAAACATAAGTTTCTGACTACACAGGTTTGCATTTAATAATAAATAAAGCCCCTATATATATTATGAAAGGATACATCAAAAGAGCCGCAATGGCCATACTAATGCTCATTGCATTCACCGTAAGCACAACAGCCGGCAACGAAAAGCCTATAAACGTGAGCCAGCTTCCGGCAAAGGCGCATCAGCTGCTCAACAGTCATTTCGGCAACAAGAAAGTGGCTATGGCAAAGGTTGAGTCGGGCTTCTTCTCAAAAGAATACACCGTGATATTTACCAACGGCGAGAAGATTGAGTTTGACAAGAACGGCAACTGGACCGAAATAAGCTGCAAGCGCTCTGCCGTGCCTGCAAGCATCGTTCCGGCACAGATAAGAGCATACGTCAAAAAGAATTATCCGGGATGTATCATTCTTAAAATTGAAAAAGACGACGACGGATATGAGATTGACTTGAATAACCGCATTGAAATAACTTTCAACAAGAAATTTCAGGTTATAGACATTGAATAGCTCTGCATCTGTATTGATGCACGAGACTTGATAAAATGTATGCCGGCAGTTTTACGTCACCGCAATATTCTGCGGATAGTGAAAGCATGCCGGCATACACCTGAATATAACGCAAGACGGGCAAAAGGCTGACAACTATTTTAAAGAGAAATACGGCACGATGAATAATCCGGTGATGCCCCAAAAGCATGCTTTTACAAGATGATATGCGGCCTTTTGCAATGCAAAAGACGGCTTTTTACAATGTAAAAGGCATCCTTTCGCAACGCAAAAGGTATCGTTTCGCAATACAGAATAAGGCATTTGAAGTTAGAAGTCAACCAATTTTTAGGAAAGGACAAAGCAACATAAAAACTAAAAATAATTTTCTTAAAAACTCATCACTCGTCACAATCGCTGGTAAACATCTGACAGTCAGCGCATTGCAGTGTAACGAGTTGAATTGTGAACTCATCACGCCGGCACTGCCCTATCCGGCTTTCATGCTCTGATTTAGGTTTACTCAACCGATGAGGGTGTTTCGTAATGCACGATGCACCTTCTTTTGCATGGCTGCACGTAACTGTTTGGCAGTAAACGGGTTATCTTTATAAAAACAATCTTGATGCTATTTTGCCGGTACGTAACCGCTCTTCATAACCAATTGCTGGCCTTTCGGGGAAAGAAGGAAATTGATAAACGGCTCAACCACATCGGCCTTATCGGCCGTGTAGTAATAATACAGCTCACGGATGATGGGATAAACGTGGCGACGCCCCATGTCCATGTTAGGATAAACAAAGTGTTTGCCGTCGTATGACACCTTCACCGCCTTTACGTTCTTGTTGACGTAGGCCATGCCGACGTAACCTATCGCACCCTTTGTCTGGCTTACCGACTGTATTACGGCTCCCGTTGCAGGCATTGACAGCACTCCGGCCATGTAGTTCTTCTCATGCAGCACGCTCGTCTTAAAGAACTCATACGTACCCGATGAAGTCTCGCGCGAGTACACTATTATCTTCATATCAGGCCCGTACTTGCCCGTATAATAGTCCTTCACCTGCTTCCAGTTGGTTATTTTGCCCCTGAATATCGCCTCAAGCTGCTCGCGTGTAAGGTGAGTTACGGGGTTCGACGGATGCACGATGACGGCCAACGCGTCGTATGCGACAACGGCCTCACGCAGCTGTTTTCCGCTTTTGCTCAACTTCACGCGCTCATTGAACTTGATTGAGCGTGACGACATGGCTATGTCGGTTGTACCGTCAACAAGTGCGGAGATGCCTACGCCCGAACCTCCGCCGGTCACTGTCACGCGCGCCTGCGGATTTTCATTCATGTAAACTTCGGCCGCTTCCTGGGTAACCGGCAGCACTGTGTCACTGCCTTTTATCTTCTGCGCCGACGCACACACGGCAACCGCAGACAAAAGCGACAATGTTGTAATCCTGATTAAATTCATATCTTTATACTTAAAATTTGTCAAACAATATACGGTAACCAACCGTTCACGGCGCGAAATAACACAAAAACGATTTCAAAAGCATTACACAAGTGTTACGAAAAGGTTGCCTACAGGTGTGCGTCAACCTTGTCACACCTTTGTAACGTCCTTGTCACATGTTCGTCAAGACCAAGCCTTAACTTTGCATCGCAAACCAGTAAAACAACGTTATTAAAGATTATGAAAAAGTTTCTGGAAAAGATTGTTACGGGTGTGATAACATGCAGCGGCTTTTTAAGCAGCTTCATCATACTGCTTATAGTAATTTTCCTTTTCTCCGAGGGCTTTGGCTTGTTCTCGCAGAAAACCATTGAGGAAGGCTACAGCCTGTTGGTAAACAAGGAAAACCCTGTCAACGAGCTTGACGCAAAACAGATAAAGGAGATTTTTGACGAAGATGTAACCAACTGGAAAGAAGTTGGAGGACACGATGAAGCCATCACATTGGTACGGTTTGACGATTTGCCAAAACTCTTCTCGCCGTCGCAACTTGGAGAGAACTATGAGCGTGCAGGCGTATGCATTGACTCTCTGGTAAACGCCGACAAGGGAATAATTGCCTTCGTGCCGTCATCGTTTGTCGAAAAAGAATTCAGCGGCAAACAGCTCCGCGACCATAAAATATCAATAAAAGAAGTTTTTACAGGTAAGGAGTGGTTCCCAACGGCAACGCCAGCTCCGCAATTCGGCTTCGTACCATTGGTTCTCGGCACTGTATGGGTTACGGTTTTCGCAATATTATTCGCCCTTCCGTTCGGCCTGGCGGTGTCCATATACATGTCAGAAGTGGCATCCGAGCGTATGCGTAAAGTGCTAAAACCCGTCATAGAGCTGCTTAACGGCATACCGTCAGTTGTCTATGGTTTCTTCGGACTTATCGTGATAGTGCCTCTGTTGCAGGATGTCTTCGGCCTTCCTGTAGGCGAAAGCGGACTGGCAGGAGCATTAGTGTTGGCTATCATGGCCTTGCCTACAATCATAACGGTAAGCCAGGACGCAATGATGAACTGCCCGCGCTCGCAACGTGAAGCAAGTCTTGCACTTGGAGCTACCAGGTGGCAGACCATTTATAAGGTCGTAATGCCCTACTCCGTTTCAGGTATAACATCGGCTGTGGTGCTCGGCATAGGCCGCGCTTTCGGCGAAACGATGGCCGTATTGATGGTAACAGGAAACGCAGCTGTAATACCTCTGTCTATAACCGACCCCCTGCGAACCATCCCGGCAACCATTGCAGCCGAACTGGGAGAGGCTCCTGCCGGAGGACCACACTACCAGTCACTGTTCCTCCTAGGCGTTGTCCTATTCTTCATAACGCTTATAATCAACTCAAGCGTTGAATACATATCCTCGAAAAACAAGCAGAGATAAAGACAGGCAGACATCCGCCAGTGCTCTACTCACAGCATGGCGGCATGCCTTTCACAACATAACAAGCGCAAATAAAAAACACATATCGAATATGCCAAACAACAGTAAGTCGTCTGAAACGCCTGATGAAAAGGTAATCAGAGTTCCGTTCTCCGACAAAAAAGGAACGGGCAACCAGTCAAACCACCGCCGGAAGATGCTTGCCGAAAAGTCGGCATTCGCCTTGTTCCGCTTATTGAGCGGCGTTATTGTGACAATACTGTTTGTCATACTTGCCTTCATAATCATAAAAGGGGCAGCCGTCATCAATTGGGACTTTATCACTACGCCTCCTGCCGACGGCATGAAAAGCGGCGGAATATGGCCCGCCATCGTCGGCACTTTTTACCTTATGGTGGGCAGTGCGCTCTTCGCTTTCCCTTTGGGAATAATGAGCGGCATCTACATGCACGAATATGCAAAGAGCGGAAAGCTTGTAAGATTCATACGAATGATGACCAACAATCTCGCGGGCATACCGTCAATAGTGTTCGGTCTTTTCGGAATGTCACTTTTTGTCAACTTCTTCGGCTTCGGTGACAGCATCCTTGCAGGCTCGCTAACGCTTGGACTTCTCGCCTTGCCTCTTGTAATCAGGACTACCGAAGAGGCTCTGAAGGCCATCCCCGACACATTCCGCGAAGGCAGTCTTGCACTTGGAGCGACCAAGCTCCAGACCATAAGGCGCGTAATCCTGCCTATGGCAATGCCTAATGTGATAACCGGACTTATCCTCGCTCTCGGCCGCGTGTCAGGCGAAACGGCGCCTATCCTGTTCACATGTGCAGCATACTTCTTGCCGCAGTTGCCTGAAAGCGTCTTCGACCAGTGCATGGCTCTGCCCTACCACCTTTACGTATTGGCTACCAGCGGTACAGACATGGAACTGCAGATACCCATCGCTTACGGCACGGCTCTTGTCCTGATAGTAATCATACTCGCAGTAAACCTGCTTGCAAACGCGATGCGCAACTACTTCCAGAACAAGTTGAAGACGAACTGACACATTGTTCAACAAATAAAATACGCATTTCAAAATCTTAATTCTTCACACTTAATCCCCAATTAGAAAATGGCTGACATAAAGATACAAGCAAAAGACGTAAACTTCTATTACGGGCAGTTCCATGCCTTGAAGGGCATCACAATGGATATACAAAGCAACGAGGTAGTGGCCTTCATCGGCCCGTCAGGCTGCGGTAAATCCACATTCCTCCGGTTGTTCAACCGCATGAACGACCTTATACCCGGTGCGCGCATGGAAGGCTGCATAACCATCGACGGACAGGACATCTACGCACGCTCCGTCAACGTTGACGAGCTGCGCAAGGATGTGGGCATGGTGTTCCAGCGCCCCAACCCGTTTCCGAAGAGCATATACGAGAATGTTGCCTACGGCCTGCGTGTGAACGGAGTGAAAGACGAGAACTTTATCGCCGAACGAGTTGAGCGTTCGCTGCGCGGAGCGGCACTGTGGGACGAGGTAAAGGACAAGCTCAAGAAGTCGGCTTACGCCCTTTCCGGCGGACAGCAGCAGCGTCTGTGCATAGCGAGAGCAATGGCCGTAAGCCCGTCGATACTGCTCATGGACGAGCCGGCGTCAGCCCTTGACCCGATATCTACGGCGAAGGTGGAAGAGCTTATACACGAACTGAAAAGCGAATACACAATAGTCATCGTCACCCACAACATGCAACAGGCGACACGCGTCAGCGACAAGACGGCCTTTTTCTATCTCGGAGAACTGATTGAGTTCGACCGTACCAACAAAATTTTCACCAACCCGAGCAAAGAACAGACGCAAAACTATATTACGGGAAGGTTCGGATAAAAGTACATACAGCATTAAACTCATAGAAATAAACAAGAAAAAGATATGGTTAAATTTGTTGAAGAAGAACTGAACGCCGTCCGCGACGAAGTGCTACAGATGTGGGAACTTGTCAGCGGACAGATGAAAACCGTGACCGAAGCGCTGCTTACGGCCGACAAGGAGCGTGCATGGGAAGTTGTGGTAAGGGAGAAAAAGGTGAACGCAAGCGAACTGAAGCTTGACTGCGACATAGAAGATTTCCTCGTGCTGTACAACCCCGTAGCGGTGGACATGCGCTTTATCGTGGCAATGCTCAAAGTCAATACCGACCTTGAACGCATCGGCGACTTTGCCGAGAACATCGCGCGCTTCATCATCAGGCAGGAAGGCGAGCCTATAGACAGCGGCCTTGTGGAGGCTACACGCCTGAAAGAGATGTGCGAAGCGGTAATAGACATGATGGATACGGCATACGCCGCACTCGAAGGCAACGACATTTCACTTGCCAACAGCATTTTCGACAAGGACAACCTCGTTGACGAAATCAACGCGGCCAGCACTGCGGCATTGGCCGATTATATATCGAAGAACCCGGAAAAAACTGCGTTCTGCCTCGACTTCAAAGGCGTATTCCTGCGCCTTGAACGTGCAGGCGACCACATAACCAACCTTGCAGAGGAAATAATCTTCTACATCGATGCCGTTGTATTAAAGCACTCAGAGCACAAAGGTTCTACCAACCAAGCCCTGACACGCAAGATGCAGGAGGGCCAGGAATAATATCCGCCAATGCAAAAGACACATTCAGCTGATTTACAACCGGTTACGATGAGTTCCAGACTAAACATGCACAACCGTTACAAACAAGAATGAGGGTGTGTCGTAATGCACGATGCACCTTCTTTTTTTC
>ULQW01040041.1_pt1 | contig 27268 bp, 19 predicted proteins | sample 1954921 | NCBI WGS metagenome assembly ULQW01 (sample SAMEA4835666, study PRJEB28245) | human gut metagenome | biome: gut microbiome; material: fecal sample | place: Denmark | collected 2008
AGCTTCGGGCTCTACGGCTACGGCCGCAACACCACCCCCATGCTTCAGCACACTGCCGGACTCACGGTGTTCAGCGACGCGATAACACAGTCGAACACCACACATAAGAGCGTGCCGATGCTCATGTCGGCAGCATCAGCCGACGACCACGGCCGCATTTACCGCGAGAAAGGCATAATAACGGCGTTCCGCGAGGCAGGTTTCCACACCACGTTCATATCCAACCAGCGCCCCAACCACTCGTTTATTGACATCTTCGGCAAAGAGGCTGACGAATGGAAATTTATCAAAGAGGAGTCGAAACGCAACAACATGTACGACGACGAGATGATCAAGACCGTAAACGACATCATCAACAAGAAGCGTAAAAAGGAGCTGATTGTGCTGCATACATACGGCTCTCACTTTAACTACCGCGAGCGTTACAGGCCGGACGAGGCTGTGTTCACACCCGACAACGCAAGCGAAGCCAAGGCGTCTAACCGCCAACAGCTGCTCAATGCCTACGACAACAGCATAAGAAACACCGACCATTTTCTGTCTCTCCTGATACGCGAGCTTAACCGCAGCGGCGCCATTTCGGCAATGATATATACCTCTGACCACGGCGAAAACATCTTCGACGACAGTCGCAGACTGTTTCTTCATGCCTCGCCAATACCGTCATATTATGAGCTGCACGTGCCTCTGCTGGTATGGCTGTCGCCGTCTTACAGACAAATGTTCGCCGCCGAAGCCAATGCCGTAGGCTCAAACAGCCGCAAGAGCGTTGCCACCAGCGCGTCGGTGTTCCACACAATGCTCTCGCTCGCAGGCATATCTACGCCAGTGCGCGCCGACAGTCTGTCGGTGGCGAGCTGCAGATACAAACCCGGGGAGCGCCATTATCTCAACGACCACGACCTGCCCGTGGCAATAAAAAAGATTATGAGAGACAAAGAAGACTTCGCCATGTTCAGAAAGATGCACATGAAATACTGACGACACACCGCAGGATGACTTTGGCATGTCATTAAAAGGAAATTATCAATGACCGTAAAAATATACTTCCTGCTGTTTGAAGTCAGCCAAGCTCAGTAAAGGACAACTCTTTGAAGTCAATCAAATTTAAGAAAGGACATGCACATTCTGCCTGCAGATTTTGTTTTAATAAAAACTCATCACTCATCACATTGTGGCATAACTTGCTCACTTACAGCAAGGCCGGATGTGACGAGTTGTATTTTCAACTCATCACATCCGGCTTAACAGCCGCGCAATTATTTCCATATTTCAGCATAGCCAAAAGGCTGTAACCACATCAGACGCCAACAACAGAGATACAGAAAAAGCCGGAAGACATAAAAGTTCCCCAACTTTCTCTGATTGTTTTTATTAAGATAACGTTCCCTCAATATAATTAGAGAGAACCATTCAGCGGCGCAGCTTGCGTATAAGTTCTTGCGCCAAGCTCTTTGTCAAGCATATATATGCCGTAGCCGTTGTCTTTTATCATCTTTATATTGTCTATTATAGTCTGAGCTGTCTCCTCTTCTTCCACCTGCTCGTCGATAAACCATTTGAGCATGCTCTGTGTGGCAAAGTCGTTGTGCTCGTGTGTCAGCGCATACAGATTGTTTATCATCTCAGTAACTTTCTGCTCATGCTTCAGAGTGCTCTTGAACACATCGAGAATAGAGTCCCATTTAACAGGAACCTCTGCTATCGGTTTCAGCTCAACACGACCGTTGCGAGAGTTTACATAATTAAAGAATATCTTGGCATGATCCTGCTCCTCCTGAAACTGCACCTCAAACCATTTTGCCATTCCGGGCTGACCTTCAGCGTGACAATATGCAGCCATTGAGAGATAGAGATATGCCGACCACATCTCTGCGTTAATCTGGGCATTAAGAGCCTCTTCAATCTTTTTGTTCAACATAAATACGACTTTTTAATAGTTTATTTTATTTCCACAAAAATACTAAAATATACACAAACGGCAAAGGCTTGTGTCATTTATTATTATTTTTTAGCACTATCACACAAGCCATAATCCGTATGTGCATCATTAGCACAATATGTGCCGCCGGAATTTACCCTTTTAAGCCCTCTATTTCAGTCGTATATGCTATAAAGCATCACGGCACCGAACAGCAGCCACAGCACATTGAGCACAATGTCTGCCATGCGCCTGTCGGGCTTTCTCTTAGTCAGTGTAAGCAGTCCCGTAAGGCCCCTCGCAGCAAACAAGGCATAGACTATAGCCTCAAGCGTGGCGTTGCCCCGGTACATTGTCTCAGCCATAACAAAGAGCAGGATTACCAAAAACGAAAAGCATCTGAACATCTTGACATACGCATTTGGCTCTTCTGCATATTTGTCTTCTTCATTTCTTACGTTATTAACCATGCCAAGCGCTACCGTAATCACTGCCAGAATGAGAAAGAAGTAAAACGCCGACGAGTCAAATCCGACAATCAGGCCTATTGCTATCGGAAATAAAAATATCGAGTAACTGCCCAGTACGTCTTTTGTCCTGCCGGCAGCGCAGCACATATGTAATGGTATCATATATAATCTCCCTTTCCTTTCTAATCATCTAATCTGAACATAAACACATGATGCAGACATTATGCCACGGCCTACGCCGCCCGTTCGCGCTGCCATGCCTGCCTATTTATGCCGGCATTGCTGTCCATGCCGGCGCATTATACAGCGACATGCAGCCAAAATGCACGCTGCGTTATCTGCCGCTGCGCATCAGCGCGACAAGATATACGGCAAGCGAGGCCACAAGCACGGCTACGGCAAGCAGCACTGCCCACAGCCATGACACATTAAGCGTAAGCTGCCAGAACTTTACGGCAGAGGCCATAAACGCAACTCCCGACACCATGTCGGCCGTGTCGTTGCCAAAGTCTTTCTTCTTGTGCATACTTGTCATGATAAACGCAAGCGAGCCAAGCGCCACTACTGCGCTCGCCGACACCATAAACCAGCGGCCTGAGGCCAAGCCCACGACATCTATAATGCCTATAGCCGACCCCATGCACGCAAGCAGCAGCAGTCCGTTGTAAAGCCGCCCGGCTGATTTTCTCAACATTCTGTATACAAGGGCTACGGCAGAAACCGCAAATGCCGCCAAATAGAAATATGACGAAGGCATGCCCATCGTTACGGCCGCAACCTTTAACAGCTTGTATGCTGCAAAGAAGAACACCAGTTCCAGGCATAAGTCCATGCTGTCGTGGCTAACCTTCTTGCGCCGTCTTGCCACAAACGCCGCCACAGACAGCACCACGGCGACGCCAAGACCTGCGATTAAACTTAAATTGCTCATATTATGTTTCCATATTTCATTTCTGTAAATCTCTTCGTCTCCCTTATTCGATGTACGTAGCCCCAAGCGCCAATCCGCCTAACAGCAGCAAAATCACATTGAACGTAATGTCTAATATGCGCCAGTCGGGATTCCGCTTTTTAAACGTAAGCAGACCTATAACTCCTTCCGCAACAACCAAGATATAGACGATTGTATAAAGCGTGTCGTTGTCATGGAACGCAAATCTTACAACTAAGAAGAATATCAATACTATAGACGAAAACCATTCGTAAAGCCTGGCAAGTGTCTTTTTATTCATAACATTTCTGTTTAATGTGTTAATAACGATTTTAGGTAAAACACTTCCGCCTGCGGTTATGCCTACCTTTAAATCCTATTGTGCCGTTAAGTCTTTCGCATTTGCATGCTCTCTTTGTCAGCCTTATTTGATGTATATTGAATAAAGCATCACTGCACTGTACAGCAGCAACAGCACATTGAACACAATGTCGAATATGCGCCAGTCGGGTTTCCGCTTTTTAAACGTAAGCAGTCCGATAAGTCCTATTGCCGCGAACAAGACATAGGCGATTGTATTAAACATAGTGTTGCCCCGCCACGTGAGATCGAATATCAAGAATAAGCCGAATATTAAAAGCGTAAACCATTCGTACAACTGAGCAAATCTGATTTTATTCATAATATTATCTGTTTAAGGTGTTTACACATATTTCATTAAAAAAGCAAATCTACGAATTTATTTTCATGTTTCCTAATATTCGCGCCGTTTTCGTGCATAATTATTCTAATCCGCTACATAACGACGATGCAGCCTAGCGATACGTAGCCGCGAAAATAGTTGCCGAACGACTTTGACATTGAGTCGTAATATCTTATGCCGAGACCAAGAGTCGGAACCACTTTGCCTATTTCGGTCTTAAAACACATCATGGCATCATAATAAAGATATTTCCACGGCTTGTTGTCGCACGTAACGCCCGAGCCTGCCTGAATGGCAATCAGCTTTTTAAATATGTCGTAACTGAGTTTTGCGCCGATAGTGGTATTCACATAATGATCTTTCTCACCGTCGATTTTAAACAGAGTTACGCTCTCTTCCAAATTTAAGCCGGCGGCAAAGCGTTCGGTAAAATTATATCCCAGCGTGTAAGAAACCTCCATGTGGTTGTTTGAACTGCCGTACATCGACAAATGTGTCGACACTTCCGACCAGATGTCGTTCTTTACTTGTCCCCTTGCACATACGCAAAAGCACATTCCCAACGTCATGCCGATGATAAATATTATTCTTCTCATAACCAATGTTTTTTTATTATTAAAAATTTAACTTACAACAATTCAACATCCTATCTGCCGGCGCAGCCGATAAATCCCAAAAATAACTTTGGCAAATTCTTTTTATTTGACTTATTCTGCCTCCGTCGCTTTTGTAAAGTTATAAAACGCAAAGCCATATCACCAAATTTTTTCAGATGTTTTTTCTGAGCGCGTCACATTCTAAATTTAGTCTTAACACATTGACTATCAATGCTGTACATATAGAAATGCAACAAATTGAAACACAAAAATATGACGCTTTACGGCATCACCAACAAGCAAAAAACGCATAAAAACTTGCACATAACAGAATTAATCCATAACTTTGAGCATCTGAAAAGTCACAACATGAAACACATTTTGACTATAATATTTCTTATCGTAACAATCGCTGCATGCCAAAGACACAGCAATGTGTATGATTGTCTTGTAAACGCAGACAGCCTTATCGACAAAAATAAGGACAGCGCAGCAATAAGACAACTTTTGACAATCAATAAAAGCGATTTGAAAACAGATGAAGAACGGGCATACTATGGCCTGTTACACGATATGGCAACATACAGGCTCATGTTTCCGGTTGAATCAGATTCCGGCATAACCTATAGCGTAGCATATTACAGAAAAACGGCCAACAAATACAATCTGGCAAGAGCCTTATATTATAAAGGTATGATTTCTTTTGAGAAGAATAATATAAATGTTGCCTTAACTTGCCTGAAAGAAGCCGAACATCTTGCGTTAAAAGTAAATGATGCAAAATTATTAAGCAGGATTTATGCCAATCTTGGCGCAATAAATACCACTATTGGCAATCAAAACACGGCTTTACATTATGAAAAGAAAGCACTGGCGCTTGCCGAAAAGCGCAAAGACTGGGCTTTGACTTGCCTGATTTTGGATAAAATTGGAAATATTTGCACTTCACTTAATATGCTTGACAGTGGTGCATATTATACAGAAAAATCAATACCTCTTGTTAAATATTTAAGAGAGGAAGAAAAAGTTGATGTTCTTACAGACATCAGTGCCGAATTCTCTAACCAGGGGAAATTGAGCAAAGCAGAGAAATACGCCAAAATGTCTTTATCAATAAAGCCCACGTCATACGCTTACTTTATTCTTGGCAACATATATATTGAACAAGGAAAAGAGAGCGAAGCGTTTGAACTGTGGAACAGGGCAATGAGCAAAGGCAGCCCTATAGTGAGGGCAGAAGTTATGTCGTGGATGGCAGATGTTAAAAAAGAACAGGGAGAATATCGCGAGGCAGCCGAACTGATAGAAAAGTCGAAGGCGATGAAAGACAGCATTGAGCAAAGCAAAAACACGGAAAAGATGCTGAGCCTGCAAAACGAAATAGACAAGGCGGAGGCCGCGCGGCAGGCCGACATGAAGCTGAAGACGGCGGCTGCGGCGGCAACTGTGGCAGTGGCGGCACTCGCGCTGCTGCTGGTGGTTCACCGGAGGAAGATAAACCGAAGCAAAAAACGGCTCGGCGAGATTGAGCGACTAACCGACAGATACAGAAAGGAGATAGACGAGCTGAGCCTGTCGAAAGACGAGAACGAGAGAAAGATTGGCAGCTTGAGCCGCAAGCTCGATACGCTCAGGGAGCAGAGAGCGGCAATAATAGGACTGGGACAAAGACGATATGAGGAGATTATAGGCGGAGGAAACACGGCCGAATGGAAGAAAGCCGACTTTGAGGCAGCCGTTGAATACGGCCGAACGCTGATGCCCGACGACATAGCCGCCATAGAGAAGAGCCACAGGCGGCTGACGGCATACAACACGTTTTTCCTTATGCTGCCCCTCGCCGGCCTATCCGACAGCGACATTCAGCGAGCCATGAACATGACGGCGGGCGCCGTAAGGACGATGAGATACAGGCTGAAAAACAACAGCCCGCGCAACTCCACACGTGAGTGAGCGTAGGTTAGCCATGAGGGTGTAGGCATTATTGTTGTTGTTCAGCGCAAAGACTATGCGTTGAGGAGCATAGGTTTACCGTGACGACTATTACTTTCGATGTGCCTGTTTTTTACGAAAAACTACGGACTGACCAAACAAAAAAGACTACTGCCGAAATGAAAACTTTTTGATTTTGACGCTCTCAGAATCGCGTTTTTTCGCGCCGCGCCTGCTTTTTACTGAAAAATGCCGAAAATTCAGCCTTTCGCATAACTGCCTGACATCACGTTACTTACGCCATAAGCAAGGCGAAAGAGCAACTGTTAAAAAAACTAACTCGGCCACTTACGGTGCAAAAACGATAGGTTTAGCCACATAAAGTGGCACGTTTCACACCTCCAAACAGCCGTTTCAGGCAGCTAAAACGGCATGTTTAGGCACAAAAAAGCGATGATAAAGTAAACGGATGTTAAACAGAACGGCAATAAAGCCCAGTCTGTTTAACATCCGTTATATTTTTATTTTCTATTTCAAAGAAAACTCCGTACATATATTTTGTAAAGAGTTTTCCGCAACAATTCATGATTTTCGTTTGGACATGCTGCATATCAGTAATTGCGTATAATGACATCAAGGTGTTAAATTCTATTCATCACACTTTCTGCCAGCAAATAAACTCGTGTGCCAAGTGTCTGCGGCCAGCGGTCGGCGGGATTTTTATCTAACAGCCTTGCACGTTCTATCGCCACTTCCACGTGCTGTATCAAGGTTAACACATCGTATGCCGATTCATGATAAGAACCCATCTTCTGGCGCAATAGCACCTTCAAATACGGATTACTGCTCTTCGACTTACGGCGGTTTTCAATCCATAATCGCTGCTCTTCAGGTGTCAGCGATGCGACATCCACCAAATACAATAAGAGCCACAGCTCAAAACAAGGATTGCTTAAAGCCATGTGCATGGATACATCCTGCATACATTCTGTGGCTACACGAGACAACATTGCCTCTGTCCAATGGTCCTTATCCGTTACTAACCAAAGCTCGTCATCAGCCTCCAACTCATACTGGCATTTGTATTCATTAAGCTGTTCAAGCACATGCTCCGGACTTGAATTGTTCTTCTCGTCCTCACTCCTCTTTAATATATGCACATGTACGCGGGGATTGGTATATTCCTTTGCCAATGCCTTGAAATATATCCGCTCCGTATCTTTGCCCTCGGAGGCTATGACTATCAGACGGGCGTCGCGAAAAGCCTCACGGCGCTCACGTATCAAACTATTCCTGTTTCGCATCGTCCCAATGAATATTATCTAATTCGCCAAAGAATGGAATCGCCCCATAGCGACCATTCAGATAACCTTTCTGCACATTCTTCCTCGGCTTGTATTCGCAGAGCGAAGACAAATGGCTTTCTCCGTTCTTATCTTTCTCCACGAACCATACTTCATCCTGACGGATAGGAGCCGTAGAAAGCAGACTTGACTCATGAGTGGTGCATATCAGCTGCATTTGCGAATCGCTTCGGAGCAAGCTGTTGTACATCTCCAACAATTTCAATGTCAGCATAGGGTGTAAGCTCCTGTCAACTTCATCAATCAGATAGACGGCATCATTGGCATGCATATCAATAAGCATTGGTATAAAGTCGAATAGACGTGATGTGCCGTCAGACTCTTCAAACATTTCGAATATATAATCCGAACTGCTGTCTTCTTTCTTGTGGATGGTTTTCAGTTCGTGCCACTTCAAGTTCTTTGACTTGTCTTTTTCTGCAAAGATAAAACGATTCTCATTGTGAATAACCACACCCGTATTGGTGTCTTTGCCCGCAAGACTTTCCTCTATTTTCTGCCTGATTTCGTCGGGAATGCCTAATTCTTCGGGCTTAGACTCTACGCGACAAATGTCAGAGATGCCGGTACCGAAATATTCAAGCAGTCTACGCATCATGACTTTAAACTGATTGTCGCTCACAACCAGGAACGGGAAATCAGTCCGATGCGTCTTCGGAAATATGATATTCAGATTCTCAAACCACTTACGCGCCAACTTGACAGCATCAATTCCTTTTCCGTTGCGTTCAATATATTCATTTAGAAAAGTACCTTTCGTTGGCGTACCGTCAATCAAGTATTTTAAGAATTGCCCGCCCTCTTCTTTCATAAACTGAGACGCAATAACATTATCCCAATCGTTGCCGGAACGTTTGCGCTCAAAAATCATAGTGTCATTCCGGCTACCGGTCTTATACAGCCATTCCTCCAGCAAGCCTCCCTTTGAGAACGCCACACCATAAGCTAAAAACTGGTCATCCACTTTAAATTCAAGTTCAATGCTCGAACGCTCCTGCGGATTATCCGTCATCTTAAAATAGTTGTACTTAAAGTTGCTCCAGCCATTAAGAGCAAATGCTTTGATAATGGCCAAACACTTTATGATGTTAGACTTTCCCGAAGCATTGGCTCCATATATTAATCCCATGCGAAGCACTGAAATGTCATCACGTTTATTTGCGCGTGACACATGCAGCGGCAAAAGGTCGCTCTTGCTGGCTGTAAACAATATGCGTGTTTCCTTATTAAAGGAGTATATATTTTCAAATTTTGCAGATAACAACATAAGATAACATCAAATATTTCGTAAATAATTTACGTACAAAGATAATAAAAATATATCAAAGCATGTCGCAACATTAGAATATAAATATAATAAATTGACATAATTTCACTACTACATTACTTTACAGTCATATTACAATAATTATATGTAATATATTCGACATCAGCATAAATCTTGCGGAAACAGAAGCGCACTATGTCATGTTTGTCAGCCTCTTATGGCAGAAATGGTTTGTGTGGCTGTAATATTCACAAAGCCGAGGCAAATACCGATACATTGAATTTTTAAGGGTACACATGATAATTATGGCGACAAAATATTCATATTGAATATGCCATGTTTATGTCTGTCAGGTAGCAGCGCCACCCATTTTAATCAATATGTAACATAAAATTATTTATTTAACCTGAAATTAATGCTGAAGTAAGAAATTATTTTCGTAACTTCGCACAAAAAGGCAATGCCGTGCGGACATTGCCGCAAAATTGAGGATACAGCAAAGACATATTACACAAGCTGAACCTACGGGCGGATGCACGCACGGACACAAGCTGACATTACATAAAAAACACAAGATTATGGGAAAAGGAAAAAAATCGGCAAAGAGGCTTACAAAGAAGAAAATTGCGGACATGCTGCAAAACCTGTTTATGCAGAATGCCGACAAGACGCTAAGCTTTAAATACATATTCAAGGCGCTCAACCTTAACACGCATCCGGCAAAGATGCTGGCAGTGGACGTGATGGAAGAGATGGCATGGGACGACTTTCTGAGCAAGGTGAGCGACAACTCATACAAGCTGAACACCAAGGGACAGGTGCAGGAAGGACGATTCATACGCAAGGCAAACGGCAAGAACAGCTTTGTGCCCGACGACGGCGGCAAGCCTGTGTTCGTGGCCGAGCGCAACTCGCTCTATGCCCTGACGGGCGACCGCGTCAAGGTTACGTTCCTCGCACGCAGGGAGAAGCACATCAAGGAGGCCATGGTGACAGAGATACTGGAGCGCGCGCACGACACGTTCGTGGGCAAGCTGAGAGTGGAAAAAGACTTTGCCTTCCTTGTGTCTAACAGCAACATCTTTGTTCACGACGTAATAATACCAAAAAACAAGCTGAAGGGCGGCAAGACCAACGACAAGGCGCTGGTGAAGGTTACTAAATGGCCCGACGACGACAACAAGAACATCATTGGCGAGGTGGTTGACATACTGGGCGAGACGGGCGACAACGACGTTGAGATGAACGCCATACTGGCTCAATACGGTCTGCCGTATAAATATCCGAAGAGAGTGGAGGACGCTGCCGAGAAGATAAGCGCCGAGATAACCGAGGAGGACTATAAGGAGCGCGAGGACTTCCGCGACGTAACCACGTTCACCATCGACCCGAAAGACGCCAAGGACTTCGACGACGCCCTGTCTATACGTCAGCTTGGCAAGGATCTGTGGGAGGTAGGCGTACACATTGCCGACGTGTCTCACTATGTTACCGAAGGCTCCATAATAGACAAGGAGGCGCAGAAGCGCGCCACGAGCGTTTATCTCGTAGACCGCACCATACCGATGCTGCCCGAACGTCTGTGCAACTTTATATGCTCGCTGCGCCCGGATGAGGAGAAGCTGGCTTACAGCGTGGTGTTCAACCTCAACGCCGAAGCCGAGGTGAAGGGCTGGCGACTGGTTCACACCGTGATAAAGAGCAACCGCCGCTTTGCTTATGAGGAAGTGCAGCAGATACTTGAAGACAACGGAGTGGTGGAAGGCACGGGCGAGCCCGCACCGCCTGCCGGCAAAGACGGATACAAGGGCGAGCTGGCAACGGAGCTGATAACGCTCGACATGCTGGCAAAGAAGCTGCGTAAGGCGAGATTTAAGAACGGCGCCGTGAAGTTTGACCGCGAGGAGCTGCACTTCGACGTCGACGAGAAAGGTAAGCCCACACGCTGCTATTTCAAGAAGTCGAAAGACGCCAACAAGCTCATAGAGGAGTTTATGCTGCTGGCCAACCGCACCGTGGCCGAGAGCGTGGGCAAGGTGAAGAAGGGACAGAAGGCAAAGACTCTGCCCTACCGTATACACGACGTGCCCGACCCGACAAAGCTGGAGCGCCTGCGCGAGTTTATCGTGAAGTTCGGCTACAAGCTGAAGACCGAAGGCACCAAGGGCGAAATATCACGCAGCCTCAACAGACTGATGGACGACTGCAACGGCAAGCGTGAGCAGAACGTGATAGAGAGCGTTGCGCTGAGGGCAATGATGAAGGCCAAATACAGCGTGCACAACATAGGTCACTACGGATTGGCTTTTGAATATTACACCCACTTCACCAGTCCTATACGCCGCTATCCCGACACTATGGTTCACCGCCTGCTCACACGCTATCAGAACGGCGGACGCAGCGCCAACAAGGAATATTATGAGGAGCTGTGCGAACACTCGAGCGACATGGAGCAGATAGCACAGAACGCCGAGCGCGACTCTATAAAGTATAAGATGGTTGAGTTTATGGCCGACAAGATAGGCAACGAATATCCTGCCCACATCAGCGGCATAACGTCTTACGGCATTTACTGCGAGATAGACGAGAACCACTGCGAAGGCATGGTGCCCATGCACGACCTGGACGACGACTACTACGACTTTGACGAGCGCAACTATTGTCTCGTAGGCCGCCGTCATCACAACAAATATCAGCTGGGCGACCCAGTTAAAATCAAGGTGGCGCGCGCCAACGTTGAGAAGCGCCAGCTCGACTTCACCCTGGCTGAAGACAAATAAGCCGAAGATACAAAAATTCCGGCATGAGAGCGACAAAAGGCTCTCATGCCGGAAGATAAGAATAGCCGGAAAAACATTAACAACAAGATACACCTGAAATGTCAATACACTACACACGCAGCGAGGCTCTGCTCAACACGTGGTCGCACGCCGCCGGCATACTGCTCGGTGCCGTAACGGGCACGTTGCTATTAATGATGTGCGCCGGCAGCGACAACAGCTGGGCAGGCACAGGCGTGGTGCTATATCTGGCAGGCATGCTCGCATCGTACATAGCGTCTACCGTATATCACGCCATGCCCGAACGCTACGGCCGCACAAAGGAGCGGCTCAGAAAGCTCGACCATGCCGCCATCTACTGGCACATAGCCGGCAGCTACTCGCCGCTTACGCTCATCGCCCTGCGGCAGGAAGGTCTGTGGGGCTGGGGACTGTTTGTGTTTATATGGTCGTGCGCGCTGGCAGGCACCGTTATGAGTTTCAGGCGGCTCAGGGAGCACAGCAACATAGAGACGATGTGCTACATAGGCATGGGCCTTAGCGTGCTTGTGGCATTCAAGCCGCTTATTGACAACGTTAGTCCCGCCGCCGTATGGTGGATTGTGGCCGAGGGCGTGTTCTACATCACAGGCGCCCTGTTCTACAGCCTCAACAAGCGCCGCTACATGCACAGCGTATTCCATTTCTTCGTCCTAGCCGGCTCCGTTTGCCACATCATCGCCGTATGGGACGTGCTCATGCAGTATGTGTAAATGGTGACGAAAATATAACAACGCATAACGGATAATAACCGTGAGATGTTGCCGTGTAAGAATTTTTATGGCAATCATGAATAACGGCAAGGATATAAAAACGGACATAAAAAGACAATCCTTCCGCATTGTTTAAACAGATAAAACCATGCAGAAGGATTGTTCAACCCAAATCGGGAGTCAGAATTCAGCCGCGATAATACATAAAACAGATAAAACTATAAGCGGTCTGATTAAAGCCATTTAGGCTTAATAATGTATTAAACAATCAGACTTTCAGCCTGAATGGGCATACTTTCGCTTTTACTTACGGCTATTTAAGACGTATATCAAAGCTGTTGTCAGGTGCGCTGGTGCTGAAATACTTTATCAGAAGGCATATATTTTTCAAACTGTCGAGCAGCTTATTGTCTTCTGTTTTCTTGCCTTCAAGCGAACGTAGCATCGCCTCATACTGACTGATGCGCCACTGCGGTATTTGTTTTAGAGCAAGCGAACCTGCAAAATGAAGGCGATAGAGGTCGGTAACGAGGTCAAGTCCCGTCCATGCTGCCGGCTGTTCAGGGCTTTCTTTCACCCCCGCCATGCCCATAAGCTGCGAGCCGTTCATGCCTACAATGCTGTCGCCCACCACAGAAGGAAGCTCATGCTCAACATATCTCGACGCCACAAGCGCTCTGAAGTGCATGTCGCAGAATGAAGGATAATCGCCTGAATACAGAATATCGGTGTTCCATGTCTCTGTTCCTGAGGCTATGTCGTGCTTGTATTCGCTAAAATAACGTGGCCAAAAGCTACGGAATTTTGGCACGGAATCAAGCACTACGGTCTGCACACGGCAAAGGCTGTCGCAGCATACGGTGAGAATCTTATATGCAGGCATATATGCCGAAACCGAAGGCACCTGTATGTTATACATCACGTGTCCTTGTCCGTCTTCAGCCACAGCAGTGTTGTTCTGATGAAGATGTCCGGCAAAATGAATCTTTATGCCGGCCTTCAGCAAGGCGTCGGTGAGTTCGCGCGGAGGATTGCGGTGCATATTGAAAGCCTTGCCGCCAGCCCAGCGGCTTATTACAGAGTCGGCTCCGTTGTGGTATCCGGCAGCAGGATAATGGCAGAAAGCCACAAGCACCTTGCCGTGGCGCCGTGCTTCTTCAGCCACTTTGCCAATCCATTTAATCAGAAACTGCTTATGCTCCCATGTGTTGGCGTAACCCGTTGACGTACCGCTGTATGCGGTCTTGCCGTCTCTGTTGGCGACAGGAAGATACACGCCGCCGTCGATAGCCAGCAACCACACACCATTAACAGGTTCAACCACATAGCTCGCGTCCTGAGCCTTCAGCGTGTCACACAGCACATAACGGCGCTTGTCAGCCGCACTCTCTGCCACTGCCTTGCCAAAGGTATAATCGTCATAATCGTAGTCGGAGAAGGGAGTAGCCCAATACAGATACGACTTGTCGGGCGAAAAGCCGTAGGCTGCATACTGAGCCATTATCTCATCATAGCCGCAACAATGCAGAAGAGTATCTACCTTTACAGCCTTGACACCGCTACCGGCGGCAACATCTGCCGAAGATGCTATAGCCATGCAACTGCCATCGGCGGCAAGAAAATTGCCGTCAACGCAGTCTTCACCATAAGGTCTTGAAGGGTCATGGTTGCCTGTGGTTACAAAAAACTTCATGTCATATCGTGAGGCATAGCTATCAAGGATGTCTCTAACCGTGCGCACATTCACCGTCTGTCCATTGTCCGTAAGGTCGCCGGGCAGCACTACGAGCTTAATGCCGCGACGAACGGCATCATCAAGAGCAGCCCTGAACGCAAAGATATTCTCGTTGAAGAGTCGTGTTGACTTCAGTTCCGAGGCCAACGAGCGCACAAGCTCCGGATGACTGTCCACCGTCTGAACGTGAGGATCGGCAATGAAGGCGATTTTCAGATTGGTGTCTGTGCGACAGAAAGCCTCAGCAGCATTCTCAACACACCAGTCTATACCGAGCGGATTGTTGCTCATCTTCCATATCAGCGGCAATCTGTCATTGTCGATTATCCACATCTCGCAACCCTCCACACGGTCTTTTACATGCAGCGAGCCTATGCCAAGTCCGCATGAGATGCTGTCAGTAAGCTCATAAAGAGTGTTTCCGTAAGTCATGCGGCCTGTTGAGCGAAGACTTCTCAATGCCTCACGCGAAATCATAAAGGCCGTCTGAGATGCCGGAACATTTATGGTTCTATTCAGCGCAGGCTGCATAAAGCACAGAGAACTGCCCCGCTCCACCGACTCACGCCCCATATAATAAGCACCGCCAAAGGTTATTCCATGGCGCTGCATAGCCCAGCGAAGACATACAGAGTCGGCATAAGCCGATGCCTTTATACGGAAACTGCGCGTCTGTCCGTAAAGAAAGAACCTGAACGTGAGCGTATCGGGCGAGAATATTCCGGCAGCGTTGACCTCTGCCACGCAGCCTGTCATCATCAGGAACAATATTATAAAATATGTTTTCAGTTTCATTTGTTCGTATTATTATCGGGTAATAATTGTTTTCCCCACTCACCCGGCTTGCTTCCCATATATAGAGTGAGCCTTCCTCCTGCCACGATGTCGGCATGGCGTATGGCAGAATATGGGTATGGCTTGCCGTTAAGCGTCGCTTTCTGTATATATTTGTTGCGTGCCGAAAGGCCTTTTGTCTCAACAACAAACTCCACTCCCGGCTGCGGTCTCAACGTAACATAGCGCAGCAGCGGCGTATTAATCAGATAATAGTCCTGCCCTGCGTTAGGATAGAAGCCCATCATGTGGAACGCGAGCCATGAAGACATTGCGCCCGAATCATCATTTCCGGGCAGACCCACAGGGCCGTCATTATAACTGTCGGCTATTATCTTGTGTATGCGGTCAGAGCTTCGCCACGGTTTGCCAAGCCAATGATACAGACAAGGCGTGAGGAACGACGGCTCATTGTTCACATTGAAATAACCGCGGTCGAAGAAACGGTCGAGACGGCGCTCAAAGGCAGCGGCACCACCGCACATATCTATCAAGCCCGTAACATCGTGAGGTATGCTCAGCGAATATTCCCACGATATACCTTCATAGAAGAACGTGTTCCACCAAGGTGTGTACCATGGTCCTTCCATGGTTACAGGTGTATATCTGAACTTAGGATGCTGCAACATTGAGCGGCCAAACGGAACGGAATCGAGCCAGTTGCCTTCGGCATCGCGTGGCATTATAAATCCTTTCACACCATCATGAACATAATCAGCGCGCCAAAGATTCTTCCAGTTTTCCGACTGCTTCATATACTTTCTGTACAAGCTGTCGCGTCCCAGTCCCTTTGCCACCTGTGCAATGGCATAATCGCAGTAAGAGTATTCAATGGTGCGGTTGCCGGCACGTGCAATGCCATAAGGAATATAGCCAAGCTGAAGATAAGGAACCAGTCCGCCACGTCCTTCAGCCTCTTCATTTCCTCCGGGAGGCATTGTCGCATCTTTCAGCATGGCGTCAAGCCCCAGTTTATAGTCAATGCCTTTAAGATGCTTAACAAAAGCGTCGGCAATCACTATCTCGGCATTTGATCCTCCCTGAGTGCGGCCGTTACAGTTGCCGCTGCGTGCGTCGGGCATATAGCCGTCGCGCTTATATATGTCAATGAGAGAGCGAACTATGTCTGCCTGCCGGTCGGCATCAATGAGGGTTATCAATGGTGAAGACGAGCGGTAAGTGTCCCAAATGGCATAAAAGTCGTCATAATATGGCTCTGAGTCTGTCCACAGAGGATTCTCGCCCGTGCGGTCTACAGGCATCAGCATTGTGTGGTATAATGCCGTATAGAACATCCGCTTATAAGTATCCGTTGTAGAAGGATCAATCTCTATGCGGTGAAAGAGTTTCTCCCACTGATACACCAGTTGGGCGCGCACATCATCAAACGACTTGTCGCCGATGTCGCTCAGGCAGTTCTGGCGTGCTTTCTGTGAACTGATGAACGATATTCCTACTTTCAGACAAACCGTTGTATCGCCCGGAGCAAAACTCAGCAGCGTGCCTGTCTTCTGTCCCGAATCATATTGGGCAGTGAGAGTGCTTATGCTGTCGGCCTTCCATGTGCGGGTATCAGCAAAAGGCTTGTCAGCAACAGCATAAAAATACACCGTGTAGGCACGGCCGTTGTTCCATCCGCCGCGTATGCGGCTGTAGCCTTCAACCTCGTTAGACGACAATATGCGTATCTCAGACCCAACAAACTGCTGTGCCTCACGTGCATCGGGCACAGGACTCTCGCCGAGGAAGAAGCCTGCATCAATGAGCAGATTCTTTCTTGATGCCGAAGGATATGTAAACTTATAGAACGATGCACGGCGGGCTGTGGTTATCTCGGTCTTTATTCCCGAGCCGCTCATCGTGGCCGAATAATATCCAAGCTTTATCGTCTCTGATGAGCGATGGTCAGGATGCGACGTTCCTTTAAGTTCGCCGCTGAACGGCATTACAAGTATGTTGCCGTATTTTGGACCGCCGCCAGTTCCGCTGACATGCACCTGCGCAAAGCCGTTAACCTGTTCAGGCATTGGCAGCCATCCGCTGTTGGGATTGACAGTACAGTCGGGCGAGGGCTTAACCATGCCGAAGGGCCACGACGGACCAATGAACACGCGGCCCAGTCCTTCTGAACCTATGCGCGGGTCGACATACTGCGACAATGGCGAACGCTTTATGCGCTCATCCTCCTGCATTGAAGAGATAATCTTGCGGAACAGTTCAGGCCTGTCAAGATTAACCATGTCCGGACGATTCTTTATCGCCTCAAGATAATCAGCCTCGCCCGAACCCTGTATAGCAGCCATAATCTTTATTCCGTGACTGTGACAATAGCGGCGAAGCTCTTCGGTTATATTGCCCGGCGACACCTCAACATAAGACGGCCTGCACATGCGCATCCACCGCTTTATGCCGTCTATATCAGACACGTTGACCTTGACACGCATTTCGGGAGCTATTCTTACAAACTCCTTGAGCATAGCAGTATCGCCAAACCAGAAGAAACTGTTGGAAGCAAAGCCTTTCTCGCGTACCAACCTTACAAGACTTGCAACAGAAGTGCCTGTCTTGACATCAAAAAACACATTTGCCTTACCGCGCAGAGAGTCGAGCATCTCGGCTATACGCGGAACATGTGTGCCGGCAAACTCGGTACCAAACCATGAACCGGCGTCAAGCCGGTCGATGTCGGCAGACATCATGTCGGCTACCAGTCCGCGGCCGTTGGTCGTGCGGTTAAGCGAAGGGTCGTGCATGTTATAAAGCACTCCGTCCTTGCTCGGGCGCACGTCCACCTCAATCCATGTTGCCCCATTGTCAAGAGCAGCATAAGCCGATGCCACGGTGTTTTCAGGCGCCAGCCAGTTGGCTCCGCGATGAACAACAACCTCTATGTTATTATCCGCAACGCGGCCATTGTCGAATGCGACAATGGCCACGAAAGGTAACAACATATATATCGTCAGAACAAGAATCCTAAACATATATCTCATTTATTTTCTTATTTTGTATAACCTTCATTCTGACTCCAGTTAGTGTTAGTGTTGAGAACAGATGTAGGAATAGGGAATATACGACGGAATTTCTCATTGAATCCTTCCGGATAAAGATAACGGAATCCCCAGTTGTCCTCAAACTTACCATAACGTATAAGGTCGTTGCGGCGCCAGCCTTCATCTGCAAACTCGCGTGCGCGCTCATCAAGCAGTTCGTCGAGAGTCGGGTCGGCAGTAACCAAAGGAGCGTGTACATAGGTGCGAATCTGGTTCATAAGACTCATAGGTGTGTCGCCCAGTGTAGCCTTTCCGCCGCGCAGTATGGCCTCAGCCTTCATAAGGATGATGTCGGCATAGCGGAATATCGGCATGTCGTTGCTCTGATTGTGGCCTTCAGATGCCGTAGCATTTACATCAGGATAGAATTTGATTGAACGTGCTCCTGCGGCGCGGCCTTTCTGATCGTTGCCCACATCGAGAGTTGACTCTCCGTTAGGACGAAGCGGAATGTCGAGCGTATAATCCATCTGCCAAGATATAGGCTCGTCCTTGTCGGCTGCCGTATAGTCCTGGTCATAACCGTTCTTAGTGGTCTCTATTATGAACGGACGGTTTGTGCGCTTATAATTTTCCCAATAATACTGCTTGCCGTAAAGATACTGCTCGTTGCGGTTGTCGCCCGGAAGATTAAACTTCTCGACAAACTCTCGCGGACAGCGCAGGTTTCCGGCAGGACCTGACGGGGCAACACCAAACTGGTCTTTACCGCTGCGGCTCTTCCAGAAACGTGCATGAACCATGCCCTGTAGCGTCTCGCGGTCGAAAGGCATAACGAACACAAAGTCTTTTATCTGCGAACCGTTGTCGGGACGGAACTTAACCATAAAACTGTCGGTAAGCGCATAGTTGCCTGAAAGGATTATGCTGTCGCACATGGCTATACAGTCGTCAATCTTCGGATTGGCTGTTTCGGGAGTATAGTCGGCCACATTGTCGGCTGTGTAGACATTCCAGTTAAGATACAGTTTTGCCAACAGAGCCTCAGCCATATATTTGGTAGCTTTGCCGTAAGTGGCTTCAGACACTTCGCTCGGCAGATAATCCTTAATGGCCTTAAGCTCGCTCTCGATAAAGCGGCAAACATCGGCGCGCTTGCTGCGGTCGGGATGAGCAGAGGCGTCATCGCCCATTATTGGCACATCGCCGAAGTTGTCCATCAACAGGAAATGATAGTAGGCTCTCATGGCGCGTACAGGAGCCATGTCGCTCTCGCTCATGCCGTCGAGCATCTTTATGGTCTTGTTACATGTGGTGATGCCTGTCATGGCTCCGTCCCACATTGTGCTGAGCATGCCGTTGTCAGCGTTCCAGTCATGAACGGTCATCTGGCGGTAAACACCTCCGTCGTAATAGTCAGAACCCATAGACACGCCCACAGCCTCGTCCGTTGACAGCGTCTGTGCCATCCAGTGCTGGCGGCCCATTGCCGTGCGGTAAGGATTGTATATCTCAGACGTTACGGCCTCGATTGCTTCCGGAGTGTTAGGCACTTCGGTATATTGCGACTTGACATCAACGTCAAGGTCGGTACATCCTGCTGCTGCCATTGCTGCAGCGCATGCAAATATTATTGTTTTTATATTTAATCTGTTCATCTTCTTAATGTGATATGTCGTTAATTTTAGAAATTTAGGTTTACTCCAAGCATGAATGTACGTGTGCGCGGATATGTGTAGCGGTTGTCTATGCCAGGGGTAAGTCCGCCGAGGTTAACCTCCGGGTCAAGGCCTGAATAGCCAGTTATTGTAAATACGTTGTTGCATGTTGCCGTCACCTTAAGGTTGCTTATCCACTTGCCTATGTTGCCAAAGTCGTAGCTCAGCGATAGAGACGAGAGTCTGAAGTAGCTTCCGTCCTCAAGATAGCGGTCAGAGAGGAAGTGAGAGTTGAAGTCGCTTGCGATGTTTTCCTCCGGGAAACTTGATATCCAGTTGCGTATGCCGGCATCGGCGATATTAGACAGACGGGCTTTAGTGCCGTTCATTATCTTGTTGCCGAAAGTGCCCTGGAAGAATGCCGTGAGCGAGAAGCGCTTATATGTCAGCGTGTTGTTCCATCCGAGTGTCAGCTTAGGCTGTGCGCTGCCCGTGCATGCGCGGTCGCTCTGTGTGGGCGACGTTGTTGTCTCGCCTGTGCGCTCGCCGGTTTCGGGGTCGTGAACATAGTAAACTGACACGCCCTCGTCGTTATATCCTGCCCACTCCCATGTGTAGAACTGTCCTATAGGATGACCTTCCATTATTCTCTGCTGATAGCAGTTGCTCTGTCCTGCTCCGCCGAGGTCGGCCATGTCGATGTAGTCAACTGAGAACTCGCGGTTAGAAAGTTTCTCAACAACGTTCTTGTTGTGCGAAAGATTGAGTGATGTAGACCATGTGAAGTCTTTTGTCTGTACCGGCACAGCGTTGATGGTAATCTCTATACCCTTGTTGCTTATTTCGCCTACGTTGGCTGTGAGATAGTTGTAAAGATATTCAGTTGTAGAAACTGGATAGTCATAGATAAGATCCTTTGTGCGCTTGTCGTAATATTCGATGGTACCAGTCAGTCGGTTGTTGAAGAATCCGAAGTCGATACCTACGTTGAACATACTTGTACGCTCCCATTTAAGGTCGGGGTTGGCGTTGCGCGTAGCACCTATTGTATGAACTTCCTCGCCCTTGCTGTTGGTGAACCAGCCCGTTACGCCATAAACCTGACGGGCGGTGAAGGCGTCGAATCCTAAAGAGTTGCCGCTCACACCATAGCCGATACGGAATTTGAGGTCGTCGAATATGTTGAGCTTCTTGATAAACTCTTCCTCTGACAGGCGCCATGCTGCTGACACTGACGGGAATGTTGCCCAGCGGTTGTTTGCACCGAAGGCAGAAGAACCGTCACGGCGTACTGTTGCCTGAAAGAGGTATTTGCTGTTGTATGAATAGTTGGCACGTGCGTAGAACGAAATCATGCGCAGGGTTGACAGATTGTAGTTGCCGAGTCCGTCAACTGTTCTGTCAAGGAAGTTGGCCATGCCAAGGTTGTGGTATGTAAGGTCATCGCTGTAGAATCCGTATGCTCGCAGCTGGAATCCGTCGTTGTCGTTGTCCTCCTGCCATGAGTAACCTGCCATAAGTCCGAGCTTGTGGCCGCCCTTGAAAGTCTTGTCATAGTTGAGATATGTCTCAAGCACCTTGCTCTCGTTCTCAACGCTTGAGCGCTGTGCGCGTCCGTTCATGCCAGAAGCGAGGAGAGAGTTTGACGAGAAGTAGAGGTTGTTGTTCACCTGCTCGTTCTCGTAAGATATCATGAGGTTGTATTTCAGTCCCTTAAGTATCTCGAATCCTGCTTTTGCCGTGCCCTGTATGCGCTTCGACTTGGTGTAGTCGATGTTCTCGTTGATAAGAGCAACAGGGTTATAATATTGTGTGCGTGATGAATGTTCAAACCAGCTTCCGTCTTCGTTCTTCACCGGCGAGAACGGCAGATAATAGTTCATGGCATCATAAACAGAAGCGCCGTCGCTATAGTCGGGCACCTGATTCTGCTCTGTTATGCTCGCATTGATGTTGAACGAAAGGTCGAGGCGGTTGTTAAGGGCCTTGGTACCGAGGAACGCGCGTCCGTTATAGCGCTGCAGGTCGGTGCCCTTAATCACTCCGTCGTTGCTGAAATAGTTAAGGCTTACGCTATATGATGTGTTGCCTGCTCCTCCGCTTATCGCCAGGTTATGGTTGTGAGATATACCCGTGCGCTGCACTTCCTTCTGCCAGTCGGTATTATATCCCAGGTCGTCTGTCGGGTCGATAGACAGTCCGTTGTCCTGCACATAGCTGCGATACTCGTCTGCGCTCATCATGTCGAGATTCTTTGCCACACGGTCGAAAGCCACATATCCGCTGTAGCTTACCTGTGTTTTGCCTGCCTTGCCGCGCTTTGTAGTGATAAGAATAACGCCGTTGGCAGCCTTAGAACCGTAGATGGCCGTTGCCGAAGCGTCGCGCAGCACGTCGATGCTCTCGATGTCCTCGGGAGCAACGAGCGAAATGTCCATGCCGGGCACTCCGTCGATTACATAATATGGCTCCATGGCAGCGCCCTCACGCAGGGTTGACGCTCCGCGCAGGGTTATCGAAGGACTTGAGTTAGGGTCGCTGCTCGTGGTTATCTGCAGTCCGGGAACCTTGCCCTGAAGCAGCTGTGCAGGCGACTGGAACACTCCCACGTTGAGGTCTTCGCTCCTCACTGTGGTTATAGAACTGGTTACATCCTTACGGCGCATGTTGCCATAACCTACCACAACCACTTCGTTGAGCTGGCGGTTGTCCTCTTTAAGAACGAGCGTCTGATTGTCCTTCAGTGATGAAATGAGTTTTGCGTAACCTATATAAGACACTTCAATCTTAACACCGTTACGCACTTTATTCAAGCTAAAATTTCCGTTTACGTCTGTAACTGTGCGGGTGTCTGTGCCCGGCACAATTACAGAAGCACCAATTACAGGCACTCCGGCCTCATCAACAATCTTTCCCCTTAAAACCTCGCCTGCTGACGATTCTGTATTGTCAACAAGCGCACCCATTGTAACATTTACTCCTGCCTTAACGGGACTGTACCAATAACAGGCACCAAACAGACACAAAGCAAACACTGCGTTTCTTCTAAAATTCATCGCTTTTTCTCTAAATGTTTTTTAATAAGAATTTCTATCTGGTGCAAAAGTATCTTGACAATATTACAATTGGTTTTCATAGCTGTTAAGATATCTGCATTACTAAAACCATAACAAAATCATAAAATTAATTATATTTATGTTAAAATCTTGTGACATAAATTACACTATGACATGAAACATAAACAATACATGCAAAATGTCAGAAAGATAAAGAAACTAAGTAGGGCATTGTTTCATATAACATATAAATACACTTCCACTGCCATAGCCCATGAATCATTTTGCAACAATAAAGCCATTTGCGATATTTGAAAATTAAAGTCATCCGGCCGTAAAAACAGCCCGTTTTCGTGTGCAAATATAATCGTCTGGATATTAAGGCATTATGACCAAGCATGATGAAATGTGCAAACTTTTTTGTCCTAATTAGGACAAAAAAGCCATTATTTCAATAAAAAAACAGGTAGGTTTGCGGCATGAAAACGGGCCTTTTTCATGTAAAAAGTGGCCGAGTTATTTTATGAAAGCATGCCTTTTGTCTGATAATGTAAATATAGTTTACCGTCGGAGTGCTTAAGACTCCTCAATAAATTCTATTTTGCAAGAAAATCCGGACAAAATCAGAATAACACTTTGACATGTATAACAGCTCACTTGATGTCACAACGCGCAGCGACGGCACAGGCCTCAACCGCGGCTGCATTTAAAGTATTGAATATTTTTCTGTTTAAAGCATCTTTTTATTACTTTTGCATAAAGTTATCTGCAAAGGCCCGTAATACATTATGCCACGGCAGCGGCTGACAGGCATCGGGCTGATAAAACATATCTTGTAATATGGGATATAGCAGAAACTGCATTATGATGATATTTGCCAAAGACATGAAAAACAAATTAAATAAAAAGCACAGATACATGAAACACAAGCTGATAGCACTTTTGATTACAGGGGCATGCGCCGCAACCATAGAGGCGACGGCGCAGCCGGTTACAAAGGTTACGTTCTATTCGCCGTCGGTGGTGAGGATAGTCAAGTATCCCGCCGACATGAAGACTCAACCCGAAAAACACAGCTTCACCGTGATAATGAAACCTGAAAAGGTGAAGGTGAAGACTACCGACACGGGCAACGCCACGGAATATGAAACGGAGGATATGCGCGTGAAGGTGGACAAGGCCACGGGCACGGCGCTCTTTCTGACTATTAAGGGCGACACGCTGCTGCGAGAGATGGGCGAACCTAAGTTCACCATGCGCAAAGGCGACGCCGACGAAGGGAAATATATCGTGGAGCAGTCGTGGAAACTCGACAAGGGCGAGGCCATATTCGGACTGGGGCAGCGCAAGGACAAAGACATCAGCCTGCGCGGAAAGGACATAACGCTTTGGAACGTGAACACTTACACCACAATACCCGTGTTTACCAGTCAGAAGGGTTACGGAGTGTTCTGGGACAACATGGGACGCTCATTCTTCACCGACAACGACAAGGGCACCACGTTCAAGAGCGAGGTGGCCGAGATGACCGACTATTATTTTGTATACCGCGACGGCACGACCGACGGAGTGATTGCCGGACTCAGGGCACTGACGGGACGCGCCACAATGTTTCCGCTGTGGGCAATGGGCCACTGGCAGTGCCGCGAACGCTACAAGACCTCTGACGAGCTGGCAGGCGTGCTCGACAAATACCGTGAACTGGAGATTCCGCTCGACGGCATTGTGCAGGACTGGCAGTACTGGGGCTGCGACTCTAACTGGAACGCTATGCGCTTCATGAACCCTTATTATATCAATAAGGTGGGCGACCCTGCCTATGAGCGCTACCTGCCTGCCGATATGCGCAACATGAAGCAGAGCGAGCCGAGGCTGAAGTCGCCCGAAGAGATGGTTAAATATGTTCACAGCCGCAACTGTCACCTCATGATTTCGATATGGGCAAGTTTCGGTCCATGGACAGAGCCGTATGCCGAACTGAAGAAGATTGGTGCGCTGCTGCCATTCGAGACATGGCCGCGCAACAGCGGCACCCTGCCCTACGACGCGTTTAACCCCAAGGCGCGCGACATATACTGGAAACATCTGTCTAACCTTTATAAGATGGGCTTCGACGCATGGTGGACCGACTCGTCGGAACCTGACCACTTTGAGAAGCCCGGCGACGACGACTATATGACGGCGGCAGGCTCGTGGCGCAGCGTTAAAAACGCCTTCGCGCTGGTGCACAACCGCGGAATATACGAACATCAGCGCAGCACCAAGGGCAACAGCAAGCGCAGCATACAGATGACGCGCAGCGGACAGCTGGGCATTCAGCACTACGGCACATTCTCATGGAGCGGCGACATATCGAGCACATGGGACGTTATGCAGGAGCAGGTACCCACAGGACTGAGCTACGTGATATGCGGCATACCGTTCTGGAACACCGACATAGGCGGATTCTTCTCGTGGTCGTATCACAACAACCCCAAGGATCCGGGCATGCAGGAGCTGCAGACACGCTGGATGCAGTGGGGTGCGTTCATGCCGCTGATGCGCAACCACTGCTCGTCGCCAATGGTAAGCGAGATTTATGAGTACGGCAAGCCGGGCGACTGGGCATACGACGTACAGAAGGCATACGTAAAACTGCGCTACCGCATGCTGCCCTACATATACAGCACTCAGGGCGACGTGGTGCTCAACGACGGCTCGATGATGCGTCCGCTGGTGATGGACTTTGCCTCCGACAGCACGGCGCTGACACGCAACGACGAATATATGTTCGGCCGCTCCATGCTCGTAAGGCCCGTAACGTCGCCCCTGTACACATGGCAGGACAACAACGGATACGGACATCTGATATATCCAGACATACGCCTGGCGGCAGCGCCCGTTGAGGTGTATCTGCCTGCAGGCACGGCATGGTACGACTTCTGGACTAACGAGCGCATTGACGGCGGACGCAAGCTAATGCGCCCCTGCCCCATAACGGAGATGCCTGTCTACGTGCGTGCCGGAAGCATAATGCCGTGGGGTCCTGAGGTGCAGTATTCTTCAGAAAAGCCGTGGGACGACCTCGAAATACGCGTATATCCCGGAGCCGACGGCAAGTTTGTCTTGTATGAAGACCGCGGCGACGGCTACGAATATGAGCGCGGACAATACACCCTGACCGAATTCAGATGGGACGACGCCACACGTACTCTGACCATAGGCGCGCGCAAGGGCAAATATCCGAAGATGCTCACCCACCGGCGCTTCAACATCGTAATGGTAGGCAAAGACTCCGGCCGTGGCGACGGCGCAATGAAGGTTACGCGTACCGTTGAATACAACGGCAAGGAGATAACCATGAAATTCTAAGGGCAAAGCCTTAAACACATAAAACAAGCCACATCTGTTGCCACAAGACCAATACGCATATATAAACAATGCGCAGGCCAGAAGCAGCAGATGTGGCTTGCTATTTTAGACTTATCACAGACAAGACAAATAGTTTATATAGCTTAAAGCTATAAGAAAAATATGAAAATATACAAAGGTAAAAGCAATAAAAAAAGCGTCTCCACGACACAAGACACAAACAAAGATGTGTGACGTGTCGCGGAGACCGCATTATCCTATAAAAACAACCTATATAACCCATGCCTGCCACATGACAATTAGAACGATAACAACATATCGCCGTGAGGCTTTTCAAACAAGTGTGACACGACTGTCATAACGCTTGCAGAGAATTGCCGGCATGGGGAAAGCGCTGTCAGTCTCAGCGCTTTATGCAACTTTTGATATTATCCGGAAGTACAGGCATTGCACCGCTCTGTGTGCATACGTATGCCGAAACCTTAACGGCAAGGGCATGCGCGTCGGGCACTGACATTCCGCTCAGGATGGCTGCGCAGAATGTACCTGTGAACGAGTCGCCGGCACCAACAGTGTCAACAACGTCAACCATAGGAGTGTTCTGGAATGAAACAGAACCAGGCGTAAACACGTAACTGCCGTTTACGCCGCAAGTCAGTACAAGCATGTCGATATTATATTTACCTAACAGCAGCCAGCACTTGTTGCTCATGTCAAGGCCGGGATAGCCGAACAGACGGCCTAACACAACAAGCTCCTCATCGTTTATCTTAAGCACGTTGCAGTGCTTTATCGAGTCGCTTATCACTTCTTTTGTATAGAAGTTCTGGCGGAGGTTGATGTCGAATATCTTAAGCACGCCCTTGTCTGCCGGCATTGCCTCCAGGAATCGGTTTATCGTCTCGCGTGACACCACGTTGCGCTGTGC
>ULQW01012443.1_pt1 | contig 25690 bp, 18 predicted proteins | sample 1954921 | NCBI WGS metagenome assembly ULQW01 (sample SAMEA4835666, study PRJEB28245) | human gut metagenome | biome: gut microbiome; material: fecal sample | place: Denmark | collected 2008
CGATTTGAAAGCGGTCAGTCCACTCAGTTGCGCGAAGCCACGCTTTCAACCTGCAAACCCGGCAGCAAAGCCTGGTGGATTGAAGCCGACACGCTCACGATTGATGAAACCAACAACATGGCCACCGCCCATGATGTGAGTTTTCACTTGGCGGGGCTTCCCGTCTTAGGTACGCCTTATGCTTTCTTCCCTGTGGGCACTAACCGTCAAAGCGGTCTTCTGACTCCCACTATTGGCATGAGTTCCGATTTGGGTTTTGACTATGCGCAGCCCATCTATTGGAACATCGCACCCAACTATGACTATACGTTCACGCCTCGCATTATGAGTAAGCGCGGCATCATGCTCGGCAATGAATTCCGATTCTTAACGGAAAACATGGGCGGCACCCTCACCTATGATTGGGTACCTGACGACCGCCATGAAGACAGAAGCCGCTATGGGGCCAGAGTGGACGCTTGGGCTAAATGGAATGACTTCCACTTTGATGTGGATTACAACCGCGCAAGCGACGGTGACTTCTTAAGCGACTTCTCCAGCAACCTCAGCGAAGGCGACAACGCCATCTTGCCGCAGGACTTTTCCGCCAAGTACAGCAAGGATTTCTGGACGGCCTCTTTGAGTGTGCGTAAAAACCAAGTCCTCGAACGTGATCATCACGATCCGGTGGACCGCCCGTATGAGAAAGTTCCGGAATTTAGCTGGAACGCCTACTACGCAGACTTCTACGGTTTTGAAATTTCAAGCACTTTGGAAGCCACCCGCTTTAAGCACCGCGACAAAGACTTTAAGCCTGAGGGCGATCGCTTCTACATGAACCACTCCATCGCTTATCCGATGAGAGGCTCTTATTGGTTCTTCACGCCCAAGGCCATGTTGACCGGTGTTTCCTATAACCTCACGGGACTCAACAACCTTGATCGCGATTTCCGAAACACCGTGGGTTATGAAAAGAATTCCCACTTTGTGGTGCCGACATTTAGTTTGGATACGGGCCTGATCTTTGAGCGAGAGGCCTCTTGGTTCGGTCAGGATGCCACCCAGACGTTTGAGCCGAGACTCTTTTACGTCTACACACCGTACCGTGATCAAAGTAAGATGCCGGTGTTTGACAGCTCTTACATGGATTTAAGTTTCGGCAGCTTTTTCATGGAAAATGCCTTCACGGGCCATGACCGAGTTTCTGAAGCCAATCAGGTGTCGCTTATCTTGACGTCTCGTTACTTGGATCGCAAATCCGGTCAAGAGTTATTCAGCGCCTCTATCGGCCAGCGTTACTACTTCTCCGATCAAGAGGTTGCCTTAAATCGCTACACCATTGATGACTGGTACAACTATCGCAACGGCACTCGCAGTACTGAAGGTATAAATAAAGGAAGCCACAGTGACTACCTCGGTAACATCACGGCTCATTTAACGAAGAATATTGTGGCTTCGACAACTGCTCAATACTCAACAAGCGAAGATCGCTTCACGCGTATTAATGCCGGCATTCGTTGGCAGCCGAAGCCTTCTGCTGTGGTGGGACTTTATTACCGCTATGACGATCGTTCAACCTCATACATAGATGAAGATGACCGTATCAAACAAATCGACTTGGGTGTTCAGTGGCCGCTTACCAATTCACTCTACGGTCTTGCACGCTACAATTACGCGCTTGATGAAAGTAAACCTGTTGAAATGCTGGCCGGTGTTGAATACGTCGCCGATTGCTGGGCTTTGCGCCTAGTCGGCCAACGCACACTCGATAGCGAAGACAGGTACGATACGACCTTCTTCATCCAATTGGAATTGACGGGCTTGGGCTCTATCGGCTCTGACCCGATCGAAGAACTGCGCCGTGCCATCCCGGGCTATCGGCCTACGACAGACCAACCCGGTGCAGCCGGACTTTATGACTACTATGAATAAGATGAAATACCTGGCGCTGCTTGCCGCCTTTTCCGCAAGCGTTTGTATGGCTCAAACCGCAGGCAGCAAGACTGCCGCCTCTGAGCCTCAGGTTCTCAATGCCGTGGTCGCGGTCGTCAATAACGACGTGATTACCACCGAGGAACTCGCCGAACGTGCTCACTCGGCCGCTTTAAACCTCAGACGCCAGAAGATTCAATTGCCTCCGATGCCGCAGCTGCGTGCTCAGGTTCTTGAGCAACTCATTTTGGAGCGCGCCATCTCCCAGCGCGCCCGTGAGACCGGCATCCGTGTTGATGACGGCGTTGTCAATGCCACCATTGAACAAATCGCCGCGCAAAACAAAATTACCGTTGCTGAATTACGCCGCCGCTTGTCACTCGATGGGGTGACATTCCCGCAATTTAGAGAAGAAATCCGCTCCCAGATTGTGGCTCAACGCTTGCGTGAACGCGAAGTGGATGAAGAAATCAAGATTCCCGAAAGTGAAATTGATGCGTTCCTAGCCGATCAAGCGGGCTACAACATTAACGATACGATTGAGTACAACATTTCGCACATTTGGATTCCGACCTCTGACAGCATGAGTACCGAAGAGCTCAACAACGCCCGCGATACAGCCGAAGACATTTTGGATCGTGCCCGTGACGGAGAAGACTTCGGACAGCTCGCCGCCTCTTTCTCTAGAGCGCCTGATGCTTTGGATGGCGGCAACCTTGGTTGGAGAACGCTGTCACAAATGCCGACAGCCCTTTCCACCGCTGTTCGTGAAGCCAGACAGAATTCGTCTAAGATCGCCATGAATGTCAGCTCCGACGGCTACTACATCGTCAAGGTCAATGACCGTCGCGATGGTGTTCAAACGAAACTCGCCGGCGGCCCGGTTACCCAGACACACGTTCGCCACATCCTGATGGCCGTGACCCCGGTGACCGATGAAGCAACCGTTTTAAACCGCTTAAACGACATTCGTAAGCGTTTGGTGCAAAACAAAGAAGACTTCGCCACCCTCGCCCGTTTGCATTCCGTGGACGGTTCCGCCACACGCGGCGGTGACTTAGGTTGGGTACAGCCCGGCGATACGGTTCCTCCTTTTGAAGAAGCCATGAATCGTTTGCAGCCCGGCGAAATCAGTCAACCGATTAAGACTCAATACGGCTACCACATTATCCAAGTGCTCGATCGCCGTGAAGAAGCGATGAACGCCGAGCGCATGCGCTACATGGCCCGTCAAATTCTTCGTCAAAGAAAATTGGCTGAAGCCACGGCCACTTGGCAGCGTGAATTGCGTGACCGCGCCTACGTTGAAATTCGCCGCGACGAACTCTAAAGGACTTGGGAAACATGCAAAACGGATTAGCCGGGCATCGTGCTCGTAAACGCTTCGGACAGAACTTCCTGCACGATGAGCATTGGATTGAGCGCATTGCGCGCACCATTGATGCCAAGCCCGGCGAAACCGTTGTCGAAATTGGTCCGGGCCAAGCTGCGCTTACCCGCAAAATGATTGCAGATGCTGGGCACGCCACGGCTATTGAAATTGACCGCGATTTAGCGGCCTGGTTAAAAGAAACTTTCCCCGAAACGCTGACATTGATTGAAGCGGATGCTTTGAAATTGGATTGGAATAAAGTTCATCCGGGAAAAGCACTGCGCATTGTCGGCAATCTCCCCTACAACATTTCCAGCCCCCTGCTTTTTCATCTGATGACAGTGGCCGATCGTGTGATAGACCAACACTTCATGCTTCAAAAAGAAGTGGTTGATCGCATGGTGGCTACGCCCGGCAGCAAAGTTTACGGGCGCCTCTCTGTCATGTTGCAGTACCGCTACCGCATGCAGAAAATGTTTGATGTGCCGCCCGGGGCCTTCACCCCGGCTCCTAAGGTGACGAGTTCCATTGTGCGCATGGCTCCTAAAAAAGTTGATGAACTTTTGCCAGTGGATCTGGAGCGCTTTGCCGTCATTGTGGCGGCGGCCTTTAATCAGCGCAGAAAAACACTTCGCAATGCGTTGGCAAAACTTCTGACTGAAGAAGATATTAAAAAGGCAGGCGTTGATCCTGCCCTTCGAGCCGAAGCGCTTGATGTTGAAGCTTTTGTGAGATTAGCTCGCATCAATGCTTAAAAGGGCAGCGTCGGCATATAGACGCCCTTTAAAGCCCGGCGAGCACTTTCGTAGTTCGGATAAATTTCTCCCACTCGCTTCCAAAAGCGTGCACTGTGATTCATTTCATCCAGATGAGCCAATTCGTGCGCAATCACATAATCAATTAAAGTCGGCGCCAAATGAATCAGCCGCCAGTTAAGTCTAATGCGGCGATCCGAGCTACAAGAGCCCCAACGCCCTTTGGCGCTAGATAAACCCCAGCCGCTATAGCTGACCAAAGCGCGATCGGCGATAACCTTTATCCGCCCTCCCAAATAACGCTCTGCTTCTTTTTTAAACCACACCTGAACCCAATCCTTGACACGATCCTCTTCAGTGTCTTTCGCGGCATTCACAATCAGTTCTCGCTCTGTCTTTCCTTCGGACAAAAACACACTTCGTGCCGCGGGCTCAAGGCGCAACTTCAAAGGTTCTCCCAAATAAGGCAATTGGGCTCCGTCAACAAAGTGCACGGTTTGCATTCCCAACTCTTTTTGCCAATTACCGAACTCGGTGAGTTTTTTCTGAATCCAACCCTCTTTTTCCTGAAGCATTCTTTCGATTTCAGCCACCGATACCCATCTTGGCGCACGAACTGTTACACCCCGTTCATCCACAATAAAGCCCACCGTTTTTCTTTTGGCGCGCTCCAAGTGGTAAGAAAAAACAGGGGTCAGATCGAAACCCTTTTTCTCACCGATGGACTGGGTATGCATTTGAGAAAGAACATCGGGAATACTCGGCTGCGATTTAAGTGTGTCAACCGAATGCGTATCTTTTTCCGCCTCATCACCATGCGTGAAAAAATCAAATGCCAGTTGTCTCACAATGTTTGTCCCAACAGTCAATCAGGCTTGCGTTTTCCCGTCAAACTCACTGGTTGCCTTGTTCCCGTAAACCACGGGTGAAATCACATGCATTTCGCCCTCGATCCAATTGACAAGCTCGGCCTGCACCTCTTCAAAGCCACGCCCTTCAGTCTTAATCATAGGGCCCACAGAGACCGTGATTAAGCCGGGCTTTTTCGAAATAGAATTGCGCGGCCAGCATTCGCCGGAATTCAAAGCAATCGGAATAATCGGTGTCGAAGTGGCCACGGCAAAGCGAGCGCCTCCTGACTTATAGTGCGTCTTGACACCGGGCGCTGTACGGGTGCCTTCTGGAAACATCGCCAACCACCAGCCCCGCTTCATGAAATCCTTTCCTTGATTCATGAATTGCTCATAGGCTCGAGAACCCTTTTTACGGTCAATGGCCATCATATGTAAGGTCGCCAAAGCCTGGCCAAAAACAGGCACGTAATGCAGTTCTTTTTTATAAACGAAACTTGCCTGGTGGGGAATTAAGGACGCCAATGCAAAGATATCCCAAGCGGATTGGTGCTTGGAGAGAACCAAGACAGATGTGCCGTCTGTGGGGAAGTTTTCTGTTCCCTTGAATTGATACCGCATCCCGCAAATTATTTCCCCCATTTTGAGCATAAACCGTGCCCAACTGACGGCTAACTGATAGCGCAGGGAAACGGAGGCCGGATACAAAATGATCAAGGCGATTGCCAAAGGAATCAGCGTAATCGCCAAAACAATGTAATAAATCCAACCGCGGATTGTTGACATATTTCTTCCCCAATACAGCAAAAGGCCCCGCTTACGGAGCCTTTCGCCTTAATACATTTCAGAATGTACTACTTTGCCAAACGAGAAAGCTCGGCCACCATGTTCATTGTACGATGCAAACGCAACAAGAGGGCCAAACGATTGGCTCGTACTTGAGCATCCTCTACGTTGACCATGACATCTTCAAAGAAGCGGTCAACCGGCGCCTTCATCGGAGCCAAGCTCTTCAAAAGCTCGGTGTAGCGGCAAGCTTCATAATCAGCCTTGGCACGCGGTTCAGCTTCGCAAAGCGCGTCATAGAGCGCTTTTTCAGCCTCAGAATCAAATAGCGCGGCATCCACGACATCGGTTTGCGGAGCGCTCTTTTTAATGATGTTGCCGATTCGCTTATTGGCGGCAGCCACAGCATCCGCTTCAGGCAATTGAGCAAATGCACGAACGGCTTCCAAGCGAGCCGGCACATCCAACACCATCGTGGGATGCGTAGCCAACACGGCATCAACTTCCTGAGCGCTGTAACCCTTGTCTTTAAACATCACACGGATGCGGTCTTCAAAGAAGGCTAAGAGCTCGCTTCTTGCGTCTTGAATGTTAGCAACCGACTTCATCGCTTCGTAGCCGATGTCGACCAAATCCGTAATCGCCACATTCAAGCGCTTTTCGATGAGCATACGAAGCACACCCAAGGCATGACGGCGCAGGGCAAACGGATCCTTGTCACCGGTGGGCATTTGACCGATACCGAAAAGACCGGAAAGGGTTTCCAATTTATCGGCCAAGGCCACAGCCAAGCTCACAGGCGTTGACGGCAGTGCGTCGCCAGCAAAGCGCGGCTGATAGTGTTCACGAATGGCAAGCGCCACATCTTTAGATTCTCCGTCATGCAAGGCATAGTATTCACCCATAATGCCTTGAAGTTCCGGGAATTCACCCACCATTTGCGTTAAGAGGTCAACTTTAGCCAATTGAGCGGCACGCACCGCTTCTTCACGGTTAGCACCAATCAGATCCGCAACCTTCGCGGCAATAGCCTTGACGCGTTCAACACGTTCGGCTTGCGTACCCAACTTATTGTGATAAACCACGTTCTTTAAAAGCGGAATACGGCTTTCTAACGTTTGCAAGCGGTCTTGATCATAGAAGAACTTCGCATCGGCCAAGCGGGCACGCACCACGCGGGCATTACCGGCACTGATTTCCACACCGCCATCCTTGGCTTCCAATTGAGAAACCAAGAAGAAACGGTTCATCAAGCGGCCCTTTTCATCCTGTACGGCAAAATACTTTTGATTTTGCTGCATGGTAAGAATCAAGCACTCTTGAGGCACCTTCAAAAATTCTTCTTCAAAGCTGGACTGGTAGATAACCGGCCATTCGGTCAACGCCGTCACTTCGTCGATCAAATCTTCAGGCATGATCGCTTCGCCGCCGATGGCGCGGGCCCCTTCGACCACATCGTGGACAATCTTTTCACGACGCTTGGCAAAAGAAGGCATCACCTTGGCTTCGGTCATCATTTGATCTTCGTAACCGTCGGCCGAGCGCAAAGAAATGAGCTCATGCGTGTGGAAGCGGTGACCGCTAGTCAAGCGATCCGCCTTTAAGCCCAAAAGCGTCACAGGCACTACGTCTTCGCCATAAAGAGCAACCAAGTGCTTGGCCGGGCGAACAAAAGAAACCGTCGTCGTGCCATCGGCCAACTGATAGTGCATCACTTTCGGAATCGGAAGATTAAAGGCTGCGGCATCCAGTGCCGTTTGCAAACCATGAACCAATTCCACTCCGGGACGGATGCCTTCGTAAAAGAGTTGTTCGTTTTTGCCGTCATTGACGCGCTTTAAGCTCTTTACATCGGCAACGATTCCCAACGCCTTCATCTTCTTTTCAAGAGCGGGGGTGGGATTGCCGTCAGCATCCAAACCCACCTTCACAGGAACAAGCTTTTGCTTGAAAGCTTCATCGGGCGACTTGGCTAAAACCCCTGTCACCAACGCGGCCAAACGGCGCGGAGAACCATAAACAGTTGTTTGGCTCCCCTCTTCCAAAAAGTGTTGAGAGGCTAAGCTCTTCGTTAAGTTTTGCGCAAACGCTTCGGAGAGTTTCTTGAGTGCCTTCGGCGGCAACTCTTCGGTTTGCAATTCCACTAACAAACTGGTCATTTTTTCACTTGCCTCTTAGGAATTCTTTTTCAACATCGGGAAGCCCAAACGTTCACGGGCATCATAGTAGCTCTGAGCCACGGCACGGCTGATCGTACGAATACGAGCAATGTAGGCAGCGCGTTCGGTCACGCTGATGGCGCCGCGCGCGTCCAAAAGATTAAAGGTGTGGCCGGCTTTAAGCACCATTTCATAGGCAGGCAGCGCCAAATTCAAATCCATCATGCGCTTGGCTTCGCCTTCGAAATAATCGAACTGCTTCAAAAGCTTTTCAGGGTCACTCGCTTCAAAGTTGTAGTGGCTTTGTTCCACTTCGTTTTGATGGAACACGTCACCGTAGGTCAGCGTGCGGGTTGAACCGTCCGCATCTTGCCAATGGGTATAAACCAAATCAAAGACGTTGTCGCAGTTTTGCAGATACATCGTCAAGCGTTCAAGCCCGTAGGTGATTTCACCGGTGATGGGCTTACATTCCAAACCGCCCACTTGTTGGAAGTACGTAAATTGCGTCACTTCCATGCCGTTCATCCAGATTTCCCAACCCAGACCCCAGGCACCGAGCGTCGGGTTTTCCCAGTTATCTTCCACAAAACGAATATCGTTGATTTCAGTGTCGACACCCAAAGCGCGGAGACTGCCCAAATACAAATCCACAATATTCGTGGGGGCAGGCTTTAACACCACTTGGAATTGATGGTGTTGGTGCAAGCGGTTGGGGTTTTCGCCATAACGAGCATCTTTCGGACGACGGGAGGGCTGCACATAAGCGGCGCGCCACGGCTCCGGTCCCAAAGCCCTTAAAAAGGTCGCCGTGTGCGAAGTACCGGCACCCACTTCCATATCAATCGGTTGCAAAAGCGCGCAACCTTGTTGATTCCAATACTGCTGCAAACGCAGGATGACTTCCTGAAATGTAATCATCGGTCCAATCCAAAAATTGAGAAATCGGTTAAGGGATTATCCAATCCCGAAAATTTTTTAATTTTAGCCCTTTTGAAGCCGTTTTTCGGAGAACGTACAGATAAAAGCGGCAATTAACATCAAAAAGGCGAGAATGACAGCCGGCCAGTCGCCCCATTTAACATAGGGAGTGGCTTCTCCCTTCATCGTTGTCACGGTTACGTCCATCGTGGCATCAATGTCCGTCGCCAAGCGCTTCACAACAACGCCATGCGCATCCACATAAGCGGTTTCGCCGCTATTGGTCACGCTCAAAAGCGGTCGAGCGGTTTCAAGCGCACGCATCTGAGAAATCTGTAAATGCTGACTGGCGGCCTTTACTGGTCCAAACCACTTCAAATTTGAAAGGTTAATGAGAAGTTCTGGCGAGGCTTGATCCCAAGCCCGAATCCATTCGCTGCCAAATAAGTTTTCGTAGCAAAGGTTCACCGCCACACTGTGGCCTGCGAAATTCATTGCCAATTGTGATTCGTTACCCGGTTGCAAATCCGTCATCGGGATGCGCATCGCATCAATAAACCAACGGAATCCCCATGGAACGAACTCACCAAACGGAACTAAATGATGCTTTTGATAAAGGGATAGATCCCCCTTTTCATCCAGCGCAATCGCCGCATTGCTGTATTGTCCGTCAGAGAGCCAAAACGCGTTAAAAAGCAAGGACTTTTTCTCTGACTTCACCCATTGAAGAAGTCTTTCTTTTTGATCATTCGGAAACTGCTGCCACGCTAACGGATAGGCAGACTCAGGGAGAATCACCGCGTCTACCGAAGCCTTTTCCACTTTGACGTTATCCAAGTAAAAATACATTTCGTCAAAGCGTTCACTCATTGACTGCTGCAAAAGGCGCGGCTCTAAATTGGGTTGCACCAAGCGAACGGTCATCTCTCCCGAAGGTTCGCTCCAAACGATTTGTTTGCCTGCCATCGACAAAAGCAATACGGAGAAAATCGTAATGCCGCAGGCTGCCACATAAATCCACTTACCTTTAAGCGCCCAAATAGCTCCAATTAAGCCAGCGATCCACACAAGCCCCAAGAGCACACCAAAGCTTCCGATAAAAGGAGCTAAACCGGCAAGCGGCCAATCGACGATCGCATAGGCGGGATTAAGCCACGGGAATCCCGTAAGCAACCACCCACGCACCCACTCCAATAACGTAAAGGCAGCGGGAAGAGCCAGCGCCATACGAACAATAGGGTTGGAAACAAACTTAACCACTAACGCAAAGGCAACGGTTGGAAAAAGCGCCAGGGCTAAAGAAAAGACGCATGTGGTCACATAGGTCCATTCCAACGGCATATAGCCATAATGGTACATGCTGTAATAGACCCAGCTGATGCCGGTCACAAACCAACCGAAACCGAAAGCCATCCCCCAAAGCACGGCATGCGAGACTTTTTCCGTAACGCCCACGATATAGAAAATCAAAATGAGGGCGGCTAACGCAAATAAGGGGGTGTTGGCCGGCGCAAAGGCGCTCGCAAGCGACGCACCGCTTGCTAAACTCAAGCCCAGCCGATAAACATAGTATTTTTTCTCAGGGGATAACAGCATCACGTTTTATTCTTCTTTTGTAGCGGCTTCCTGCGCGGGCACTTTTTCGACTTTCAAAAGTCTGACTTGACGTTCATCGGCGCGCAACACGGTAAAGCGGAAACCCTCAATGACAATTGTCTCGCCGACCTTGGGCATATGTTCCAAGCGGTCAGCAATCAATCCGCCAATCGTTTCGCAGTGACAATCTTCATCCGTATTGATTTCAGTGGAGAAGAATTCGTTGAATTGTTCAATTTCCGTGAGCGCCTTCACACGCCAGCATCCGTGCTTGGTATCTTCCAAGATATTGTCGGCATCCTCATCGACTTCATCGAATTCATCATCGATTTCGCCCACGATTTGCTCGAGCACATCTTCAATCGTAATCAACCCGGAGACGCTGCCAAATTCATCAACCACAATGGCCATATGATTGCGCTCGAGTTTGAAGTCGCGCAAAAGATCATTTAACGGCATGCTCTCCGGAATAAATTTAGCCGGGCGCAGATGCTCACGGGCTTTAAAGGTCGGATCAATCAAGACGCGCAAAATGGTCTTGGCATGCAAAATGCCGATCACGTTGTCACGGTCATCATCCAAAATGACTGGGAAACGCGAGTGACCAGCTTCGATCATCCGAGGCAACCAAACGTCCTTACTTTCACTTAAATCTACAATCTGCATCTGAGAGCGGGGCACCATTAGGTCACACGCTCTCAGGTTGGAAAACTGCATGACGCCTTCCATCATCTTCAGAGCGGAATCGTCAATGAGCTTTTGTTCGTTGGCTTCGTGAAGCGTGTCGATAAAGTCTTCACGCGTGGGAGTATGAAAAACGCCTGAGAGGCGCTCTAAGAATGTGCGGTGTTTGGAAGCTCCCGCTTTAAGCGGTGGTTCTGTACTCATGTATTTTCAGTGAATTAAACAACAAGAAATTTAATGTTATCAGGGATTTCGCCTTCTTGCACAGCACTGCCAACGCTATTGCCCGTCGGCAACAAATACACAAACTTACAAGCCTTTTTCTTATTGAGCTTTAGAAAACAATCCTTTGACGTGACAATTTGAATTTAATACCCATACAAAAATCCTCAGTCAACTGAGGATTTTTGACATTCTGCTGACTAAAAGTCATTAAGCATATCCTTTGGGGATAAGCCCAAAAACATTTTTTCCCAGTTTTTAAACTCATTATGAGCGTTTAAAAAAGTCTCCGATTTCATGCGTAGGCGAAGTTCATCGTATTTTTTTGCGTTGGTTTTAACTTCTGCAAACAAGACACGCTTTTTTAAGCGATCCAGCGCTACCAGATCAATTTCGTTTTCGCCACGACGATCCCACCAGCCTCCTACAGGGTTCCAATCTCCGCTTTCCAACAGTCTCTGCCGAAACCAGTCTTCAAGCGTTCGACCTAAATAAGTTGGTAGCGCCTTTTGTGTCGATTCGATCAAAGCTGGCCACTGTTGTAATTCCATTCGAGCCTGACTTTCTTCATCACACAAAAAAGTTAACCAAAAACGAATATAAGGATCCTTTATTCGATAGCGGGTTAACCTTGAATTCTTCTCTTCAAGAAAGGGATTGACTCGAGAAACCAGACCAAAAAGAGTTTCCAAACGGTTAAGGTACGGAGAAATATCTGTGTCAATCCCATTTTGAAGTTCTGTTCGCTTGCTTCGCCCTGAAATAAGCTCTTTTAAAATTTCGTGATAAACGGGGGCCGAAAAGCGAAATTCATTTGCCAACATTGTTTGGCCTTCAGCACGCAGCCACGATCCTCTTTCCGAATAAAGAAATTGAAGCATTTCTTTTTCGGTTAATGCCCCGGCGTCCACCAAAAGCTCCACATAACGAGCCACGCCTCCTGTGAGCGCATAAAAGAGCAATAAATCTTTTTTCGTACCTTGTGGGCGATAATCCTCAAAAATTTGCCCCATCAGAGACGTATTAAACGGACGGATCGTCATCAACTGGTCTGCACGACCAAAAAGAGGCTCACTATGGCTACCAAAGATTCTTTCCATGGCCGATTGAATGGATCCGCTCATAATAAGAAGAAGTTGAGCGCCTGACTTTCCTAAATCCCACACACGCTGTAATTCAGCCCAAAAATTCTCCGCCTGTTTCTCAAGCGCCTGGCATTCATCTAAAACCAAAACCAAGGGTTGAGTTTTGGAACACTCCAACAACCAGCCAATGGCATCGGCTAATTTGGATAACGCAGGCGGAAACCGAATTGATAAACGTTCAGAAGCCATTGTCACCAATGAACGAGTCATCGCTTCTTCACTACTCATCCCCGTCACAAAATAATATAAAAAGGGGGCTGGAATACCTTGAAACGCTTTTTGAATAAGAGTGGTTTTGCCAATGCGTCGTCGCCCTGTCACCACTGCCATGCGAGCGACTTTCGTTACTTGAGTGGTCTGAAATTGCCAACGCAAGGAATCCATTTCTTCTTGACGGCCGTAGAACTTCATTTTCTGCTCTCTTAAACTCTTTTTCATAAATTATACAAGTTTTGTAGCTAAAAACTTTGTAGCTACAAATTTTGTAGAAATTTAGAATTCAAGATGAGTCCTTCCTTTCTCTATCAACTGTCAATCAGCTAATCCTCTACAATAAAACATTATCGGTTCGGCATTTTTTGCAAACCATGGACAAGTGTGTTGTATTTTTTGATTGCGAGTTTGCCAAGGCTGACCAGCGACTCTACGATGCAGGAGCATCTCAACTGATGGGGCAGTCTTTCACGGCGCGGAAGTTTCTAAATTTCGGGACTTTCTTGAGCGGGCCGATATACTGTGCGGTCATAATATTCTTGCCCATGACTTAAAACTTCTTAAGTCGCTTTTTAGTTCTTCTCTTAGTGTTTTTTTTCAAAAAATACTAGCCAAGCATTTTAGCCACAAAAAGACTCCGCTAAAAATTGACACTCTTTACCTTTCTGCACTGCTTTTTCCTAAAAAGCCATATCATCGTTTGGTTAAAGATGAAAAGCTCATTACAGAGGAGCTTTGTAATCCCGTCAATGACGCTCAGAAATGTCAAACACTTTTTCTCGAAAGTGTTGAAACATTCCTTGCGCTCCCCGCTTTCATGCAGGTTATTTTTTATGGGCTATTAAACAAACAGGAAGCTTTTGAGGGATTTTTTGACTATCTCGGTTATCACACAGATTTCCAAAATTTAACCCCCTTCATTAAAGAGCACTTCGAAGGAAAAATTTGCTCTCATGCGGACATTGAAACTCTGGTTAAAGAAAGGCCTTTAGAGTTAGCCTTCTGTCTGTCACTCATTAATACCGATGATAAAACATCAATATTTCCGGCTTGGGTTTTAAAAAACTTTCCCTCTGTTGAAGCAATCTTTAAACAACTGCGTTTCACACCATGTGCGCAAGGGTGCTCCTATTGCCGCACGCACCTTAATGTTCGTCAGGCTCTGAAACGCTTTTTTGGCTTTGATGAGTTTAGAACCTATAATGGCGAACCACTACAAGAAAAAGCCGCCGATGCTGCCGTGCACGCAGAGTCATTGCTGGCTATTTTCCCCACCGGAGGCGGAAAATCACTGACCTTTCAATTGCCCGCCTTAATGGCCAGTGACGCCTGCCACGGATTAACCGTCGTTTTAAGCCCACTTCAGTCTCTCATGAAAGACCAAGTAGACCATTTAGTGGCCGCGGGGATTTCTGATGCAGTCACCATCAACGGTCTATTGGATCCGATTGAACGAGCGCAAAACTTTGACCAAATTTATAACGGCAACGCCAGTCTTTTATATGTATCGCCTGAGCAGTTACGTTCGCGTACATTAGAAAAGGCACTTCTTTCCCGCCATATCGAGCGCTTTGTCATTGATGAAGCGCACTGTTTTTCTGCCTGGGGACACGATTTCCGTGTGGATTATCTCTATATCGGAGACTTCATTCGAGAATTACAGGAGAAAAAAGGTGGCATACGTATTCCGGTGTCATGTTTTACCGCAACGGCCAAACAAAAGGTCGTACAAGATATCCGAGACTACTTCAAAGAGAAGCTTGACCTTGATTTAAAACTCTACGTTTCACAGGCCGCTCGAGAAAATCTGCACTATTCTGTCTGGCATGTGGAAGATGATGATAAAAAGTATGCCAAACTGAGAGAGTTGATCGAACAGAAAAGCTGTCCGACAATTGTTTACGTCTCAAGGGTGGACGCAACCGAAGAATTAGCCCAGCGTCTCAATAAAGATGGATTTAGTGCTTTGCCTTATAACGGCAAAATGGCCTCAGAAGACAAAACAAAGAACCAAGAGGCCTTTTTAAGCGATCAAGTCAGAATCATGGTGGCCACTAATGCCTTCGGCATGGGGGTGGATAAAAAAGATGTTGGCCTTGTCATCCACTATGACATCTCCTCGTCTCTTGAAAACTATGTATAAGAAGCGGGACGAGCTGGACGTGATCCTGCGCTCTCGGCTGAATGTCACATTCTTTTTAATGAAAATGATCTCAATAAACACTTCCTTCTTCTGAATCAAACGAAACTGAGCATGAGTGAAATTCAGCAAGTTTGGAAGGCCATCAAAGATCACACCAAACGAGGCCCCAGGCTGACATGCTCTGCATTGGAATTAGCCCGTTGGGCAGGATGGGATCGAGAATCTCATGAGTTGGAAACCGGCATTAAAACCGCCTTGGCCACATTGGAACTCGCTGGCTACATTAAACGCGGACAAAATGTTCCTCATATTTACGCGACAAGCTTAAAAGTCGCAAGCGTGATAGAAGCCAACTCCAAAATTGATGCCTGCCCACTTTTTACAAATGACACAGACCGACAAGTCGCTAAACGTATTGTTGCTTCACTTATCTCTAGTCACTCAATCGCTCAGGCTGGTAACGATGAAGCAGAATCCCGAGTAGATTATCTGGCAGACCGTTTGGGAATTGAAAAAGGCGAAATCATTCGCATCATCAGTCTCTTGAAAGAAGGTGACTTACTGCGTGATGATATGGATATGTCGGCTTATATCTTTAAGTCTGACACTGAAAAGAAATCGTTTAATGTCCTTAGGAATTTCACGGCTCTGGAACAATTCCTCATCACCGAACTTTCTCCCTTTACTGATGAGCGTATCCACAATCTCAAAGAGTTAAATGCCAAAGCGCAGGAAGCGGGTTTATCGTCCAGTATTAAGAAAATTCGAACAATCTTTTATTACTGGAAGATCAAAAGCTTTTTTGAAAAGATTACCAATTGCGGCAATAACCACATCAAGTTCACCACCAATGAGAAAACAAAACGATTAACCGACGCATGCTTGGCTCGTGCAATGCTTTGCGATTTCATTTTGAAAGAGCTTTTTGAGCGTGCCTCTGAACAAAAGTCTGAAAAAGATCAGCAGGATCGACTGGCCGTCAATTTCTCCGTCATTTCACTTCAAAAAAAGTATTGTCAAACAAGCGGCCTTTTTGAAAATAAAGCTACGCAAAAAGCCGTCGAAGATGCTCTACTTTATCTATCCAAAATTGATGCGCTTCGAATTGAAGGCGGATTTTTAGTCCTTTATAACGGCCTCTCCATTACCCGTCTTGAATTGAGTAACCTCAGAAAATATAAGCGATCAGACTATCAACAACTCGATGACTACTACGAGCAGAAAATTCAACAAATTCATATCGTCGGGCAATTTGCCAACTTGATGTTGAAAAACTATGACGCCGCCTTGCAGTACGTACACGATTACTTTTATGTGAACTACCGAGATTTCATCAATAAATATTTCAAAGACAATAAAGCGGATCTATCACGCACCATTACGAAAAAGCTTTATCAAAAACTTTTCGGTTCTTTATCGGAAAAGCAACTCGCGATTATTAACGATCACACATCTCAGCATATCGTGGTTGCGGCAGGCCCCGGAAGCGGGAAAACTCGAGTGCTTGTTCATAAATTGGCCGCGTTATTGCTCATGGAAGATGTCAAACGGGATCAACTTCTCATGTTGACCTTTTCTCGGGCGGCCGCCACGGAATTCAAACAGCGTCTGATTGATTTGACTCACTCTGCGGCTTTCTATGTTGAAGTAAAAACTTTTCATTCATACTGCTTCGATCTTTTGGGACGACCCGGCACACTGAATGAAGCTGACAATGTCGTTAAAAAAGCCGCTGAAATGATTCGAGAAGGAGACGTGGAACAAGACAAAATTACCAAAAGTGTTCTGGTTATTGATGAAGCCCAAGATATGAGTGAAGACGACTTTGCTCTGGTTGAAGCTCTGATGCAAAGAAATGAAACCATGAGAGTGATTGCCGTTGGCGATGATGATCAGAATATTTATGCTTTCAGGGGATCAGATTCCAAATTTATGAGAGAACTCCTCTCCAAATATGACGCAATGCAATACGAGCTTACGGAGAACTTTAGAAGCGCTCGTCATATTGTGGACTTTTCCAATGCCTATGCTTCTAGCATCACCACACGAATGAAAACGAAACCAGCTGTTGCTCATCGTGACGTTTCCGGACAAGTGACATTGATTCACCATCATGGCCACCACTTTGAAAAAGCGATTATCGATGAACTCTCAGAGAGCAAAGAAACTAAAGACTGCGCTGTTTTGACTTCCACTAATGAAGAAGCGGCTTTGATTTTTAATGCTCTGCAAAAAGCAGGACTTAATGCCAAACTTATTCAAAGCAGGGGAGATATTCATTTATACAATCTTCTGGAAATCCGCTCATTCTTGGTCTATCTTCAAAAACGCCTTCAAGGAGATCCTATTGTTAGTCGTCGATTATGGAATTTTGCTAAGGTCGCTCTACAGTCTCGATTCCATCAAAGCCGGCTTTTACCCAATTGTCTGCGCCTAATCCAGCTTTTCGAAAGCGTTACGCCAAGAGAAATTTATTTTTCTGATTTTGAAGAGTTTGTTCGCGAGTCTCAACTGGAAGATACGTTTGATAATGATCAGGGGAAAATTTTTGTCTCAACCATCCACAAAGCCAAAGGTCACGAATTTGGTACCGTCCATATGTTTCTTGACAACGTGGTGGATGACACGGATGAAGAGCGACGTAAGTTATATGTCGGCATGACCCGCGCTAAAAATTCACTTTACATCCACCACAGTGGCACACTTTTTGGTTCTATCAAAACGGAAAGTCTTAACCGAATTGAGGACAGAAAGCATTATGACAAGCCCTCCGAGATTGTTTTGAATCTCACTCTTGCCGACGTTAACTTAGGATTTGTTTCTGGGAAAAAAGAAGAGCTCTGTCAGCTTCGTAGCGGTCAAATTTTATTTCTTAAGAATAAGCTATTTACGACCAAGCTCAATGGCCAAATTTGTGCATGCGCCTTCCTATCAAAGGCATTCCAAGAAAAACTCCTGAGATATCGTCAAATGGGTTATTTCCCTAATCGCGCTGAAATCAATTTTATTGTGGCATGGAACAACAAAGAAACGGGCGAGACTGAAGCGATCGTGCTGCCCAACCTCTATCTGAGCCAAAAAGAAAACAGGCCACTCAGAAAGCGACCTGCCAAACTAAACCGTTAACTCACCCAAGATAAATCTAAATTTATTTTTTGAAGTGAAATTTCTTCTTTTTACCGGTCAGCAAAATCCGGTCTTCATATGGATTATCAAAACCAAGCTCTAAAAGCGCGCCGATTTCTTTGTCTTCCATCACATTGGCTTCGTTATATTCCATGTGATCGTAACCGTGCGCGTGCAATGCTCCGTGAATAAGCAAGTGAGCCAGATGCTCATCAAAGGACTTATTCTGATTTTTAGCTTCCTTAATAAGAACCGGCACACAAATAACGAGATCTGCAATAGCAACCGGCTCATGCTGATAGTCAAAGGTCAGGACATTCGTTGCGTAATCCTTGTGGCGATATTGAGCGTTCATCTCACGCCCCTCTTCTTCCCCCACAAACATAACGTTTAATTCGGTGTCACGTTCAATCGCCGCCTTCACCCATTTTTTCATCTTCTTTTTGGAAGGAAGCTTGAATTCGCCGTGCTCAAAAATATGGAGCTTAAGTTTCAATTTGGACATGTTATTCGTTTTCCTCTTTGGCAAGTTTTGCCAAGTGTCTTCGCTCATCAGCCTTAGCGTACGCCTCTACAATGCGCGCGACAAGGGGATGACGCACAACGTCAGAAGCCGTAAAGTAAGTCATTGCGATCCCTCTGACGCCACTTAATACATTTTGAGCTTCGACAAGACCTGAACGCGTTCCTCTCGGAAGATCAATCTGCGTGACGTCACCCGTAATCACCGCTTTAGAGCCAAATCCAATACGCGTTAAGAACATCTTCATTTGCTCTGGCGTCGTATTTTGCGCTTCATCCAAAATGACAAAAGCGTTGTTAAGCGTGCGACCTCTCATATAGGCCAAAGGCGCAATTTCGATGGTCTGCCTTTCAAGCAGACGCTGAGTTTTATCAAAACCCAACAAATCAAAAAGCGCATCGTAAAGCGGCCGCAGATAAGGATCAACCTTTTGAGAAAGGTCGCCCGGCAAAAAGCCCAAGCGTTCACCGGCCTCTACCGCGGGGCGCGTCAAGATGATGCGCTCGACACGGTCTCGTTCATAAGCGTCAACCGCAGCCGCCACGGCTAAGTACGTTTTACCGGTACCAGCAGGGCCAATTCCAAAGGCAATGTCATTATCCAAAATGGCTTGGATATAGTCATTTTGACGAGGCGTTCTGCCTTGAAGCTCGCGGCGCTTGGTGTGCAACACGGGAGACGTGGGTGAATCACCGTCTACTTTTTTGGCGTTTTCTCCGACAAAAAAGAGCTGCACATCATCGGTTGTGAGTTCTTCGGATGAATTTTCCGCTCGATGCGCCAGCGTCTCTAAAGCATTTAGTGCTTCTCGAGCCTTTTCCTGTTCGCCAGCAATTCGGAACTGATTATTACGACGTGAAATAGAGACATCCAAAATCACCTCAATTTGGCGAAGATTGGCGTCCATCGGTCCGACAAGACTTGCCAACGCCGTATTGCTCAAATCCAAATTCAGCGACAATACTTTTTCTTCAAGAGCCATCTTGATTTCTTATACCTTTTCACCCAAAAGTGTGTGGGGATTGACTTCCGTAATCCTGACATTAACCATTGTATCGGTTAATGACTCATCACCCACAAAATTCACAATACGGTTATTGTCGGTGCGCGCGGCCATCATACCGCGACCACGCCGAGACGGGCCGATCACTAGAACACGTTGCACGGTTCCCAACATGGATTGGGCGATCTCGGTTGCCTTGGCATCGTTTTTAGCCTGCAAAATCTGAAGGCGCTTGAGTTTAACTTCCTGCGGCGTGTCGTCTTTGAGATAAGCAGCAGGGGTGCCGGGACGATGGCTATAAACAAATGAGAAACTCGCATCAAAACCCACATCATCCATGAGTTTTAATGTTGCTTGGAAGTCTTCTTCTGTCTCTCCGGGGAAGCCAACAATGATATCCGTCGCGATTGAGATATCAGGACGCACAGCTTTCAAACGTTTAATGATGGACTTGTATTCCAAGACTGTGTAGCCGCGCTTCATAGCGGCAAGAATCTTGTCAGACCCCGACTGCACGGGCAAGTGCACGTGATTGACCAGTTTGTCAATTTTGCCGTAGGCGTCAATTAAGCGCTGCGTGAATTCTTTGGGGTGAGACGTGGTATAGCGAATGCGTTCAATGCCATCAATTTCAGCCACGTATTCCAAGAGCATCGCAAAGTCCGCAATATCTCCATCTGGTGTTAAACCCCGATAGGCATTAACGTTTTGTCCCAAAAGCGTCACTTCTTTGACGCCTTGAGCAGCAAGTTTTGCCACTTCAATTAAAACGTCTGCCATGGGACGGGAGATTTCCTCACCGCGCGTATAAGGCACCACGCAGTAAGAACAATACTTACTACAGCCTTCCATGATGGAGACAAATGCTGTTGCGCCTCGGGCTTGAGGTTCAGCCAGGTGGTCAAACTTTTCAATTTCAGGGAATCGAATATCCACCTGCGGGCGATGCGTTTCTTCAACCTTTTGAACCATCGTGGGCAAACGATGCAAAGTCTGCGGTCCAAAGACAATATCCACGTAGGGCGCGCGAGACAGTATCTTTTTGCCTTCTTGGCTTGCAACGCAGCCACCCACCGCGATTAGCATATCGTCTTTGTGGGCTTCTTTTTTAGCGTCGCGAATGCGTCCCAATTCAGAGAATACTTTCTCCTGAGACTTTTCACGAATGGAGCAGGTATTTAAAACAACGAGGTCCGCCTCGTCAACTTTTTCTGTACGCTCGTAGCCATTGGAAACCATTAAGTCAACAATTTTTTCAGAGTCGTACTCGTTCATTTGGCAGCCAAAGCTGCGAAGATAAATTTTTTTCGCGGTCACGGTTTACATCCGTTGCACAAAAGGTAATTTGTTCTTTTAAAACAAATTGTTGTTAATCAAAAATGGGCGTTAAGTATAGCAACTTGTTCTTCATTCGTTTGATTTTTTAAGCCACTTTCGGCCGTATTCAGTCACTTTATAGGCTCGCGTCGGATGATTAGGAATTTGAGGATAGAGGTACTCCAAAATTTCCCTAGTACGCAGATCTTTAAGGTAGCGTTGAACTAATTGTTCACCCTTATTTAAGCGGACAATCAAATCATCCTTGGTTTGTGGTTTGAGTAAGCAAAGTTGGACGATAATTTTTTGCACCTTTTCCTTTTTTGCTCGATATCCTAGCGTTGCAATAGCATTTTCAATGTGAGACTCTGTTTTTACTTCGAGGTGTGGTGCTTCAGCACCGAGGTGTGGTGTTTCGGCTCCGAGGTGTGATGTTTCAGTTGTGAAACCGATTGCTTGAAGGCGAGTCCAATTCAAGGTATATGTAGTCGCCGTACCTGTTCCATGTTTGACTAGCAGATCATATTCTTTACTAAGTCGTTGCAAAACGTGACTAGCCTGCAAAGTATCCAGATTGGTATCCTCTCGAAGAGTTGCATTATTAACCGCGCCTAAGTTTTTAGCAATCAAAAGCGCTCTTGCTTCGTTATCGTTTAACTCATAGCCCTTAAACTGGCGCTACCAAAGCAAGTCCTCTTTGCTCATGAGCTGATTTAAAGAGTAGGTTGCTCGGAACGAATTCCCGGTAACGTTTGAAACAAAGCTTGGTTCCTCTAAATTAGCCTCTCTAAGAAGGGTGCGAATTGTTCGAATACCGGAGCCTTTTGTTTCTGCAAAACTTAAGTCATACAAAATTGATGCCAGGATAGGATTTCGAAGTTTTGATGCTCCTGTACCCAATTCTTCTACGGGCTTTAAAGAGTAGCCAGCATTATAAATTTCGATTCGATCACTATAGCGAACAACTTGAGTCGGGCTGTGTACTCGATAATCGCGGTGCATTACTGCGTTCACAATCGCTTCACGCACAACCCTTTGCGGTAATACCGGAACATCAGTTCGTTGCAACTCGCCTTCTTGCAGTTGGAACTGTTTTAATAATGTATCTAAGACCGCTGCCTCAACTTTGGGAACCAGAGTTAAAAGCGACTCTCGAAAATCAAGAGAACTAAAACGATTATTCGGATCTTCAATCCAACGCGTTCCCACAATACGAATAAAGTCCACCCACTCCATTGGCATCAATCGTCTCAAAGCCACCTGAGACCCAAAGAGCAAAAGACAAGCAACATTAGGTTGCCACTGATTTTTATCGTTTTTTCGAATGAGTCTTAAAACGCGCAACAGTTCAAAATTATTAAGTGACAATTCTGAAGCTTGTGGATTTTTCTTCGCCCTAAGTTTTCGGTAAAGATCGATTAACTGAGGATCAATATCCTCATACTCCGCATCATCAAAAATAACTTCTTCAAAGCTTTTCCCGGTTTTAGCCAACAGAATTGGTTCTAATTCTTCTTGAGAACATTCGTAATCGCCGTTGGGACCTCTTCTCCAAATCCCTGTTTTCTTTTTATTAGCTTTGTGAAACTTGCCTTCAAAAACACAAGGCTTGGAGGCGGGAAGCAACTCAGGAACATAAACAACAATTACGTTTCTGCCTTGTAATGTTTCTACACTTGCTTCGATCGTTAACGGTCTTTCAAATTGCGTTCGACAATTGTTACTCAATTCTTGCAACAGGTGATCAACATCACCCACTCCTGTCACAACAAAATGTTTATCTTGTTCTGAAACACCTAATAATAGATGGCCTCCATCCAATCCAGGCTCGTTGGCAAATGCACAAATGGTTTGCATAACGGATGGGACATTAACGTTGCCTGCTTTAGTTTTGATTTGAGCGGATTCTATATACGTACATAACTCATTTAATAGCTCTTGGACTGATAGTTTTAAGAACGTGAATTCTGACTCCTTGGCTAAAACTCGTTTTTACCGGTTGTCTAATATTATCTGCTTTTAATAATAAATTCTCTGAAAATAGACACTAAAAGGCCCCAATGGAATAAACCATCAGGGCCAAACTTTTAACTAATTTAGTAAGTTAAAACTTACGCAATCAGATTAGAAGTTGTGGACGATACCGGCAACGACTTCGGTCGTCTTGGTGTCAGCATCAAACTTTTCGCTATCTGCCGACTTCCATTCACCGCTAAGCTTGGTATAACCAGCAGCCGTGTACACATAGGTGCGCTTGCTCAACGGATATTGGTAACCAATGCCAAAGTTGATCGTGTCGAATTCGGCCTTATTACCACCTTCAATAGCTTCAGTTGCTTCAAAATCGTTGTAACCAACCATCGCGTAGGCGGTACCACCAGCCAACGGAGCCGTAGCGCCTAACATGACGCCATAACCCTTCTTAGAGTAATTACCCAAGGTCTTACCTAACGTATCCTCAAGTGCATCGGTCATATCCCAAGACACACCCTTGATATCGTCGAAGTATTGAGCGGACAACATCGGCTTCACCATACCAAAGTCATAAGCCACATAGCCCGTCACAACCTTGGACATGTCTTCACGACCTTCATCTTCGTGACCAGCTTCGTTCACCCAAGTACGGCTGTAATCCGTTGTGCTAAACGTCAACGCACTGCTCAAAGCACCCCAGTTACCCGTGGCCCCCAAAGCGTAGTAGCGATCGGTGTCGCTAGAACCTTCAACTTCATCTTCATTGCTCGTTTTTTGCAAAGAAGCTTGAGCATAAACGGTCACACCAGCAAATGTCGGAGACTTGTAGGTGATCATGTTGTCAAAACGGTCGCTTTGACCGAGGAAGATGTTGGCAGTCTTACCGATGGAATCACCCCAGCCTGTAGACATCCCATAACCCTTGGAAATGATGTCATAGGAGCCAGAACCGGATTCCAAGCCACCCATACGGCCGAAAGCGAGTTCACCGAAATCTGTTTGGACATAGAGACGAGATTCACGGCCAAAGATACCACCGTTTTGAGCAATCTTGCCGTTATCAGCATTGAAGCCATTTTCCAATTGGAAACCAACCGTCAAGCCTTCGGAAATTTGTTCAGAACCCTTGATACCCCAACGAGAGCCGGAGTTAGAACCGGACTTTACAGCCATCTTGTCAGACTTGACATTTTGGATGCTATAAGTCGGATCTTTGGCTCCATCTCTAACAATCTGATCGGAGTTGGAGTTGACATATTGGAGACCGAGGTCAACCTTACCATAGAGAGTAACGTCGGCAGCGAGAGCGGAGCCGGCAAATGCGCCGAGCACGGCGACTGCAGCTAAAGTCTTTTTCATAATTACTACCTTTTTATATGAAAAAACAAATTGTTTTTCCTCTAGAGGAAAACGCAGAATTCCTTCTGCTTGAGTTGCATTTTTGCTCGCTTTAAAGAACTAAGTCAAAAATTACCGATATTCATCGTAGAAGTCTACCATTAAATGCAGAACCCAGTAGAGCACTTATCCAATTGAATTTATTAAATATTTCAACAAACTCTATACAAAATAAAAAAGTTGTTTTTTTACAACAAAAAGCGGATCCAAAAGCATTTCTGCTCTTGAACCCGCTTCACAACTAACTCTAAATCAGACAGAAGGTAGTAGAAAACTGTCTAACTCAGATTAGAAGCCTTCTCAAATTAGAAGTTGTGGACCAAGCCCATCATGACTTCCGTCACGTTGGTGTCAACATCCTTGGAGGTAGCTGCACCTTCGTTTTCAGTGGACTTCGTGTAGCTAGCGGCCGTGTAAACATACGTACGCTTGCTTAACGGATATTGGTAGCCAACGCCAACACCGTATACCTTGTAGTCAGCCTTGTCGTTAGCTTCGACAATCACCTTGGATTGTTCGTAGTCAGCATAGCCAATAGACGTGTAGAGAGAACCGCCTGCGATCGGGGTGATAGCACCCAACATAACGCCGAAACCAGTCAAACCGGTTTCCACATCACCGTATTCCCAATGATCTCCATCAGTCGTATCTGTGACCCAAGTACCAGTCTTGGAACCGCGAGCTTGAGCAACATTGTCGAAGTATTGAGCTCCGAGGCTAACCTTCGTGACACCAAAGTCATAAGCGCCAAAGGCCGTCACAGCATAGCCGTCATCGTCATTGGCGATATCTTTGACGATACCATTATCAGCCAAACGATCCTTCAAACCAGCGTAGTCTTGCATACTGACCGTCAAAGCACCCGTCAAGGCACCATAGTCAGCGCCCAAACCCAAGGCATAGTAACGATCAGCCAAGTGGCCACCTTCTTCGCTGTTGGAAGAGGTGTCTTCACCCAAGGAAGCTTGAGCCACTAAAGTCAAGCCGGCGAATTCCGGAGACTTATAGGTGATCATGTTGTCGTAACGGTCAGACTTGCCTAAGAAGAAATTACCCATTGCACCGGTGTAATCGCCCCAACCCGTACCGAATACGCCTGCATCAGCAACGAGGTCATAGGAACCCAAACCGGAATCCAAGCCACCCATACGGCCGAAGGCGACTTCACCGAAGTCGGTCTTGGCGTAAACCGTAGCTTGACGACCAAAGAGACGGCCGCCTTGGGTCATCTTGCCATCATCAACAGAGAAACCATTTTCCAATTGGAAACCAACGGTCAAACCTTCGGAAATTTGTTCCGTGCCCTTCAAACCAAAACGGGAACCAGAATTTTGACCAGACTTCACAGCGAAGTCATCCGTGCTGGCAGCACCGTCTTCAGAAACGTGCGTGTAGTTCAAACCAGCATCGATCTTACCGTAGAGAGTTACGTCGGCAGCCAAAGCAGAACCAGCAAAGGCGCCCAAGACAGCAACAGCAGCTAAAGTCTTTTTCATGATAGATATTCCTTTTAAAAAGACATCTTTCTTGTATAAGAATGAAAGCAAATCTCACAAGACATTCGCTTTGCTGTCTGAAATTTTCCTACCAC
>ULQW01065570.1_pt1 | contig 25633 bp, 20 predicted proteins | sample 1954921 | NCBI WGS metagenome assembly ULQW01 (sample SAMEA4835666, study PRJEB28245) | human gut metagenome | biome: gut microbiome; material: fecal sample | place: Denmark | collected 2008
GTAAAACAGATGGGTGATGTGGCTGGCATGAATATTGCAGTTCTTGGTGCAGGACCGATTGGAAATCTTGTAGCACAGGTCGCAAAAGGAATGGGAGCTGCGAAAGTGATGATCACAGATATTAGTGATCTTAGACTAGCAAAGGCTGAAGAATGTGGGATTGATGTATGTGTGAATACCAGAAATAAAGACTTCGGTGAGGCAATGGTCGAAGCATTTGGACCAGATAAGGCGGATGTGATTTACGACTGTGCCGGAAACAATATCACAATGGGACAGGCAATTAAATATGCAAGAAAAGGAAGCACGATTGTACTGGTGGCTGTTTTTGCAGGAATGGCAGAAGTAGATCTTGCAGTGGCAAATGACCACGAACTTGATATTAAGAGCACAATGATGTACCGCCATGATGATTATATAGATGGAATTAGACTAGTAAGTGAGGGAAAAGTTCATTTGAAACCGCTTATTTCAAAGAAATTTGCTTTTAAAGATTATTTGAAGGCATACCAGTATATTGATGATAACCGCGAGACAACGATGAAAGTAATTATCAACGTCAGCGAAAAGTAAGTAGTTCATATGGAAAATAAATCCCGAATTGCAAACAGAAACTGGAAATAAGAAGATAAATTTTGAATACCTATAATCTGCAGATAACTTTCTTTTTACTCTTCGTTTGATCTTTCAAATTCTTTTTGAAAAGGATCTTATTAAAAACGTGCCTATAGAACACCTGCGGTTTGTAGGTATTCAAAAGATAAACTAGTTTTTCTAGAAAATAGTATTACTAGTTACATTGAGTTTAGTTGATTCATTAAGAAACAATTTAAACTGGTTCAAAAGTCAAGGACAGAATGTTGACAGTCTCTGCTAAATGAGCATCACCGTGAGGTGATGCTTATTTTTTTGCGCTCTCTATCTCGCGGTTCCACAACGAAAAGAAGTCCTGATTTTATGGACTTTTATCGATATATTATTTATGATTTATCTAATTAGTATAATGCATCAAGATCTTTATAATAGTCCAGTTCTGTATAGTTCTTCCAGTTCAATGGATCTTTAAGTAGTTTCTTGATTTCAGTTGTTTCTTCATAATAATAGAAATTTAAAGCTTTCTCAATCTTTTCAATGACTTCAGAAATCTTCTTTATCTGATTCTCTACAAGTTTCTGCTGTTTTACCCATTTATTGTTTTTATATTTCATCTTCTTCATATCACGCCTGATAATTTCGCCCGCATTCCTTAATAATCTGGATTACTGCTCATTGATCTTCTGACGTTCTTTACGGAGATTCTTCTTCTTTTCCTGCAGTTCAGGTTTAGCTTCAATTGGAGAACAATGCTGCAAGGTTATCCTGATTGTTTCCTCTTCTGGGTATTGACTGGATGAAATCATTCTCATCAGGATATGGAGACAAGGCTATACTGTTTGTATGATGAGATTGAAGACGTGGAGGACAGTATAGAAGAAGTCAAGAATCGTCTGCTGAATATCAAGCAACAGAAAATATCAGAAGAAAACGTCTATCAATTTCTTTTGTATTTTGATGAACTATATGATAGGTTCACCAATCTGGGGAAGAAAGAATTTCTTAACAATTTTGTAGAACAGGTGGACATTTATGAGCAGGAGCAGCCAGATGGCAGATTCTTGAAGCACATAAAGTTTCGCTTCCTGGTGTATTAGAGACAGGGAAACACAGGAACTTTGCTGGGACAATGAAAGTACCGTTGAAAGGGTATATCTCTAATTATATGGATCATGTGAAACGTATACTAGAAATACCACTTTATACTAATATGCCTGTCTATAATGCTTATCCTATTTCTACTGATATCAATTATTCAGGAACTATTATGAAGAACCTTTATTGTGAATATCAAATAGAGAATACATATAAGAACCTTACAGAAAATGTAGATTATATCTCTATTAATCACAAAACTTTTATACATATTGTAGGTTTGAATAATTACTATGGTTCATGTGATATTCCAAAATAATATTTTCATAATCTGTCGGTTTTTAATATATTTGTTTCAAAATTCATATAATATGATTTAGGAGGAATAAACAATGACATTTAGTAAAGATTTTTATTGGGGTGGTGCTGTTGCTGCCAATCAGTGTGAAGGGGCATGGAATGTAGATGGAAGAGGTATGGCCCGTACTGATGTAACTACAGGAGGATCAGTCAATACTCCTAGAATGGTTACATTTATTGATAAGGATGGTCAGAAACAGAAATTACCTAACCATGGTTTTAAATTACCAGAAGGGGCTCATTTTGCAGTCTTTGATGATGAACTTTATCCTAACCATGATGGTATTGATTTCTATCATCACTATAAGGAAGATATCGCATTACTTAAAGAAATGGGATTCAAGATGTTCAGACTTTCTATTTCATGGTCTAGAATTTATCCTACAGGAAAAGAAACAGAACCAAATCAGGCTGGTTTAGACTTCTATAGAAATGTATTTACAGAATTAAGAAATGCGGGTATTGAACCACTCGTTTCTATCTGGCACTTTGATACACCACTTGCATTAGAAGAAAAGTATGGTGACTGGCAGGATAGAAAGTACATTGAATTATATGAAAAGTATGTAACTACAATCTTTAAAGAATATAAAGGCTTAGTTAAATACTGGCTTACATTTAATGAAATCAACAATACAATCAACTTCTTACCAGATAATGCAAGTGATGAAGCTTTCCAGGAAGCATATCAGCATCTTCATTATCAGTTTGTAGCGAGTGCAAGAGCTGTACAGATTGGTCATGCGATCGATCCTGACTATCAGATTGGCTGCATGATCTGTGGTATTACTTATTATCCACTCACTTCTGATCCAGAAGATATTCTCTTTAACCGTTATAAATGGGAAAAAGGTATCTTCTATTGCGGAGATGTTCAATGTAAAGGTAAATATCCAACATATGCAAAACGCTTATGGAAGGAACATAATGTAGAATTAGATATCACTGAACAGGATCTAGTGGAACTAAAGAATGGTACTGTTGATCTTTATACATTCTCATATTATATGTCTCAGTCTATTACAACTCATAAGAATGAAGATACAGTAGGTGGTAATATGTCATTTGGTGTACGTAACCCTTACTTAACATATTCTGATTGGGGATGGGCATTAGATCCTCAGGGATTAAGATATTATCTTGAGGTTGTTTATGACCGTTATGAATTACCATTAATGGTTGTAGAAAATGGTTTGGGTGCCTTTGATACAGTAGAAGAAGATGGTTCTATTCATGATGATTATAGAATTGACTACTACCGTGCACATATTAAAGAAATGGATAAAGCGATTGAAGAAGGTATTGATTTAATCGGTTATACAACTTGGGGCTGTATTGACCTTGTTTCTGCAGGTACTGGAGAAATGAGAAAACGTTATGGCTTTATTTATGTAGATAAACATGATGATGGTACTGGTACTATGAAGAGAAGTAAGAAAGACTCTTTCTACTGGTATAAGAAAGTCATTGAATCTAACGGTGAAGATCTAGACTAATATAAAAGACCAGCGTGAGCTGGTCTTTTGTTACATGTCTTCTAAAATTTGTTTTACAAGCTTAACAAGTCTTTCTTCTGCACTATTTGCTGCTTCCATGACTTCTATATGATTTAATTCATTATTTGATAGTCCTGCTGCTTTATTAGTCACAAGTGAAAGACCTAAAATCTTCATATCAGAATGTCTTGCAACAATGGCTTCAGGCACTGTAGACATACCTACCATATCTGCACCAAGTGTTTTGAATGCACGAATTTCTGCAGGTGTTTCAAACTGTGGTCCTTTAAAGAAACAATAAACGCCTTCTTTTACATCTACATTTACTTTCTTTGCAGATTCAAAGGCAAGAGAACGTAATGTTGATGTATAAACATCAGTCATATCTTTAAAACGTGGTCCAAAATCATCTAGGTTAGGCCCTCTTAAAGGTGATGGCATCATAAATGATAAATGATCAGAAATAATTACAATCTGTCCTGGATTTAAATCATCTCTTACACCACCGCAGGCATTTGTCACAATTAAGTTCTTAATACCTAAAGCACTAAATACACGAATAGGCATTGTGACTTTCTGCATATCATAGCCTTCATAGAAATGGAAACGTCCTTTCATACAGGCAACAGTCTTACCACCAATTTCACCAATAATAAGTTTGCCAGCATGTCCAGGTACAGTAGAAACAGGAAAATAAGGGATATCCTTATAATCAATTTCTACAGGTTCATTAATCACATCAGCAAGTGGTCCTAAACCTGAACCTAATACAATGGCAACATCAATAGGATTTTTATAACGTGACTGAATATAATCACGTGCAGCATAAATTTCATCAATATACATAAATATACCTCCATATCTATTATAACCTATATCATTCGCAAATAACTCTTAAAAATGATAAAATAACCCTAATAAGGAAGGTGATACCATGCATTTAGAAGATTACCGTTTATTTGATACAAAAGTATTTAGAGATGTTGTTCATGATTATATACGTGTTGAATATATGCCTATCTGGAAACTGATTAATACAAAAGAATTTCAACGTTTAAGACGTATTAAACAGTTAGGAGGTACATCCATGGTATTTCCTAGTGCAGAACATTCACGTTTTGTCCATTCTTTAGGTGTTTATGAAATAACGCGACAAATGACAGAATTAGATCAAGTCAAAAACCACTTAACAGACTATGAACGTTTAACTGTATTATGTGCCGCTTTATTACATGATTTAGGACATGGTCCTTTCTCTCATTCATTTGAAGGTATATTCCAATATAATCATGAAGAGATGACTACAGCGCTTATTAGAGGACATACAGAGGTACATGATGTACTTTCACAAATAGATCCTCATTTACCTGAAGATGTGACAAGTATTATAGAAAAGAAAGCTGATAAATCAATGTTGGTGCAGATGATCTCTAGTCAGGTAGATGCTGATCGTATGGATTATCTTCTACGTGATTCTTATAACTGTGGTGTCACTTATGGACAGTTTGATTTATCAAGAATATTACGTACTATGCGTATTGTAGATAATCGTATTGTCTTTAAATCTTCTGGTGTACAGGCAATAGAAGATTATATTCTAGCTCGTTATTATATGTATTGGCAGGTGTATTATCATCCCGTATCTAGAAGTTATGAACAAGTACTAGGGAGTGTTATGAAACGTGTAAAGGACTTATATAAACAAAACTATACCTTTAAATCTTCATTTCCACTTCTTATTCCTTTCTTAGAAGATAACTTTACACCTGAACAATTTGTGAAACTTGATGAAACATCATTACTCTATTATATAAGATGCTTTATGGATGAAGATGATACAATTCTTAAAGATTTATCGACTCGTTTATTAGAAAGAGAATTATTTAAATATCGTACACTTAAGGGTGATGAAGATTATGAAAATACACGAAAGATATGTATAGAAGAAGGACTGGATCCTCGCTATTATGTCACAAGTGATGCGATTATGAATCAGGTACCTTATAAACGTATGGAGGTCAGACATGCGAATGAAGTAGAAATACTTAAACAAGATGGAACAATTAGTTCATTACCAGAAGAATCAGAAATTGTACAAGCTATATTATTAGGTAAAGCCAAACAGGATCAAAAAATTTTCTCTACAAGACAAGTTATTAGACGTTCATCTTTTAGATATCAGTCTTTTAATAACTATAAAGATGCACAAGGTACACATTATATTCTTGAACAGACTTCTAAAGAATGGAATCAGGAAGGTATATTCTTAGAATTCTATCAAGAAGATCATGTTATAGGGTGTGCACATATTATTGATGATTGTGTCAAAGACATTGTATTACTTCCTGATGATCGTAGAGAGTTCTATGAAAAAGAAGTATTAGCTGCAATAGAAGATTTCTTTAAAAAATACAATAAAGATATAATCAAGATTATTCCTCATACACAATCTCTTGATTTTTATTTAGAAAATGGGTATCGTACAGAAGGTAACTATATGATTAAGGAGGTAGGATGATGAAAAAAAGAATTTCTTATGAATGTTTATTAGTCAATGGCCCTGTCAAAGAAAAAGTAAAATACAAAGAGATTGGAGACCATTATGAAGTAAAAGGTGTTCATCATATCTCTTTTGAAGTAGAAGGAAAACCAATGCATATCCAATATGATGATACACATGTACATCTTGTGAATGATCAATCAGTACTACATTTTAATAAGGATATGCGTGTACCTAATAAATATACATTACCCTATGGTGTTGTAGAACTTTATACAAAAGTGATTTCTTTAGAATATAGAGAAGGTACAATGAAATTTATCTATGAACTCTATGACCAGGAACATCTTGTAACTAAAGCTTATATGATGGTTCATTACTCTGATATAGATGAAGAAGGGATGCCTTCATGAAATATATAAAACGTTTTACTGCATTGTTCTTTGAATATCTATATCGTTTTATCCAGTTCTTACTAAGTCCGATTGTGATTTATATTGCGCTTATCTGTATTCAGGCTATTTATCTTGTATACTTTGCAGCAATACTCACAGACTTTAATGGTGTGGTTCGTTTCTTATTTATCTCACTTTCCGCATTTATGATCTTTTATTTGATTAGTAAAGATGAGAATACAAACTATAAGATGACATGGATCTTCTTTATAATGTTATTGCCTAACGCAGGAGGATTACTTTATCTCTTGTTAGGCAACAAAAGACCATCACGCTGGTTAAAGAAAAAGATTCAGCCAGAAGTACAATACTTTAATGAAACAAGACATCAGGATCCGGTTATTAGAAATCAGATTATTAATAAGAAGATTATTTCTTTAGATTATCTCAATAGACAATCATTCCCTATATATAATCATACAGAATGTAAGTACTATTCATTAAGTGATTATAACTATCAGGATATGATTAAAGATCTTTTACATGCAAAACACTTTATCTTTATGGAGTACTTTATTGTTTCTAAAGGACTGATGTTTGATACAATCATCGGAATCTTAAAACAGAAGGTTAAAGAAGGCGTTGATGTACGCTTTATCTTTGATGACTTTGGTTCCTTTACAACTGTACCTCTTCACTTTGCAAAGAAATTAGAAGAAGCAGGTATTAAAACAGTGATGTTTAATCGTTTTATTCCTGTCTTCTCTTTAAGTCAGAATCATAGAGACCATCGTAAGATTTGTGTGATTGATGGCTATATTGGTTATTCTGGAGGTTTTAACTTAGCAGATGAATATATTAACTGTAAGATGCGTTTTGGACATTGGAAGGATACAGGAATTCGCTTAGAAGGAGAAGCAGTATGGTCTTTGACATCTATGTTTCTATCAACCTTCTATGCTTATCATAAGGAATATCATGGAGAAGAGATAGAACAGTTTAAACCACATACCTATCATCCTGAACCATTTAAGAATACAGGTTATGTATTACCCTATGGAGATGATCCATTAGATGATGAAGGTGTTGGAGAAGCAGTTTATTTAAATATGATTACACATGCTTCTAGAAGTATTGATATTATGACACCTTATTTTATTATTGATGATGTTATGTTGAAGGCATTGTGCCTTGCTTCTAAGAATGGTGTTAAGATCAGACTCTATGTCCCTCATGTACCGGATAAGAAGATTGTCTTTAGAGTGACACGTTCTTATTATTATGATCTCATTCGTGCTGGTATTGAGGTGTATGAATATTTACCAGGCTTCTTACATGCGAAAGTCATGTTAGTTGATGGTAAAGCAGCTACAGTAGGAACAATCAACTTTGATTATCGTTCTTTATACTTACACTTTGAATGCAATGTCTTATTATATGAAGCAGAATGTTTATCTGCAATCAAGAGAGATTTTAGAGAAATGAATGAAATCTGTGCACCTGTAAAAATAGATGACAGCCGTCATTTTAAAGGACTCGTAGAAGGATTATTGAGATTATTCTCTCCACTTCTATAAAATTCTTGACAGTCCAACATTTTGTGATACATTATTTAGAGTATGAAATAAAAAAGGAGGAATACAAGATGGCTGAAAATAAGCTTGAAAACTCACTAAAAATCGCCATTGGTCAGTCTGTTAATAAGTGCTTTGAAGCAGTAGATATCACCCCTGAAAATATCATGATTGAGATTCCTAAGGATTCTACTCATGGTGATTATTCTACTAACATTGCAATGCAGCTGACAAGAACACTCCATAAGAATCCTCGTGAAATTGCGACAGCCATTGTTGATTCACTTGATCAGGAAGCAGCACATGTAGAAAAAGTAGAAATTGCTGGTCCTGGTTTTATTAACTTCTTTATGAAAAATGATGCGCTTACTTCAGTAATTACTGAAGTACTTTCAGAAAAGGATAATTATGGACAGACTCACTTCGGTGAAGGAAAGAAATATAACGTAGAATTCGTTTCTGCAAACCCTACAGGAGACTTACATTTAGGTCATGCAAAGGGTGCTGCAGTAGGTGATTCTATCTGTCGTATTATGACTAAAGCAGGTTATGATGTAACTAGAGAATATTATATTAATGATGCAGGTAAACAGATCACTAACCTTGCATTATCTCTATACAGCCGTTATCTTGCATTATTTGATATTGAACGTCCAATTCCTGAAGATGGATATATGGGACAGGACGTCATTGATATTGCGAAGAGTATCAAGGAAAAAGAAGGAGATGCTTTAACTCAGTTAACTGAAGAAGAAGCTATTGCTTATTTCCGTAAGGTTGGTACTGAACATGAATTGCAGAAGATCAAAGACATCTTAAAGGAATTCCGCGTATCATTTGATGTATGGTTCTCTGAAACTTCTTTATATGAAGGTAATAAGATTGAACCTGCAATCAATAAGTTAAAAGAAAAAGGCTATACATATGAACAGGATGGAGCCTTATGGTTTAGAACAACTGACTTTGGTGATGATAAGGACCGTGTTCTTATTAAAACTGATGGAAGTTATACATACTTCACACCAGATATCGCATATCACTTAAGCAAGATGAACAGAGGTTATGATTACTTAGTTGACTTACTTGGTGCTGACCACCATGGTTATATCAATCGTATGAAAGCTGCTATTCAGGCTTTAGGTTATAATGCAGATCAGTTAAATATCGATATCTTACAGATGGTAAGAATGGTTGAAAACGGTGAAGTAGTTAAGATGAGTAAACGTACTGGTAACGCTGTTACTATTCGTGACTTAATTGATGATATTGGTGTAGATGCAACTCGTTATTTCTTTGTAGCGAAAGCAGCAAACACACCATTTGAATTTGACTTAGGACTTGCAAAATCACAGTCAAATGAAAACCCTGTATACTATGCACAGTATGCACATGCAAGAATGTGTTCAATCATGAGATCAGCAGCTGAAAAGAATATTGAACCTGCAGATCACTTTGAATTGATTAATAACCCAAAAGAAATTGAATTATTAAAACACATTAATGAATTCAAAAACACAATCAATGATGCAGCTCGTACAAGAGCCCCTCATAAGATTGCAAACTATATTCAGAAATTAGCACAGTTATTCCATTCATTCTATGGTGACTGTCATGTAATTGATGAAGAAAACAAAGAATTATCTTCTCAACGTTTAGCACTTGTAGAAGCAACACGCATTACACTTGCTAACGCATTAAACTTAATTGGTGTCCATGCACCAGAAAAGATGTAGGAGGCTACTATGGATTACAGACAAGAGTCAATGGTAAATATCGCATTCGAAATTCTTACTAAATCAGCAGGAGCAATGAGTTTCTATGATATCTGGAAAGAAGTTGCTGAAAAGAAAGAATTCGATGAAGAACAGAAAGATGATAACGAATCATTATTCTATACAAATATGATCTTAGATGGTCGTATGATCACTGTTGGTGAAAACAAATGGGATCTTAGAACAAGACATAGATTCGAAGAAGTGCATATCGATATGAATGATATCTACAATGAAGATGAATCAGAAGAAAGCGCTGAAGAAGAAGACGAAGGCTTAGTTGAAGATAACTATGGTGAAGAAGAATAAGGAGAAATCCTTATTCTTTTTTTCTATAAATTAAGATAGTTTTTACATGCTTATGCTTCATTTTTGTGTTTTGTTCTAAACATTAAAAAAAGTTTTGATGAAAGGGTTTACCTTTACATAAATCCTTGTGAAATAGTTGATTTTAGTTAAGTGCTGGATTATAATACAGATAGAAATTATTTAAGGAGGAATGTCATATTATGGCAGTAAAAGTTGCAATTAATGGATTTGGCCGTATTGGTCGTTTAGCATTCAGACAGATGTTTGATGCAGAAGGTTATGAAGTAGTAGCTATCAACGATTTAACTTCACCTAAAATGTTAGCTTACTTATTAAAGTATGATTCTTCACAGGGTAAATATGCTCATGCTGATACAGTAGAAGCAGGAGAAGATTACATCACAGTTAACGGTAAGAAGATCACTATCTATAAAGAACCAGATGCTTCTAAATTACCTTGGGGTGAATTAGACGTAGACGTAGTTCTTGAATGTACTGGTTTCTACACTTCAAAAGCAAAAGCTGAAGCTCATGTAGCTGCAGGTGCTAAGAAGGTTGTTATTTCAGCTCCAGCTGGAAGCGATCTTAAGACTATCGTATTCAACGTAAACAACGAAACATTAACAACAGAAGATAAGGTTATCTCTGCAGCTTCTTGTACTACAAACTGCTTAGCTCCAATGGCTAATGCATTAAACAAGTTAGCAGAAATCCAGGGTGGTATCATGTTAACAGTTCATGGTTACACTGGTGACCAGATGCTTCTTGATGGACCACAGAGAAAAGGTAACTTAAGAAGATCTAGAGCTGCTGCAGTTAACATCGTACCAACATCTACTGGTGCTGCAAAAGCTATCGGTTTAGTTATCCCAGAATTAAATGGTAAATTAATCGGTTCTGCAGTACGTGTACCAGTTCCAACTGGATCAACTACAGTTTTAACAGCTGTTGTTAAGGGTACTGTTACTGTTGATGAAGTTAACGCTGCTATGAAGGCTGCTGCAACTGATTCATTCGGTTACAATGAAGACGAAATCGTATCTTCTGACATCGTTGGAATGACTTACGGTTCATTATTTGACGCAACTCAGACTATGGTTAACGCTTTACCTGATGGAAATAGTGAAGTTCAGGTTGTATCTTGGTACGACAATGAAAACTCATTCACTTCTAACATGGTTAAGACAATCAAGTATTTCTCAGAATTAGCTTAATCAGATCTGAATTAAATAATGGAAGATCCCTATTATAGGGATCTTTTCTTTTTGGTCAAGTTTCTACTCAAAACAGTCATGTTATGATAAAATAATGAAACGAGGTGACTTGAACATGGAATTAAATAAAAGAAAGAAAAACTTATTAATCAAATATATAGTCATAGGTGTATTATGTTTAGCTCTTGGATTTGGGAGCGGTTATTTAGTCTTTCATAATAGTGATGCGAGTGCTGAAGATAAGACAAATATGACAGTAGTGGATGAAGTCGTAGAACTTCTTAATAATAATTGGCTGGATACAACTGACTCTAAAACATCTATTCAAGATCGTATGATTGCAGGATTGGTAGATGGTTTAGGTGATTCACATTCTTCATATATGTCTACACAAGAGAATAAAGAATTTAATAGTGATATTAATGGTAATTACAGTGGTATTGGTGTTTATTTCTCACCTGTACATAGCGGTGCTTTATTAACTGGTATTATTGAAGGAAGTAGTGCAGAAAAAGCAGGTCTTAAGGCAGGAGATATTATTACTGATGCTGATAATAAATCACTTTCTGGTATGACTAGTACTGAAATGCAGGAATATATTAAAGGAAATGAAGGGACTGAAGTCTCTTTAAAGATTAAAAGACTTCAACAGACTTTAAATGTGAAAGCAGTACGTAAGAATTTCAGCTCTGATGTGACTTATTATGTAGGTACTACAAATAATAAAACATATGGTTATGTGAATATTTCTACTTTTGGTGATACAACTGCTCAGCATGTAGAAAAAGCTTTAAAAGAGTTTAAGAAACAGAATGTCTCAGATATTATTCTAGATTTAAGAGGTAATGGTGGAGGTTATATTACTGCTGCTAGAGATCTGCTTTCTTTATTTAATGAGAAGGGAGAGACACTCTTTACTGTTAAGAATAAGAAGGGTCAGACTGAAACATATAAGGATAATAGTAAGACACATTATGCATTTTCTAATGGTTATATTTTAATGAATAGTGGAACAGCCAGTGCATCTGAATTATGTGCAGGTACATTTAAAGAAATACAGGGATATAAACTTATTGGGCAGCAGTCTTATGGGAAAGGGACTATCCAGGCACAGACAAACTTATCTGATGGTTCTGTATTGAAATACACTTATGCAAAGTGGTATACACCTAAGGGTGTGAATATTAATAAGAAGGGATGGACTCCAGATGTCACTGTAGAGGATCAATCTCTCTTATCAGCTTATTTCACTTATTATAGTGATAAGTTTTATGTGGATAATGTGAATAATTCTATTATTGTGATGGAAAAATTATTAGATGTGTTAGGTTATAATCCAGGTCGTACAGATGGTTATTTCTCACAAGGAGTGAGTGATGCATTAAATCGTTTTGAACAGGATCATGGATTAACTGTAGATGGTGTATTAGAATATAGTGATCAGGAATGCATGGTTTCTGTACTTGCAGAAAGATTAAGTCATAAGGAATATGATAATAGTTTACAGAAGGTACTTACTTTAATATAGAAAGAGGGGATTTTATGTCTTACAAGCTTGTATCAAAATTTAAACCAATGGGTGATCAGCCCAAGGCTATTAAAGAATTAGTAGAAGGTATTCATCAAGGTAAAAAGACACAGGTATTATTAGGTGGTACAGGAACTGGTAAGACATTTACCTTTGCGAATGTCATTGCACAGGTGAATAAACCCACTCTTGTACTATCACATAATAAAACTCTTGCAGGACAGCTTTATAGTGAATTAAAGGAATTCTTTCCAGAAAACCGTGTAGAATACTTTATTTCAAACTTCGATTTCTACCAGCCAGAAGCCTATATACCTAAGAGTGATACATATATTGATAAAGAATCACAGACAAATGAAGAAATAGAGATGTTAAGAGCTGCTGCGATGAATTCTTTATTAGAAAGAAAAGATACAATTGTCGTAGCCTCTGTGGCAGCTATTTATGGGTTAGGTAATCCACAGAGTTATCAGGAAATGATCTTCTCTTTACGTGTAGGGCAAGAAATAGATCGACGTGAATTACTTACATTCTTGGTAGATAGACAATATACTAGAAATGATATGGACCAGGTCAAAGGTACTTTTAGAGTACGTGGTGATGTGATTGAAATAGTACCAGGTCATACTGAATCTTATATTATACGTATTGAATTATTTGGTGATGAAGTAGATCGTATTACAGAAGTAGATCCTTTGACTGGTCATGTTCAAGCATCTTATAATACTTATACAATTTATCCGGCTGAAGAATATATTACAAGTCGTGAAAAGATGCTTCATGCCTGTGATACGATAGAAGAAGAATTAAAAGAACGTCTACAATATTATCAAGATGCCGCCAAACCTCTTGAATATGAAAGAATAGACAACCGTACAAGACATGACATTGAAATGTTGAGAGAAGTAGGTATCTGTCCAGGTATTGAAAACTATTCACGTCATATTGATGGTAGAAAACCAGGAGAAAGACCTTATTGTTTATTAGATTATTTCCCAGATGATTTTTTACTTATTGTTGATGAATCTCATGTTATGCTTCCACAGATCAGAGGTATGTTTAATGGAGATAGAAGCCGTAAAGAAACATTGGTAGAATATGGTTTCCGTTTACCAAGTGCTTTAGATAACAGACCACTTCGTTTTGAAGAGTTTGAAAAGCTTATTCCCCAGGCAATATATGTATCTGCCACACCGGGTGATTATGAATTAGAAGGTGTACATGGTGAATATGTAGAACAGATTATTCGTCCGACAGGATTACTAGATCCTGTTATTGAAGTGCGTCCTATTGAAGATCAAATTGATGATATTATTAGTGAAATACAGTTACGTATAGAAAGAAATGAACGTGTACTTATTACGACTCTTACAAAGAGAATGGCTGAAGATTTAACTGATTATCTTAAGGAATTTGGTTTAAAGGTCGCTTATCTTCATTCAGAAACAAAGACATTAGAACGTACAGAAATATTAAGAGATTTACGTTTAGGTAAATATGATGTCTTAATTGGTATCAACTTATTAAGAGAAGGTTTAGACCTTCCAGAAGTCTCTCTTGTATGTATTTTAGATGCAGATAAGGAAGGGTTCTTAAGAAGTGAACGTTCATTGATTCAGACAATTGGGCGTGCTGCAAGAAATGCGGATGGTCATGTAATCATGTATGCAGATCGTATTACTGATTCAATGCAGCGTGCCATTGATGAAACAAGTCGTCGTAGAGAAATACAGGAAGCTTATAATAAAGCCCATGGTATTACACCTACAACTATCAAGAAAGAAATTAGAGAAGCAATCCATGGTCAGGAAGTCATTGATGAAGCACAGAAGCTTGTCAAGAAAGGCCGTAAGGCACCTAAGAAGGATAAGAAGGTTCTTCTTGAGGAATTAGAAAGACAGATGAAGGAAGCAGCTAAGGTGCTTGACTTTGAACGTGCTATGGAATTACGCGATATGATAGAGGAGATTAAAGATGGAAAGTAAGTTTAATCTCACACCTCTCGCATTAGATGTCTTTGAGGCAATTAAACAGGCAGGAGGACATGTCTATTTAGTAGGAGGGTGTGTACGAGATTTTCTATTAAAAAGAAGATCTAAAGATATTGATGTAGAAGTACATCACCTCTCTTTTGAGGCTTTAAAGGAAGTATTATCTCCCTTTGGGACAGTACAGGTGATGGGTGCATCTTTTGCGGTTGTACATCTTTCTACATTAGAAGGTTATGAATTTGCCTTACCTAGAATGGAAGAAAAGACTGGACTGAAGCATCAGGATTTTAATATTATTGTGGATCCAGATCTTCCTTTAGAAAAAGCCTGTGCTAGAAGAGATTTCACTATTAATAGTATGTTATATGATGTAGAAACAGAGACAGTGATTGATTTCTATTCAGGACAGGAAGATTTAGAGAATGGTATTTTACGTGCTACAAATAAAGATCATTTCTCAGAAGATCCACTACGTGTATTAAGAGGTGCTTCTTTTATGTCACGCTATGGTTTTAAGATGGATGAAGACACAAAGAATCTTTGTCAATCTATTGTAGAAGAAGGTGGATTAGAGACTTTAAGTATCGAACGTATTTATACAGAATATTGTAAGATATTGATGGGATTATATCCTTCACAGGGATTTAATTTCTTAAGAGATATTCATGGTTTACCATTCTACTTAGAAGATTTAGTCACAACACATCAAAGAACTGACTATCATCCAGAAGGTAGCGTATGGAATCATACAATGTTGGTGACTGACTTAGCAGCTTTATGTAAGCATCATACAAGTGAACCGTTATGGTTTATGTGGAGTGCTTTATTACATGATATAGGTAAACCACTAGTGACAACACCAGAAGGACATGCTTATGGTCATGCAGAAGAAGGTGCAGCGCTCTTTAATGAGAAGGTAGATCTTATTCTTTCTCATAAACAGAAGAAATATATTTATACTATGATTCAATATCATATGGTATTACCTACATTTTCTCGTAATCATGCAAGAAAGATCAAATTCTTACGCTTCTTAAAAGCGATTGATAAGAAGGCTCCTTTAAAAGATCTTCTTTATCTTGCAAGATGTGATAAGTTAGGTAGAGGTATGGTCACAAGTGCTTCTATTAATGAGTTAAATGAATATATAGAGGAAATGATCTCTATTTGTGGGGATCATGCTCCTGCAGCTATTGTGACAGGTAAAGATTTAATTAATGAAGGTTTTGAGAATCATCAGGATTATTCTAAAATCCTTTCTCTTGCCTATGATTACCAATTACAAGGTTTAAATAAAGAAGTGATTATAAGGAGGTTGAAGAATGAAACAGGATGTCATTGCGGTTAGAGGTGCACGTGTTAATAACCTCAAGAATGTGAATATAGATATTCCTAAGAATCAATTAGTCATTATGACTGGTTTATCAGGAAGTGGTAAAACATCTCTTGCGTTTGATACAATCTATGCAGAAGGTCAGAGACGTTATGTAGAATCATTAAACTCATATGCAAGACAGTTCTTAGGCGGAATGGAAAAACCTGATGTAGATTCAATAGAAGGTTTATCACCTGCTATTGCGATTGATCAGAAAACAACATCTAATAATCCCCGTTCTACTGTTGGTACAGTGACTGAGATTTATGATTATCTACGTTTATTATATGCACGTGTAGGACATGCTTATTGTCCTCATCATGGTATTAAGATAGAAGCCCAGACATTAAAACAGATGGGTGATATTGTGGATACATATGATGATGGAGATAAACTTCAGATACTTGCACGTATGGCAATGAACCAAAAGGGAACACATAAAGATCTCTTTGATAAATTAAGAAAAGAAGGGTATGTCAGAGTTAAGGTAGACGGAAACATGTATACTCTTGATGAAGACATTACTCTAGAAAAAAATAAAAAACATACTATCGATGTTATTGTCGATCGTATTAAGAAAAAAGAAGGCTATCGTACACGTCTCATAGAATCTTTAGAAACAGCTTTAAAACTTACAGATGGTGAAGCTATTGTAGAGAATTTAACTCAGGGTACAGAAAAGCTTTTCTCTTCTAATTATGCTTGTCCTATTTGTGGTTTCTCTGTTCCTAAGCTAGAACCACGTTTGTTCTCTTTTAATAACCCATTAGGTGCTTGTCCTGATTGTAAAGGTTTAGGTATTAAGGAAGAAGTTGATTTGGATTTATTAGTACCAGATTGGAACTTAAGTATTAATGAAGGTGGTATTCGTTATTTTAAGACAGCAGTTGGTACTGATCGTATTGAATGGCAGAGATTCTTAAAACTATGTGAATATTATCATATTGACTTAGATAAACCTTTGAAGGACTTTGATGAAGAAGAAAGAGACATTATTTTTACTGGTTCACATGATCCTATTACTTATACAATTGTTTCTTCTTCTGGTAATGTTTCTCGTACAACAAACTATATTGAAGGTGTTGTTACACTTATACAAAGACGCTATGAAGAAACATCTTCTAAATGGTCTAAAGAATGGTATGCCTCATTTATGGCTGAACATACCTGTCCTACATGCCACGGTGCAAGACTGAATGAAATGGTCTTAAGTGTACAGGTGGGTGGTTTGAATATCATTGAATTTACGAACCTTTCTATTGAGAAAGCTTTGGAGTTTGTAGAAAACTTAAAGTTATCAGAAATGGAAGAAAAGATTGCCCATTTGATCTTAAAAGAAATTCATGATCGTTTGACATTCTTAAATGAAGTAGGACTTGGATATTTAACACTTTCTAGACGTGCTGGAGGATTATCTGGTGGTGAAGCACAGCGTATTCGTCTAGCTACTCAGATTGGTTCACGTTTAACAGGTGTTTTATATGTATTAGATGAACCGTCTATTGGTCTTCATCAAAGAGACAATGAGAAACTTATTCATACATTACAGGAAATGCGTGATTTAGGAAATAGTGTTCTTGTTGTAGAACATGATGAAGATACAATGCGTGAATCTGATTATATTATTGATATTGGACCTGGTGCTGGTATTCATGGTGGACAGGTAGTTGCCTATGGTACACCTGAAGAAGTCGCTGCCAATGAAAACTCAATTACAGGTGATTATTTATCTGGTAGAAAGAAGATTGAGGTTCCTAAAACAAGACATAAAGGCAATGGTCTTTATTTAGAAGTACGTGGGGCTAAGGAACATAACTTAAAGAATATTAATGTGAAGTTCCCGTTAGGTAAGTTTATTGCGGTTACAGGTGTGTCTGGTTCAGGTAAATCTACTTTAGTGAATGATATTTTATGTAAAGCATTACGTGCAAAGATTTATCGTTCAAGAGAACTACCAGGTAAACATAAAGAAATACGTGGTATAGAGAATATTGATAAGGTAATTGAAGTATCACAGGAACCAATTGGTCGAACACCACGTTCTAATCCAGTTACCTATACAGGTGTCTTTGATGATATTCGTGATTTATTTGCGAAGACTCCAGAAGCTAAAATACGTGGATATGATAAGGGACGTTTCTCATTTAATGTGAAGGGTGGACGTTGTGAAGCATGTCAGGGAGATGGTGTTAAACGTATCTCTATGAACTTCTTACCAGATGTTTATGTACCTTGTGAAGAATGTCATGGACATCGTTATAATGAGGAAACATTACAGGTCACTTATAAGGATAAGAATATTTATGATGTATTAGAAATGACTGTAGAAGAATCACTTTCTTTCTTTGAAAATCTTCCTCGTATTCATACTAAACTACAAGCATTATATGATGTAGGACTTGGCTATATTAAGCTAGGACAAAGTGCAACGACACTTTCTGGTGGTGAAGCCCAAAGAGTAAAACTTGCATCAGAATTACAGAAGCGTTCAACAGGAAAAACATTATATATTCTTGATGAACCTACTACAGGATTACACAGTGATGATGTAAATAGATTAATTGCTGTATTACAGAAGATTGTGGATAATGGTGATACAGTATTAGTCATTGAACACAATCTAGATGTCATTAAGGTCGCAGATCACATCATTGATTTAGGATTGGAAGGCGGCGACAATGGTGGTACAATAGTCGTAGAAGGCACCCCTGAAAAGGTTGCAAAGTGTGAAAAGAGCCATACAGGACGCTTTCTTAAGAACCTATTGTAAGGAGGTATTTTATGGGAAAGTCCGTAAAACTAAAAGACTTGATGAATAATCCGGCCTATAAACGTGTATCTGGAGATGAAGAATCTTTAGAAAGAGAAGTATTTGTCGCAGAAATAAATCGTCCTGGTTTTGAACTTGCCGGCTTCTTTAAACATAGTGATTTTAGAAGAATTATTCTATTAGGTGATAAAGAAAATATATTTATTAAGGAAATGACTAAGGAAAGTCAGTTGGCTTGTTTTTCTAAGTTAGTGAATGATGAAACACCTTGTATCATTATCGCAAAGGGATATGAAACACCAGAAATACTTAGAAATATTGCCTGTAAGAGAAACTTCCCAATCTTTGAAACAGAGATGGCAACAGGAAGAGTTTCTATTAACTTAATGGGTAAATTAGATGAATTATTAGCACCTGAAACACAGATTCATGGTGTATTCTTAAATATTTATGGTAAAGGTGTTATTATCAAAGGTGATAGTGGTATTGGTAAATCCGAAATCGCACTTGAACTTATTAAGAGAGGACATCAGTTGATTGCGGATGATGCAGTAGAACTCTATCATATTGGGCAGTCTATTATTGGAAAAGCACCAACAGTTTTAAAGAATTTATTAGAAATCCGTGGTATTGGTGTTATTGATGCTTCTAAGATGTTTGGAGCTGCGAGTGTTCTTCCAAAAGAAAAGGTAGACCTTATTATTCAGTTAGAAAGATGGTTACCATCTCGTGAATATAGACGTATTGGAGTAGAAGAAGATGATGTTACTGAAGACATCCTTTCAGTTCCTATTCCTAAGATCGTTGTACCAGTAACTGGTGGACGTTCTATGTCAGTTATTATTGAAGCAGCTGTCATGAATATGCAGCTTAAGGATTCTGGATTTGATTCAAGCAAAGAATTTGTGAATAGAATCCTTGAAAACATTAAAAGTAAGCAGGTGTAAGTTATGCAATTCTTTCCAGAATATAATATATTTCTTAAAATCGGTGGTCTGCAAATTCATATGTATGCAGTATGTATCATTATTGGTGCATTTATTGCTTATCTGCTAGGTCAGTACAATTTTAAGAAATTAGGCTATAGTTCTGAAATTTTATCAGATTACTTCTTTGGAGTACTCATGACAGGAATCGTTGGGGCCCGTATCTGGTATGTCATCTTCATGTGGAAAGAACTCTATATGTCTCATCCTGAAGAAATTATTGCGATATGGCATGGTGGACTTGCGATACAAGGTGGAATCATAGCTGCACTCATCTATAGCTATTACTTCTTTAAAAAGAAGGATATTCCGTTCTTTGTAGCAGGTGATGCAATTATGCCAGGTGTACTCATTGCACAGGCATGTGGTCGCTGGGGAAACTTCTTTAACCATGAAGCATTTGGTTCAGCTGTTTCTTTAAATTTCTTAAAACTATTACATCTTCCTCAATTTATCATCAATAATATGTATATTGAGGGGGCTTATCATCATCCTACATTCCTTTATGAATCAGTAGGGAACTTGATTGTTTTTCTTGTGATTGTTCTTGTAGTTAAGAAGAAAGCACAATGTACAGGTGAACAGTTTTTCTCTTACTTTATCGGTTATGGTATTGTGAGAGTATTTGTGGAAGGATTACGTACAGACTCACTTATGTTAGGTCCTATCCGTATGGCCCAACTTACATCTATAGTATTTATTATTGCAGGTGTTGTTGGTATATATTACTTAAGAAACTATCAAAAGAGAAAGTCGTAAGTTAAATAAGATAATTGTAATTAATAACGTCAGTATGGGATTTTGATATCCAGTACTGGCGTTTTTAAGTACAGTTTGATTCATGTCTGCATCAGTGCATTACTAAAAATGGTGCGATGCACAGAAATGGGGAGTGCATAATGGAAATTAAAAGAAACACTTACCGATAACAGTTAATTGAAGAGAAAGAATTAATCTTTCGCTTTTGCTTCACATTAAGTTAATGTATCATATATATGATAGTAAAGAGGTGTAAAAGATGGATAAAAGAATTGAAGATCATATCATCCAGCAATATTATGATAACCAGAATCTCTACCGTTCATTAAAACATGATATTACAGACATTATAGAAAATATCATTACAAAGAATAATATAAAGATTTCTAATTTTGCGATACGTATTAAAACAGAAGATGCATTAAGACGTAAAATCTGTTTAAAACATAAGTACAAGGATGTTAATGATATTACAGATATCGTTGCATGCCGTATTATTACATTATTTGAATCAGATATCGATGTCATTTATAAGTTGATTAAACAGAACTTTGATATTGTGGAATACAATGATAAGAGAAAGAAGAACTATGATGACCGTATTGATTTCGGTTATAACTCTCTTCATTTACTAGTAAAATATAATGAAGCAAGACTAAATATGATTGAATACTCAGATTATCGTCATATAGTCTTTGAAATACAGATTAGAACCATTCTCCAACATTCTTGGGCTGAAGTAGAACATGGTCTAGGGTATAAGTCACAATATGAAATTCCTAAGGATATTCGTAGAAGACTCACAAGACTGAGTGCGACTCTAGAAATTCTAGATGAAGAATTTGTGAATATAAGAGATGATATAGAAGAATATAATAGGGGCATTGATCATATAGAGAAGGTATTAAAGACAGATTTGAACTATAACTCTCTCATGACTTATTACCATGATTCTCCTATTATGAGTGAATTAACACAGATTATCTGTGAACAGTTTAATATCTCAGTTAAGGAAGAACCGTATATTATATCTGAATTAAGAGTTGTAAAAAGATTTCATAACCTAGGCTATATGTATGTTCACGAACTCGATGAATTTATTATAGAAAATAGAGATAACATCGTAAACTTTGCACAGTCAAAGCTTCGTTTCCTAGAAAAGAATAAGTATTTCAACCCTTATGATATCTTTGTCTGGGTATCACTTATTATGTTGTTGAATCAGGGTGTGGATGATCCTGAAAATATCATCAGTAATGAAATGTTTAGCATTCCAAACAAGAATGAAGTAGACAAAGGAATTAATTAATAAATATCATATTTTACACATTTATGATTAATTCATGTATAATTATATTAACGCTTTTAAATTAAAAGAAAGAAGGTAAATAATATGGGATTTTTAGAAGGTAAGACTGTCATTGTGACTGGTGGTGGACGTGCTGTACTTGAAGATGGAACATGTGGTTCAATTGGTTATGGTATCGTAACAGCATTTGCGAAAGAAGGGGCAAATATTGTCATCACTGGACGTAACTTAAAGAAATTAGAAGATGCAAAAGAAGAAATTGAAAGACTATATAATGTAGAAGTTCTTCCAGTACAGGCTGATGTGAATGCAGGTGCTGATAATGAAGCAGTAGTAAACTCAGTTGTTGAAAAGGCAATTGAAAAGTTTGGTCATATAGATGTATTAGTCAATAATGCGCAGGCAAGTGCATCTGGTGTATCTCTTGCAGAACATACTACAGAGCAGTTTGATTTAGCTATGTATTCAGGATTATATGCAGCATTCTATTATATGAAAGCATGTTATCCATACTTAAAAGAAACAAAAGGTTCAGTTATCAACTTCGCATCTGGTGCTGGATTATTCGGAAACAAAGGTCAGTGCTCTTATGCAGCTGCAAAAGAAGGTATCCGTGGTTTAACACGTGTTGCTGCAACTGAATGGGCTGCAGATGGTATCAACGTAAACGTTGTATGCCCACTTGCTTGGACTGCACAGCTTGAAAAGTTTGAAAAAGCTTATCCAGAAGCATTCAAGGCAAATGTTCATACACCACCTATGGGACATTTTGGTGACAATGAAAAAGAAATCGGACGTGTTGTTGTACAATTAACTTCTCCAGACTTCAAATATATGACTGGTGAAACAATCACTCTTGAAGGTGGATTAGGAATGAGACCATAAGGAAACGCAATGCGTTTCCTTTTTTAAAAGGAGTAATACTATGATTTATTATTTTAGTGGAACAGGAAATAGTCACTATGTGGCAGAAGTACTTTCAAAGTCCTTACAGGATACAATGCAATCTATTGAATCAGCTCAAGGTATTAAACAGGATGAAATGATTGGTATAGTCACACCTGTTTATTTCTTTGGGTTACCTGATATTGTGAAGGATTTCTTAGAAAGATTGTCTGTCTCTTCCAAATCTTATTTATATCTAGTCGTCACTTATGGTGGTAAACCAGGTAATATTGGGAAAGAGGCCAACAAGATCATGCAGAAAAAAGGGACAGGTTTTTATGCCATGTATGGTGTGAAAATGGTGGATACATATATTCCTATGTATGATGCATCTAAAAATGAAAAGATAGAATCTCAAATAGACCCTCAAATAGAAGAAATTATTACACAGATCAAGGAAAGAAGAATAGGTGACTACTTGAAAGGAACAGTCCCAGTTTTTATTAATAAGGCCTGTTCGTTTCAATATAGACAGGTAAGAAAAACATATAACCTCACTATTGAGGAATCTTGTATTCATTGTGGCTTATGTGCGAAAGAATGTCCTGAACAGGCGATAGAAATCAAAGACCATGTGACATTTAGAAAAGAACAGTGTATGATGTGTTTAAGATGTTTACATCATTGTCCTGTGAATGCAATTAAATTTAAAAATAAGGACAAAGGACAATACAGGGGGTTACTATGATCAAAGAAGATATTTTAATCAAGAATACAACAAGAGAACAGAGAGAACAAATTGTGAATGATGCATTAGGTATAGTAGATGGTTTATGTGATGGCTGTTCACAGGGAATCATTTCTATGTATGATGCTTATATTGATGGTTTAAAGGAATTAGATGAAATCAACAGAGAATTCAATGCCCACTATGAAGTAGATGATAAACGTGGTGGCAACAGAGGTGGCTGTTCAATGATGTAAGAAGTAAGAGTGATCTTACTTCTTTTTATATATGAAAAAAGAACTTCTTTCGAAGTTCTTATCCCCATACCTCTTCGGCAATTTCTTTGACTAATTTTAATTTAGCCCACTGCTGTTCTTCAGTGAGTTTATTACCAATTGCACAAGAAGCGAATCCACATTGTGGACTTAAATAGAGTCTATCTAGTGGAATAAACTTAGCTGCTTCATGAATTCTCTTAATCACTGTTTCTTTATCTTCTAATTCAGGTGTCTTAGTTGTGATCAACCCTAATACAACCTTTTTATCTTCTGATACTTTTGCGAGAGGCGCAAATCCTCCAGATCTTTCATCATCATATTCTAGATATAAAGCATCCACATTTTCTTTCGCAAATACATAATCAGCGACAGAATTATAAGGACCTTTCGCAAAGAATGTAGAATGGTAATTACCACGGCAGATATGTGATGTAATCACCATGTCTTCTGGTTTGTTTTCTAATGCAAGGTTATTGACTGCAAGTAATTCAGCCTTTACTTCTTCTAAATCAATTCCTAAAGATTCATATCTCTGTTTTGCGGCATCTCCTACAATCGCACCCCAAGTACAGTCATCTAACTGTAGATTGCGACATCCTGCATCATAGAACTGTTTAATGACGTCCTGATAAGCTACACCAATATCATGAATGAGTTCTTCATTTGTAGCATAGAACTTTCTTGTAGTTTCAAAGTTGGCAGGTACAATCATCTGCTGGAAAGTCTGTGCAGGGGCTGGAATAGTATACTTAGCCACTGTGTTTTCATCTTCGAACTGTTTTAAGAATTTAAAGTATTCCACAAAAGGATGTGCTTTTGCCTTAATCTTACCTACAAGATAAGTATCATCCAATACTGCAAGTTCTGTATTAAATCTCACACCATTACCGGTATTCTTATGTTCAACACCCTCTAATCCCCACATGAAATCTAAATGCCAGAATGTTCTTCTGAATTCTCCATCAGTGATCACATGGTATCCTAATTCCTTCTGTTTCTTGACTACTTTTACAACTTCTTCATCTACAATACGATCATATTCTTCTTGAGATAACTGTCCGTTATCCAATGCTTCCTTAGCATCCTTAAGAGCCTGTGGTCTTAAAAAACTTCCTACAAAATCATATCTAAAAGGTACATTTCCCATTTCTTATTCCTCCTTGGTTAGTGATTGTATTATAACAACTACCCTGACCATTGAGAAATACATATAATATACAGTTATATATAGTTTAAAACTATATTAATCTTCGTACTCCACTATCAGCTTATCTTTATTATTCTTAATAGTCTTATATAAGTCAGAAGGAATCTTCCATATTCCATTATAAGGTTCTTCTATATAAGTCCTTCCATTTCTTTCATAGATATAATATGTCTTGGTATCCATCTTTACCTTGATATAATCAACCTCATTTGGGTTATCATTCACTGATTCTTTTGAATAAGATGACTTTTCTTCTATATCTTTAATCAAAGAAGAAATCTTATCTTGATTTAATTCATAGACAGTAGTCATTGCACCACCATGTACATGTCCAAATTCCACCTTAGATGTATCAGGCAGATCTAAGGTCTTTTTATTTGAATTAAAACAATACACACCAAATAATATCAATATAATAACTAATACACCCATCTTTTTCATGATATCCACCATGTATTGTTATGCCTCTAATGTGGACCCCGTGTCAAGGACATTAAATAAAAAGGCGC
>ULQW01078647.1_pt1 | contig 24887 bp, 20 predicted proteins | sample 1954921 | NCBI WGS metagenome assembly ULQW01 (sample SAMEA4835666, study PRJEB28245) | human gut metagenome | biome: gut microbiome; material: fecal sample | place: Denmark | collected 2008
GGCAGATGAAGCGGTGCTCTGAGCAGGAAGAAACAACGAGCGTTGCGAAGCGCTCCAAGCGAGCAAGGCGACTATGTTTCTGACCGAAAGGGTCGTTGATTTCAATACACCTTCGGTGCATGAAAAATGAAGTCGCTACGCTAATGAAGTGCGGTCAAACCGCATGAAAATCAAAGTGCGCGCACTTCCTGCGAGCAAGGCGCGCACTCCGTGACAACGAAGTAGTTGTCAGAAACTTTGAAGAAGCAGTCGAAAACGGAACAGTGCCGGACACGCAGAATGGATTCACCGTAAAACAGACGGTCGACAGGATAACCGTCTGCGATAAATATATGCAAATAAAATTCAAATGAGGGGGGACCTTCGACCAAAAATATGTAAAATAAAAATAATGAACAGCGTCTCGAAATGTCTTATACAGCATTTCGAGGCGCTGTTGTGATTTTAATACTTGTAGTGGCTTTCTGATTGTGTGATATAATAATTTATTTCACAGTTTGATTCTATGCTCCGTATTTTTCTCTGTATTCCGAAGGTGTTTTACCGGTATATTTTTTGAACACCTGAGAAAAGTGTCCGGGCGATGAGAACCCGAGATAGGCACCTATAGAGCTGAATGATTTGTCCGAGTGGCGGAGGAGACGTTTGGCTTCCTCTGTTTTTTCTTTCCATATGAAATCCGTCAGAGTTTCTCCTGTTTCTTTCTTAAATTTTGCGGAAAGGTACGGGCGGCTCAGGAAAAGTGCTTTTGCAATATCTTCAACACGAATGGACTCGGAAAGATGCTGTCGAATATAGTTGGACACGGCAATGACGAGTTTTGTCGGTTCGGTTCCGTGCCGTATCCGGTTTACACGTTCCGTAAATTCCAGCACCATATGGTACTGTAAATTTGTTATCTGATCCATTGTTTGCAGGAGCTCACATTTCTGTATATAAGCGTCGCTTAAAGAAAACGCCTCATCTACACTCAACCCGCCCTGAATTGCCGCTCTTGAAGCTAAAGTCGCCGTCACAATAAAAGTATTTTTGATCTGCCGAAGCTGTTCTGAGGCCAAGGCACCGCCTCTAATGGCAGGAGCAGAGGCCATCCACTTCGTAAGAGACGGTATATCTCCTTTTCTCACCAGCCTTAGTATCTGCTGTTCCTGATTGTAGGTATTGTGTCCGCGAAATTGAAGATTATCATCTGCAAAGTTTTGCTCACTGTGTCTTAGCTCCCATAGATGTTTTAAGACGTTTTGTTCGTTTTCATAAATGGCAATGTCCTTAACTTCCAGCTTTTCGCCATTGATAATGTAATTGACTATGCAGAGAATCTGCAAAATGCTTTCCAGCGGCATACAGAAAATGCTCTTCATGCCTTGAACAAAATTCTCCATGTCTTCCGGGTGTACATCCGCCTGGAATCCGAGTTTTCGTAATTCCGGTTCTCCTTCCGGAATTTGTTTGGAAGGCCCAATGACTATTTTTATATTTCCGGAGTTCATGATTCCATAATAGTGAAACTGTTCTGTTACATAATATCCTACATTTGCTGTGATATGTTTGATGCTGTCCCAACACACAACGATTGGGTCAACAGGAAGATCCACAACGGAATGATAATACAGACAGAGCCCCTTCCTGTAAACTCGAATCGGTATTCCCGACAGGTTTCCTATAACTCTGCAGATATATTGAAAATCATATTCTCGCAACATTTTCACCTCAATTCATTACCATTATAATACAAACAGTACAACGATGTAAAGCGCACAACGCTTCTCATGTTACAATAGATATAAATAGTAAGAGTAATATAGGCTTTAATATTAATATGTACTAAAGAGGCAGCGTGCTGTTTTTTGTAACCGATAAAGAAAGGGTCAATTATGAATATCCGGGAAGTGATTACTCAAATGTCGCTGTGTGATAAGGCTGCATTTTGCACAGATACGGGTTTCCGGCAGGCGAAGCTAATGGATAAGTAGAACGAATTTACTTTTCCGCAAAAAACATATAAAAAGAGGAAGAACGGCAATGACAAACCTGAAAGTATTTGAAAATTCACTGCTGAAAAGTAAGGTGCGGTCTCAAGAGATTCGGGCATCCGAAAAATGGCTGGGGTATCTGTTGGGTCCCTCGGGTGCGCTGTTGCTGAACGCGGTGCTGGCTACCTATCTGAATATCTACTATACGGATGTTCTGAAGCTGACTTCTCTTTGGGGCGGCGCATTTCTTGTCATTTTCCCCATCGTATCAAAAATCATTGATGCTATCACCAATGTGATTATGGGCTATATCATTGACCGCACACATACTCCGGAGGGCAAGGCGCGTCCGTGGATTCTGATCTCTGCTCCGCTGCTGACAATTACTGGCGTTCTCCTGTTTACGGTGCCGACCGGCTCCCAAACCGTGCAGGCTGTCTGGGTCATGATCAGTTACAACCTGTTCTATTCCTTTGCTTATACCATTTTTAATATGAGCCACGGTCTGATGGTCCCGCTATCTACTCGAAATACCACCCAGCGAGGCGGCCTGTCGGTATTTAACCAGATAGCTTCTATCATGATGAGCGGCATTCTGGTGGCTTTGGTTTTCCCAATGGTCATCATGCCTGTGATTGGCGTGAACAGGGGCAAGTGGATTGCCATGATGAGCGCTTTGTCCGTTTTGGCTCTGCCGCTGACGCTGCTGGAATATTATTTCACCAAGGAGCGAGTTACGCTGGAAAATAAAGAGAGCGATACCGCTGCCATTCCTCTCGCAAGCCAACTCAAGGCAATCTTTATCGACAAATATATGCTCATAATCTACGCCTATTTCCTTATTTATTCCACCGGCAGCACCATCAAAAACATCAGTCTGGTCTATTTCTGCAACTATGTTCTGGGTTCCTATAACGACGGCACAACTCAGACGCTAATCTCTGTCATCGGCGGTATTCCCATGGGCATCGGTATTTTCGCCGTGTGGCCGCTGGCAAAGAAGTTCGGCAAGCGAAATGTTACCGCTGCGGGATTTGTGCTGTATGCCATCGGCAGCGCCGTGTGCTGGCTGTTCCCCACCAATATGACCATTATGCTGGTGGGGCAGTTTATTAAAACATCGGCGGTCTGCCCTGCGCCTATGTTTTCTCGGCTCTGTTTGCCGATGTCCTTGATCATGTGGAGTGGAAAAACGGTTTCCGCTGCGACGGAATAGCAATGAGCGTTAACAATATCATCGCTGTGGCTCTGTCGGGTATCTGCACCGGCATATTCAACGGGTTACTTGCCGGAAGCGGTTATGTCGCGCCGGAGATAGTGAACGGCGTTACCGTGGCGGCCGAGCAGACCGCGGCGGTAAAGAATGTAATCACCTTCGGCTTTGTGGGACTGGAGACGATTACCGGCGTTGTTTTAGCTGTGCTGCTTATTTTCCTGAATGTGGAAAAGAATATCGACAAGGAGCAGGCGGAAATCAAAGCGCGGAGGGAAAAACAGTGAAATCATATTTGCTTTTCTGCGCCAAATTTTAGGAATTCTGGCTGTTGCCGGAATTATAGGGTATGTCGTTTATCCTGTTTGGTGGTGTGTGCTGCTTTTTGCCATTCTGTCGGTCATCCTGTATTTTTCAATTTACAAGGGGATGCAGTTGGTCGGAAATTGCCGAATAAACAGTAAAACGGCACCGGAAGTACACCGGGAGGCAGATGGCTTCTCTTGGGTTGACCTAAATCAAAACGGGAAAATGGACATATATGAGGAACCACGCGAATCTGCCGAAAGAAGGGTCGAGGACTTGCGTTGTCAGATGACCGTGGAAGAAAAGGCGGGACTGATGTTTAGTCCCCGGATTGATGTTGTTCCGGCCGATAAGATTGCAACCCGTGGAGGATTTAATTTCGGCGGGGATATTGTGAAGCAAATATATAGCAACAAAATTAACACTTTTTGCTGTGCGGGAACATTATCGCCGATAGCTTTTGCCGAATGGCAGAAGGCGGTACAGCAGGCAGCGCGAAAAAATCGGCTTGGGATTCCGATTCGCCGGAATATACCGATCGTCAGAAAAAGCATTGAAATAGACTGATGGAGGCTATGCCACCATTATTGTAATCAATTTGAACCGTCTTGCAGTGATTTCGGGTTTGAAGGAGCGGGCGGCAGGTATTCTTGGGGAATTCAACACCAAACCGGAAATCTTGTTGGATGCTGTGTTCGGTGAATATTCTTCAACGGGGGATATTGCCTTATTCCCTGCCAAGGAGTATGGAAATTTTGAAAAATCACCCGACAGATGTGCCGCTGCGCCCGGAGGAATGCACATATTACAGGGGTTTCGGTTTGACTTATGAAGGAAAACAATGAATGCAATCTTTCTGAAAACAGGGTACTTGACATCCAACGGGCATCTGTTTTCAAAAAAACGGCCTGTTCCGCAACTGTGACGAACGATTGGCAAAAATACCGTTCTGCCGCATCCGGATGAATCTGCGGCTTGCACAGTATTCGTTATGGAACACATAAAACAGCACTTTTCGTCCTTGCAAGGGGACGGTAATAACCACTACTTTATTAATTATATGAGGAGAAGAACAGTATGAGTGAACTTTCACAGTATTTTACAAACGCATTTTCTCACAGCTACAAAAGCAAGACTCCCGATGAATATGTTTTCCGGCGCGGTGACTATCGGTTCTCCGTTCTCTCGTCAAGAATTATCCGCGTTGAAAAAGACGAAAAACGGATTTTTACCGATGAAGCGACTCAGACCGTTATCTGCCGCGATTTCGACAGACCCCAATTCGGCTTTTCTCAGGACAATAATAAAATCGTGATAAAAACAGATGATATTATATTCCGCTTTGACCTTTCAAAAGGCAAAACAGAGAACATTACGCTCAAGGACTCAAGATGCGTCACCAACTTCAAAGCCGGCAACCTCAAGGGTACCTACCGCACTCTCGACATGATAAACGGCTCTGTCAGGCTCGGGGACGGGCTGATGAGTACAAACGGCGTTTCTGTTGTTGACGATTCAAAAACAGTGATCATGAGCACGGACGGAACCTTGAAAGAGCGCAGGCACATTCAAAAAGACGAATACTATTTTGCTTTCGGCAATGATTTTCGCGGTTGCCTCAAAGACTTTTTTAAGCTCTGCGGCTCGGTACCCCTCGTTCCGAGATACTGCCTTGGCAACTGGTGGAGCAGATACAAGGACTACAGTCAACAGGAATATATCGATCTGATGAAAAAATTTTTTGAACGTGATATTCCTATCTCGGTTGCAACAATTGACATGGATTGGCATTGGGTAGATGTTATTAAACGTTTCAGAAAAGAAAATGCACTCTTTCGCCGTGATGGTTTTCTGCCCTACAGGAACATTGCAGAAGCATTTCAGTCTCAGGGCTGGACCGGCTACAGCTGGAACACCGAACTTTTTCCGGATTACAAAGAACTGCTTTCGTGGCTGCACGACAAGAACTTCAAGGTCACCGTCAACCTCCATCCGGCGCAGGGAGTACGCCCGTTTGAAGATCAGTACGAAGATTTTGCACGCTTTATGGGCGTTGATCCGAAGAGCAAAAAACGTATTCCCTTTGATATTACCGACCCGAAATTCATTGATGCCTATTTCAACATTCTCCACAGACCCTATGAAAAAGACGGCGTAGATTTCTGGTGGATTGATTGGCAGCAGGAAAAGGATACAAAAATCAAAGGTCTTGATTCCCTTTGGGCGCTCAATCATTATCACACTCTTGATCTTGCCTCAACCGGCAAAAGACCCCTCATTCTTTCACGCTTCGCCGAGGTCGGTTCTCACCGCTATCCTCTCGGATTTTCCGGTGACACGATAATCAGCTGGAAGAGCCTTGATTTTCAACCGTATTTCACTGCAAATGCCGCAAACGTCGGCTATACCTGGTGGAGTCATGATATCGGAGGTCATCAGCTCGGCTCAAGGAATGATGAGCTTTATGTTCGCTGGGTTCAGCTCGGTGAATTCAGCACGATAATGCGCCTTCATTCAACAAAAGACGAGTTCATGGGTAAAGAGCCCTGGAAATACAGCTTTGCCGCAGAAACAGCGGCAGTGAATGCGCTCAGAGAACGTCATGCGCTCATTCCGTACATATACTCGATCAACCGCCTCACCCACACAGAGGGGCGCGCCCTTTGCGAGCCGATGTATTACTCATATCCGTGCGAAAAAGCCGCCTATGAAGTGCCGAATCAGTTTTTCTTCGGCACTGAGCTCATGGTATCACCGATTACCAAGCCCGCTGACAAGCGCACCTACCTTGCACCCGCAAAAGTGTGGCTGCCGAAAGGTAGGTGGACAGACTGGTATACCGGCAGAATCTATGAGGGCGAACGCTTTGTTACCATGTACCGTGATTTGAATGCGTTGCCCGTGCTCGCAAAAGAGGGAGCTATCATTCCTCTTTCTCAAAACAGCAAGACTAACGACTGGTCGAATCCCGAAAAACTGACTATCAGAATTTTCAGAGGAACAAACAGCTTTACCCTCTATGAGGACGATGGCGAAACGATGAGCTTTGAAGACGGAGCTTTTGCGGAAACCGTACTTTCTGTTAAAGAAGCAGGGGAGAATCTGTTGTTTGAAATCAGTGCTGCCAAGGGAGATTTTTCCGTCGTTCCTTCAAAACGTGAATGGAAGCTCGTCTTTGACGATATCTCCTCGGCAAAGGAAATCACCGTCAAGGTCTCCGGCAGAATAACCCCTGTTTCACCCGAATACAAGCGCGGAAAAACCGTTATTACTCTGTCTTCGGTTCCGGCAGACGCAGATATTAAAGTTGAATTAAAAGCCTTTGAAATCCGCAAAAATCCATGCAAAAAGGAGGCCGTCGGCGAACTTCTTTCAAAATACCAGTTGCCGACAATTTTTAAACGGACGGTTTTTACTCCGTTTATCAAAGATCTCTCAAAGCCGTTCCCGCTTCATGACAGCGCGTTCAAAGGTCCGGTTGAAGAAGTGCTTATTTGATTTACGGCAAAACTTAACAAAGCAAACGGCTGTTTCGAGGATGTTCGGAGCAGCCGTTTTCCCATTGTAAAAAAATTATATGATAACCATCTACGATAACTACCTCGGAATTCTATCCACTATTTTGCCGACCGGCTTTGGATAAAAATCGTATCATCCATTTTGTCCTTTGCCACAGTATTTATCGCGGCATATTTAAAGTCATTCGATCTGAACAGGCTGTCTAAGGCGCACAAGGAAGCGGCGAACAGGCCGCTGATTGTGCAGAATGAGATTACATACAGATACGCGTCTACGATATCAGTCCCCGGTAGTAACCGGACTGCGGACTTGAGAAATAGTAAAGATTGCCTTGAAAAAGTGCTTTGCCAAATGGCGCAAAAACGGACACCTCGCAGGTATAACGGCTGCGAGGTGTCTTTGTTTTCATACTTTTCGGGTAAAATATGAAAAAATACCCGGAGGTAAATGTAATGAGGAAGCCGAACGACTGGAAGCGGAGCGCAAAGCGGAAGCCGAACGTTTGGAGCGCGAACGCAAAGAAGAAGAACATCGCATTGCAGTCGAAAAAGCGAAGAAGAAAGTTAAAAAAGTTTTCATAGCGATAGCATCTGTTGCCTGTGTTTGTGCGGTTTTTCTTATTTTGTTAAAAACAGTTATTATACCGAAACAAAGGATAAATAAAATAAAAACTGCAAATGTCGGAGATATCATAGTTTTCGGCACTTATGAGCAGGATAACGATACTTCCAACGGCAAAGAGAATATTGAGTGGCTTGTTTTGGCAAAAGAAAACAACAGAATTCTTGTTATCAGTGATAAGGCACTTGATTGTCACCCGTATAATTCATCTAGAACAAGAGTAACTTGGGAGACTTGTACACTTCGCAAATGGCTGAACAACGATTTTATTAACGCTGCATTTTATGCCGAGGAAAGGGCTAAGATTCCTACGGTAACGGTATCGGCAGACAAGAATCCGGAATATGACACCAACCCCGGGAATGCGACCAAAGACAGAGTATTTCTCCTGAGCATCGTCGAAGCAGAAAAATATTTTACTTCCGCTGAAGCGAGAGAGTGCATACTTACCGAATATGCTATATCAAACGGAGCATGGACAAGTGATAGCTATACCGAAGGCGGCAAAGCCACTACTTGTGGTGGCTGCGGTCGCCCGGCATCAGTCAGTATGGTGCCGCCGGTGTCTTCAGTGACGGCGACGTCTTCGAGAACGGCTACTTTGTCGACATTGGTGTCAGTGCCGTCCGCCCCGCGATGTGGATCACTATTGACGGCTAAGTCAGGCGCTTGCATATACTTCTGCACATAAAACAGAAAAATCGAGTGCTCACGGGGAAAAGCCCTTGCGAGCACTCGATTCTATTTCATATAAAAAAGCACCTGCAAACGCAAGTGCTTTCCGTATAGTTTAGGAGGCAGGACTTGAATCTGCGACCTCCGGGGCATGAGCCCGACGAGCTGCCAACTGCTTCGCAACCAAAGAGCAGTAAGACTAAAATCTTTCTGCTCTGTTTTACTTTGTCTACCGACTTAAACACTAACTCTGCTACACCCAGCTGCACCAACTACAAACACAAATCAATCTCCACTTTCCCCAATTTTTGCGTCGAACTCAGCGCGAAAAAGGGCATATATATGGAATTTTGCCGATGATATTGACATAAAGCCGAATGATTGGTAGAATATTATCGAACCGGATAGCAATGGCTAACCGGTTGACTTTAAGATTTATAGTTAGCTAATGCTAATCGAAAAAAAGTACTGTGACGCCGAAACGGCGTTTGCTTTTTGTGTTGCAGTTAGCAAAAGCTAATCGAATGGAGGAGAAACATGAACAGAAAAATATCGGCTGTTGCCGCAGTTGTTTTGATGCTTGCGGTAATTATATGCGCGGCTCTGCCGGCTTTTGCGGCTTTGGCTCCGACTCAGGACGGCGTGTATGAAGTCAGCGTTAAGATGTACCACGCTCAGAAGGACAAGACCTCTATGGGCGACAAATACCTTGTTCATACCGCACTGCTGACCGTGAAAAACGGCAGCAAGACTTTGACTATAGCAACGCCCGAGAGCGTCTCGGGTATGCAGTTCTGGTACTACAAAAACGGCGGAGTTGAGGGCGACACGGTCGAAGTCAAGCCCGCAGGGAGCGTTAAGATAGCGGGCACGACATATCAGTCCGCGTTTGAGTTTCCGATAGTCGGAAACGGCGAGTTCGTCGGCGTGAAGTTCGCCGCACCCGTTATGCCGATGTCGCCCTCCGCGAGAATACATATCGACTATGCAAGCGCTAAAAAAGTTGCGGATATCGGCTCCGCCGCTGTTACTGCTCCGAATGCAGTGACTCCCGCGAAGCCGACTGAAAGCGCAAAAGGCGAAGCTTCGGTTGATACAACGGCTTCTGCACCTGCCGAAACCGATTCTGCCGGCGAGACGGTAACAGGGGAGAGCATCTCGGAAAATGAGGCTTCAACTGTCTCTGAATCTGTTGCCGAATCCGTTTCCGAGACGACTTCAAATAACAGCGGAAGCAAAAAGACTGCGGCGATAATCGGATCTGTCTTTGCGGCGGTCGTTATAGTTGTGCTCATAGTTGCAACGGTGATAAAGAGAAAAGCAATAAAGGAGTAACCGGAATGAACAAATGCTTCAAAAAATTTCAGGTCAAGGATTTCGTTTTCCTTGCAATTCTTTCGGCGGCGATGACGCTCTGCGGCGGAATAACCATGCCGCTTGTTATGCACACGACTCTGTTCGGACTTCGCAATATGGCGGCGGCTCCGATATATGCGCTCTTCTGCGCTGTCGGTCTGATGAAAGTCAGAAAACCAGGTGCGCTGACTGTAATCGGTCTGTTTTCCGGCGCTCCGCTCGCGTTCTTTTCAACCGTTATGTTCTTCAACAACCTCGTGGCGGCCGTGATAGCGGAGCTGTTGATGCTGCTGTTCTTCAGAGGCTATAAAAATAAAGGCTCCGTGCTTTTCACGGCGGGAATATATATGCCGCTCTCTCTGCCGATTTCAGTGCTTTTCAGCATTTGGCTCAACGGACAGAGCTATGAGTAGCTGCTTGCGCGCCCGACAGCTTCGATATTCACCTCGCTCGGTACTGTGGCGCTCGGGTTCATAGGCGCGGCAATCGGCATGAAAATAGCCGCAGAGCTGCAAAAGGCGGGCAAGCTCAAGCCCGACGGAGAAGACGGAAATGCTTGATGCGTTCAGTGTAAAAAAACCGATTTATCCGCTTGTAGCCTTCTTCTCGTCGCTGTGTATGCTCGTGTGCGGAATGCTGCTTTCGAAGAGCCTTTGGACGTTTGCGTTTGCCGGAGTGCTGTTTTTGCTCTGCTGCTGCTTCGGGCTGTTTCGCGGCGCATGGAAAATGAGCGCCGCAATGCTCGCCTTCGGGCTTGTGATAGGCGGGCTGGCTTTTTTGACCAACCGCAATTTCAATGCCTTTTGGCAGACGGTCGTGCGCGCGCTCCTGCTCGGGATATGCGCCGTGCCGATGATAACGCTGCCGCCCGCGGATCTCATGCGCTGCATGAATCAGCTGCATTGTCCGCGGATAATAACGCTCGGAATGCTGGTCACCCTCCGCTTCATCCCGATACTTGTCACCGAGATAAGGCAAATATGGGAGGCAATGAAGGTGCGCGGAGCGAATGTCAAATGGTATCGCCCTGACTGCCTCTACAGAGCTTTTTTCATTCCGCTTGTCATGCGCATTATCGGTATCTCCGATACGCTCTCCCTTTCGCTTGAGACAAGGGCGTTCGCGCTCGATAATTCTCCCGCAACCGTCTACGGCAAGGTCGAGCTTCGTGCGCGCGATATAGTATTTTCGGTTGCGGCGGTTATTTCCTGCGCGGGTCTGGGGGTGGCGGTATGGATGCGCTAAGGCTTGAAAATATCAGTTTCTCATATAACGGCTCGGATAAAATATTCGACAGTGTCAATTTTACCCTTGAATACGGAGATTTTGTTCTCCTCTCCGGTGTGTCGGGCGAGGGCAAGAGCACGCTGCTCTCAATAATCAACGGCATGATCCCGTTTATAACGCCCGGAAAGCTTGAGGGAAAAATTTATGTAAATTCCGAGGATGTTACCGACGTCAGAGTCAGCGAGCGTGCAAGGCTTATAGGCACGGTGCTCCAGAATGCAGACGAGCAGATAGTCTATGATACCGTCCGCGACGAAATAGCTTTCGGATGCGAAAACTTAGATGTCCCGGTCGAAAAGATAGATTTTCGGATAGCGGCGAGCACAAATATGATGAAGATATCGCCCGACGCAAAGACGCGGACTATGTCGGGCGGGCAAAAGCAGAGGCTTATTACCGCTTCAACGCTTGCGATGAAGCAGAAAATCATAATTCTCGATGAGCCTCTTGCAAACCTTGACACAGAGGGCGCGCATATCCTGCTCGGCGCGCTTCGTTCGCTTTCAAAGAGCGGTTATGCGGTGCTGCTCGTTGAGCACAGGCTCGATGTTGTCAGACCCTATGTCAACAAGGTCATGTGGATAAAAGATAAAAATGTCACAATGAGCGCCGACAAGGATGCCGTCCTCCGCTGCGAACGGGTTATAGAGCCGGAGAACAGACCGCACACAGTCGGCTCGCCCGTTATAAGCGGGCGCAGCTTGGTTTTCGGCGCGGGAGGCAAAAATATCCTCGACTCGCTCGATATTGATGTATATAAAGGCGAGCGCCTTGTTCTGCTCGGCGCGAACGGCTGCGGCAAGACCACACTCATGCGGACTCTTGCAAGGCTCAATAAGCTAACCTCCGGTACACTCGAACAAAATATAGTTCAAAAGCCCGGACGCAGAAAGCCAAACGCCGCGTGGTTCAAAAAAGTCGGCTTTGTTTATCAGAATCCGACCTATCAGCTCTTTATGCCGACATTGCTCTCCGAGGTCTCTTTCAGAGCGTCCTCGGAGCGGAAGGCGAGAGAGATGATTGAGGCGTTCGGCCTTGCGGGGCTTGAAAACAGGCATCCGCAGTCCCTTTCGGAGGGTCAGAAACGCCGCGCCGGTCTTGCGGCGATATGCGCGGGAGAGCCGGATGTGCTGTTTCTCGACGAACCCACCGTCGGGCAGGATCACGGTAACCTTGAGCGCATAGTTTCCGCTGTCAATAAATTAAACTGCGAAAACGGCTGCACGGGCATCACCGTTACGCACGACCGCAGATGCGCCGCCGCCATGGCCGACAGGGTGCTCATAATGGACAGCGGAAAAATAGTCGAGCAGGGGGACGGAAGTCTCGCTGACGGCTATCTCAATAAACAGTTCAAAATCATTGGGGAGTGATCGGATGATAAAAACAAGACTCATAGGGCAGGTACCTTCCTCAAAGAAGTACATTGCATTTACGGTGCTTGCGCAGTGGATAAGGCTTTGCGCGAACATCGTGATGATGTTTATTTTCGCACATATTCTCGAACTTATCCTCGACGGCGCGACAATGTCGGTCGGCGTGCTTATGCCTTATCTCGCAGGTATAGCCGCAGTTATGGCGGTACGCTATATCTGCGGAGTGTGCAGTTCAAAGACATCTTTTTTGGCGTCGGCACAGGTGAAAAAAGTCCTGCGCGGGAAGATGTACAAAAAGCTTACCCGCATGGGTGCGTCGTATCATGAGAAGGTTTCAACCTCCGAGGTGCTCCAGGTTTTTGTCGAGGGTGTCGATCAGCTTGAGCTTTATTTCGGAAAATATCTGCCGCAGTTCTTCTTTGCCATGCTTGCGCCGATAACGCTTTTCGCGGTGCTCGCTTTTGTCAGCCTGAAAGCCTCGCTCGTGCTTCTCGTCTGCGTGCCGTTGATTCCGCTTTCGATAGTCGCGGTGCAGAAGATAGCAAAACGGCTGCTGAGCAAATACTGGGGAGTATATGTCAATCTCGGCGACACGTTCCTTGAGAATATTCAGGGACTCACGACCCTCAAGGTATATCAGGCCGATGAGAGAAAGAACGTTGAGATGAACGAAAAGGCGGAGGAGTTCAGGCGTATCACCATGAAGGTGCTCACCATGCAATTGAACTCCGTCAGCGTCATGGATATCGTCGCATATGCGGGCAGCGCCGTCGGCGTTGTTATCGCGGTATTTCAGGCGGCAAACGGAACGATAACACTGCCGCAGGCGTTTCTTATCATTATGCTTGCCGCGGATTTCTTCCTGCCCCTGCGCCTGCTCGGCTCTTTCTTCCATGTTGCGATGAACGGTATGGCGGCGAGCGACAAGCTTTTCAAGATTCTCGATACTCCCGAGGACGAGCACGGAACGCAGATTCCCGCATGCTTTGACAGCGATATAAGGCTCGAAAACGTGACCTTCTCCTATGACGGGGAAAAGTCGGTGCTCAACGGCATCTCGGCGGACATTCCGAGGAACAGCCTGGTGTCCGTCGTCGGCGAGTCCGGCTGCGGAAAGAGCACAATAGCTTCTCTTATCTGCGGCACAACAAAAGGCTACAAAGGGAGCATAAAGATAGACGGCGTTGAGATAAGAGACATCGACGAAAAAGCGCTCATGGATAACATAACCGCCGTCAATTTCAACAGCTATATCTTCGCCGGGACGGTTAGGGACAACCTGCTCATGGCTTGCCCGAATGCTTCCGACGACGAACTCATAGACGCGCTCGAAAAAGTGAATCTCTGGGAGTTCCTCTCCTCGCAGGATGGGCTTGATACGGCTCTCTCTCAGCAGGGCAGCAATTTCTCCGGCGGTCAGCGTCAGCGCCTCGCGATAGCCCGCGCGCTTTTGCATGACACACCTGTGTATATCTTCGATGAGGTCACTTCGAACATCGATGTCGAGAGCGAAAATGACATCATGGAAGTTATCCGCGAAATGGCAAAGACAAAGACGGTTCTGCTTATCTCCCACAGGCTCGAAAATGTTGTCACCTCCGATATGATCCTTCTGCTCGACGGCGGATGCCTTGCGGAGAGCGGCACGCATTCGCACCTCATGGAAGAAAAGGGCAAGTATTATACAATGTATTCGACTCAGGCTCAGCTTGAAAAATATTCAAAGGAGGCGGCAGCGGTATGAAAAGAAAACAGAGCGGTCTGCGTATAATGAGCAGACTCATAGTCCTCGTCAAGCCGCTTTCCGGCTTTATGTGTCTTGCGGTTTTGCTCGGCGTGCTCGGATTCCTTTGCGCCATTCAGATAACCGTCGCGGGTTCGCTGACCCTGCTCACCGCCGCAAAAATAAGCGGCGGAATCGCAATAAAGACCGGCTGTATCTGCATCATAATTTTTGCCGTTCTCAGGGGATTTCTGCACTACGGCGAGCAGGCGTGCAACCATTATATAGCATTCAAGCTTTTGGCTCTTATCCGCGACAAGGTGTTCAAAGCCATGCGCCGGCTTTCTCCCGCGAAGCTCGAGGGTAAAGACAAAGGCAACCTTGTCTCGGTCATAACGAGCGACATCGAACTGCTTGAAGTGTTCTATGCGCACACGATATCGCCGACCTGCATTGCGATACTGACCTGCCTTATTATGCTTATTTTTATCGGGCGCTACAGCATTTGGCTCTCGCTCGTTGCGCTTGCCGCCTATATAACGGTCGGCGCGGTGATTCCTTTGGTGTCCTCGAGGGTCAACAAGAATGTAGGCATGACCTACAGAGACGGCTCCGGCGCGCTCTCGGGCTTTGTGCTCGACAGTATGCGCGGACTGCTTGAGTCGATAAGATATAACAGCACCGACAAGCGTCTCGAAGAGATGGATAAAAAGACCGACGAGTTGAACTCGCTTCAGGACAGACTCAAGAAGATAGAAGGACACACGGGCGCCGTTACGGATATCGCAATAATCTTCTTCTCCGTTGCAATGCTGCTCACGGGTATCGCCCTCTATCAAAAAGGCGTTATCGGTTTCGACGGAATGATAGTTTCTACCGTTTCGATGATGAGCTCGTTCGGCCCCGTCGCCGCGCTCTCAGGTCTTGCCGGAAATCTTACCCACACTCTCGCGGCGGGCGAAAGAGTTCTCGGCATACTCGATGAGACCCCAGTGGTTGAAGAAAACACAGACGGAAAAACAGTTGCTTTCGACGGCATGGAAAACGAAGATGTCGGATTTGCTTACGGCGATGAAAAAATTCTTGACGGCTTCAATATGACTGTCGAGCCGGACAAGATAATCAGTATCACGGGCCCGAGCGGTTCGGGCAAGTCCACCGCGCTCAAGCTCATGATGCGCTTCTGGGATGTTCAGCAGGGCAGCATAAAGATGAGCGGCGAGGATATCAGAGATATAAAGACCTCGTGCCTCAGAAGCAACCAGAGCCTTGTCAGTCAGGAGACGCAGCTTTTCAACGATTCGATAGAGTCCAATATAAAAATAGCCGATTACAACGCCACGCATGAGCAGGTCGTTGAAGCGGCGAAGAAAGCTTCTATCCATGATTTCATCATGACTCTGCCCAAGGGCTATGACACAAATGTCGGCGAGCTCGGAGATCTGCTCTCCGACGGCGAGAAGCAGAGAATAGGTCTCGCCAGGGCGTTCCTCAGCGATGCGCCGATGATTATGCTTGACGAGCCTACGAGTAACCTTGACAGCCTCAACGAGGGTCATATCCTGCGCTCGATAAACGAGGCAAAGAAGGGCAAGAGCATAGTGCTCGTCTCCCACAGAAAATCAACTTCGAGAATAGCCGACAAGGCTTATACGGTTTACAGAGGCAGATTATCATGAGCAAGAAAGAGACAAAAGACAGAATAACCCGCGAAAAAGAGATGCTGCCGGAGATGGTGAAAATCTACTGTCACGGCGTGCACAAGACAAAAAGGGGAGAACTTTGCCCCGAGTGCCGGGAGCTGTGCGACTATGCGCTTTACAGGCTCGACCACTGCCGTTGGGGGAATGAAAAGAATTTCTGCTCCCAGTGCCCGTGCCATTGCTATAAGCCCGCCATGCGCGAAAAGATAAGAGCCGTCATGCGCTACTCCGGTCCGCGTATCATGCTCTACCATCCGCTTGTCGGCTCGCTCCACGCATTCGAGACCGTCAAAGGCGTGATAAAAGCGAAGAAAAGTCATTGATAAACTCTCTGACCAGACATTCCAGCAATTAATAAACCGAGCAGTAAGACTTAAATCTTACTGCTCGGTTGCCTTTATTTTTATATCTTTTACTTCTCGTCTCTCCAGCTCTTGACTTCGCCGAGAAGCCAGTTCGCCCATTCGTCAACACCTTCGCCGGTCTTGGCGCAGATCATGAATACCTTGGCGTTCGGGTTGCGGCGCTTTATATATTCCTTGCACTTCTCGACATCAAAGTCGAAATAGGGGAGAACATCAATCTTGTTGATGATAACAACATCGCAGATAGAGAACATCAGAGGATACTTGAGCGGCTTGTCGTCGCCCTCGGGTACGGAGAGGATCATCGCATTTTTAACGGCTCCCGTGTCGAACTCTGCGGGGCAGACGAGGTTGCCGACATTCTCGAGTATTGCGAGTTCAACATCGCCGGTCTCGAGTCCGTCAAGACCCTGTCTTGTCATCTCCGCGTCGAGGTGGCACATTCCGCCGGTGTGCAGCTGAATTGCCTTGACTCCCGTCTCGGCAATTCTCTTCGCGTCAACATCACTGTCGATATCCGCTTCCATAACGCCTATCTTGACTTTGTCTTTCAGCGCGGCGATAGTTGCCTTGAGGGTCGTTGTCTTGCCGGCTCCGGGCGAGGACATGAGGTTGAGCAGGAATACGCCCTTCTCTTTGAGCTCGCGGCGCAGCTTGTCCGCCTGCTCGTCGTTATTTTTAAACACGCTCTGCTTGATTTCAAGAATTCTTACTTCGTCCATGTTTTTTCACCTGTTTTCAGATTGTTTTATTATATTTTATCCCGTTACGGCGGCGGTGTCAACAAATCCGCGCCGTATTTTACATATCATTCATATAAGACGCCCCGATCTGACGAACGGGGCGGTGTTGTTATTTGTTGAGTATTGATATTGCGTCGCTTATGGTCTTTTCGTGAGCCTCCATGCCATATTTGTCGACCTCTTTCTTGTTCTTCTCGCCGTGGGTCAGGCAGCCTGCGCCGCCGATGCATCCGCCGGTGCACGCCATGCCTTCTATGAAATTCGCATCGAGCATACCCTTGCTCTTCCTGAGCAGAGCTGCGCGGCAAGCTTCGATTCCGTCGCAGGAGCAGGCTTTGAGATCAAAGTCCTCAATGCCGTGTTCCTTGAGACCCTGCGCCACCGCATCGGCAAGACCGCCACAGCGGGCGAATATTCTGCCGAAATACGATGCGTTGTCGAGAACATCTTCGGAGAGGGTCATTATATCAATATCTCTGCTGTCGAACAGAGCCTGAAGCTCTTCAAAAGTCATCGCCGCGTCAACATAGGGCTTGACCTCGTCCTTCTGAACCTCCGCTTTCTTTGCCGTGCAGGGACCGATGAATACAACCTTGCAGGGCGCCTCATGTTCTTTGATATATTTGGATATAGTCGCCATAGGGGAGAGGTTGTGGGAAATGAACGGTTTGAGATTCGGGAAGGATTTTTCGATGTAGTTGACAAACGCGGGGCAGCATGAGCTTGTCAAGAAGCCTTTCTCCGCCAGCTCTTCGGATTCCGCATATGCGACCATGTCCGCGCCGAGAGCGGCTTCGATAACCGTGTGGAAGCCAAGCTCCTTGAGTCCCTTTATGACCTGACCGAGCTTTGCGTATGTAAACTGACTTGAAATCGAAGGCGCAACAACTGCGAACACTTTGTATTTAGTGTTGTTCTCGCTCTTCTTTATAATATCAATAACGTCGAGCATATATGACTTGTCCGTTATCGCACCGAACGGGCACTGGTAGACGCACGCGCCACAGGATATGCACTTGTTGTAGTTTATCGCCGCCGCTTTGTTCTCGTTCATGCTGATAGCCTTTATCTTGCACGCCATCTCGCAGGGACGCTTGCGGTTTATAATCGCAGTGTATGGGCAGACTCTGGAGCACGCGCCGCACTCCTTGCATTTCGTCTTGTCGATATGCGCAACGTGCTCGCGGTCAAAAGAGAGTGCGCCGAAGCGGCAGACATCCTCACAGCGGTGGGCGAGGCATCCACGGCAGGCGTTGGTGACTTCGTATCCGCCCATGGGACACTCGTCGCAGGCGATGTCGATAACCTCTATAATGTTCGGGTTGCTGCCGATAGCTATCTTGACTCGCTCGCTGAGTATCGCTCTTTCTTTGTAGACACAGCAGCGCATGGTCGGCGTGTTGCCGGGGACGATGGTTTTCGGTATCTCGAAAAGATTTTCAAGCAGCGTGTCGTTCCATGCAAGCCGCGCGACCTCGCGCAGGACTTTATATTTAAGATACTGTACCTTAGTGTCGAATTTTCTCATTGATATCCCCCTTAGAAATAGCTGACCTTGACTCTCTTGCCCATCTCTTTTAGGCAGGCGCAGAGCTCCTTGACAAGGTTCATTTTTATATTGAAATTGATAGGCAGATCGGGATTCTGATGAGCCGGGTTAACGGCTCTGCCGACATAGAAGTTGATGTCGGTAGCCTCCTCGAACAGCATGCGGCATATGAGCGAAGCGCCGTCGCGCTTGAAGCCCCATTCCTCATACAGTTCATTCTTGCCTAACGCATCTTTGGCATATTCAATGACCTTGTTTATCGTTATGACTCCCTCGGTCACCAGATCAACGCCCTCGATCTCAGCAATCGGCGGAACGTCGCCCTGTTCAAAATTGAGGCTCGCCTTGAGCGGCTTACCCAGATATTTGGCGGCGATGGACGAAGTTGTGCCGCCGCAGATGATGTGCTTGCCCTCTTTCGAGAAGAAGAGCGACATCATGCGGTCGCAGTCGTCGGGATTGCGCGGCGGGCCGAAGAGAAGGTTCATCGGTTCGCGCTTGCGTATCTTGACAACGCAAGCAGTCGCATCGTCTCCTGGATGACCGCCGTAGAGCTTGTCGCACTCGTCAACGAGCATCGTCGAAAGCGTTTTCGCCGTGTATCCGACAGGCACAAGCCCGGACATGAAATCCGCGATATCGTCGCGCTTCCAGCCGAAGTTGAAAGCCGTTCCGATTCCTGCATGCGGGCATCCGTCACTCATCGCGACGAAAACATCGCCCTCCTGAAGCTTTATCTGCGACTTGAAAATGTTCTTTCCGCCGATGTTCAGCTCCGTCTCCGTATATTTAAACGGCTCGCAGTCGCGTATCATTATAACATGCGGGTTGTCGTATTGGATTATCTCAGCAGTCTCGTTGTTTATAAGATGTATGATGGTGAAGGTCGAATATGCGACTCCGCGCACCGAGCATATCGGCAGGGTGGCGGCTATGGTCGCCACGCACTCTTCGAGCGGCAGACCTTCAGCCATCATCGTTGATATTATTTTTGAGGTGAGGGTGGAGAGAATGCTGGCTTTGACGCCGCTTCCGAGTCCGTCCGCGAGCACGATGACGGTTGAATTTTCGTCCTGTTCAATTATGTCAACGTGATCGCCGCAGAGCTGTTCGCCCTCGTGGTTTATACTCTTCCAGCCTATCTCGGCGCAGAGGTTATTCATTGCTGATCGACTCCTTGAGCTTGGATAGCGCTATCTTGGTTTCCGCCGCGGTCTCGCCGAGCAGGGACGCAATCTCCTGAACGATACGCATCTGCTTGTCAACGACTTTGTCGGCTATTTCGACCGTCTGGCGGCTGATGTTTTCTTTCTGTTCGCGCACAGTCTCCTCCTGCGTAACATCACGCATGATGCATATGAGCAGGCGGTATTCCTTATCGTATATTATAGTCTCCTCAACATACTTGTCGTATTCGGCGAGATACATGCGCTTGTCGTGCATATTTCTGCCTGTTTGAAGAACGTTTAAGAAATCCTTGGGGTCGAGCACGCGCACAACGCCGTCTCCGAGAATGTCGGAGGGGGAGCGAAGATTCATTATCTTGAGCGCCGCCTTGTTTATCTGCTGAACCTCGAGCTTTTCGTTGAGCAGGATAAGTCCGTTGGGCGTGTTGCGGACGATGTTGTCCGAGAAGCTCTCCGCCTTGTCCTTAAGATAGGGCAGGCACATCGATATCTCCGCCTTGCCGTGATATATGGCGATAGCCTTTTCGCGGCAGGTGTTGTATCCGCAGGAGCCGCAGTTGAGCTCATCCGAGGGCTTGGTCTTGCCCATGCGGTGAAGAATCTCGGTTATCTCTGCCTCCGACGGGGGCTGGAGTCTGCGCTCGATGACGGTGAAGTTCTTCTGAAGCTCGTAGCTGTCCGGCTGATCAACTTCAAAATCCTTGTCGCCGGCGAACTGCGCCACAGCCATGTAGTCTTTTACGGGCGCGCGGTGGAATTTTTCCATTACCGGACCACCGATGCAGCTGCCGGAGCAGGCGGACATCTCGATAAAGCAGTTATGTATCTTGCCGTTTTCAATGTCCTTGAGTGCCGCCATGCAGTTTTCAACGCCGTCAATCGCCATGTAGGTGTATTTCGGGTTGTCCTGCGCCATGGTCTTGAGTATGCCGCCGGTCGTCGGGAAGAAGCGCGCGCGGCTGTGCTCGTCCGAGTCCGTCTCACGGGCAAGCTCAATGCCCGCCGACTTGAACCAGCTTGTCAGCTCGTCGAATGTCAAAACGGCGTCAACTATGCCTTCGTAGTACTGCGCCTCGTCTTTTTTCGCAACGCAGGGACCGATGAAAACAGTCTTTGCGTTCGGATATCTGCGCTTTATATCCTTGCAGTGAGCCTGCATGGGGGAGAGCACGTTTGCAAGAAACGGCAGCTCCGCAGGAAAATATTTTTGAATGAGCAGGTTAATAGAGTGGCAACAGGAGGAGATGATGATATCTCTCGTGTCGCTGTCGATCATATGCTCATATTCTGTCTTGACTATTGTTGCGCCGACAGCGGTCTCCTCGGCGTCGAAAAAGCCGAGCTTCTTGAGCGCTTCGCGCATCGCGTTTATGCCCACGCCCTCATAGTTTGCAATGAAAGACGGAGCAAGGCTGACAATGACCGGGTCGCTGCTCTGGAGCAGGACTTTTACTTTTTCGGTCTCGTCAACTATCTGCTTTGCATCCTGCGGACATACGACAAAGCACTGACCGCAGAGGATACATTCGTTGCCGATAATATATGCCTGATTGCCCGAGAAGCGAATAGACTTCACCGGGCAATGGCGTATGCATTTATAACAGTTTTTACAGTTGGATTTTTTAAGAGTCAGGCAATCCATGCCGTTACACCCTCTCTTCCCTTATCCGTTTTAGTACCTTCTCCTCAAAGAAGTAGTTGAACCCCTCCGGCGTTATTCCGGTGTAGACATCGTCGTCAACTGATATAGTCACGCCCTCGCGGTTGCACCTGCCGGTGCAGAAGCTGCCGGCAAGTGTAACATCGTTTTCGAGGTCATATTTTTTCAGAGCGTCCTCAAACAGCCCGACAATTTTTTCCGAACCCTTGAGGTGGCAGGCAGAGCCTACGCAAATCTGGATTATCATATGTTTCAGACCTTTGCAAGAACGTTTTCGCTGAAGAAGTCTTTGACTGTATCGGGCTTCACGGAGAAGAACTTGTCGTCCACCGTGACGCACACGCCCTGCTGGCATTTGCCCATGCAGAAGGTGCCGGAGAGCTCTACCTTGTCGTCAAGATTGTTTTCTCTTATAAGGTACTGAAGCTGCTCAACTACCTGGCGCGAACCCTTGATGTGGCAGGAGGAACCGATGCAAACGGTTATTTTCATTCATTTCACCTCTTTCACGAGTAATCAACAACATCGATCCACGAGTGGAGGAATTCGCGCTCCGCAGCGTTGCCCTTGACCGTCTGTGATGCGGCAACGATGGGCATCCATTTCTGGACATACTGTATCGCGGTGTCGCTCTTCTCGCAGAAAAGATTCAGATACTTCTTCGCGGCGTCGATATCTCCGTTGAGCCAGAAGAGGAGATATGTGCGCGCGGCGTCGGCTGAGGCGTTGCCCTGGGTGGCGTGCGACCAGTCGATGATATAAGGCGTGCCGTCGTCGGTGATTATAACGTTCGAGGGGTTGAAATCGCCGTGGCAGACCTTGTTGTGCTTGGGCATCGACTCAAGGCGGGTGTGCAGGTCATATCTGACCGTTGCGGAAAGATCGGTCTGGCAGATCTTTCTGTTCATCTTGTCCTTTAGTTTGTTGAGTAGGGGGCAGGTCTTTGAGTGCATCTCGAGCTGGAGGTCGACGAAAAGATTGAGATATTCGTCCTTCTTCTCGGGATTCTCCTGCATCAGCTGCGCAAGCGTCTTGCCCTTGATATAGTCGGACACTATTGTCCATTTGCCGTCGATGACCGTAACCTCGAGAACTCTCGGAATATTGAGCCCGGTCTCTTCGATACGTGCTTGGTTGAGCGCCTCGTTGAGCACGTCGGCCTTTGAATAGCCTTCGTTGAAAACCTTGAGGCAGCGGTCGCCGTCGCGGTAGACTGTCTTGTTGTTCCTTACTGCTATGATTCTGTCAAGATTCATTGTGAACCCTCCTTATGCCTTGTTCTTGCCGTTCTCCGCTCTGCGGTAAGCCTGCTTGAAGTTGTGGGCGCTGTCGTCCTCGGCGATATCTGCCTCGGTCGGCATGGGCTTCTCTTCAAAGTGCTTCTTGCCGTAGTATGCGTTGAGATACATCTGCTTTATCTCGCTCATGAGCGGGTATCTCGGGTTTGCACCGGTGCACTGGTCGTCGAATGCGTTCTCGGTCATCTCGTCGAGAGTGTCGAGGAAGTATTTCTCGTCAATGCCGTAGTCTTTGATTGTCTTCTTTATTCCGACGCGCTCCTTGAGCTCGTTGATAGCTTTTATAAGATTCTCAAGCTTCTCCTTGTCGTTCTTGCCGCCGAGTCCGAGGCTGTCGGCAACCTCTGCGTAGCGGGCAAGGGTGTGCGGATGGTCGTACTGCGGGAAAGTGCCCATCTTGGCGGGAGCTTCCGCCGCGTTGAAGCGGAGAACCTCTTCAATCATCAGCGCGTTTGCAACGCCGTGGGGGAGGTGGTGATAAGCGCCGAGCTTATGCGCCATGGAGTGGCAGACGCCGAGGAAAGCGTTTGCAAAAGCCATACCTGCCATTGTTGCGGCGTTAGCCATCTTCTCGCGGGCTTCGACGTCCGTCTGACCGTTCTCGTATGCGCGGGGCAGATAGTCGAATATGACCTTGAGCGCCTGCTTTGCGAGTCCGTCGGTGTAGTCGGTAGCCATAACGGAGGCATAGGCCTCGAGCGCGTGGGTGACTGCGTCGATACCGGAAGCGGCGGTCAGTCCTCTGGGTGCACTCATATGGAAATCCGTGTCAACTATTGCCATGTTGGGCATGAGCTGATAGTCGGCAAGGGGATACTTGATGCCGGTGGTCTCGTCGGTGATAACGGCGAACGGAGTTACCTCACTGCCGGTACCTGCCGAGGTCGGGATGGCGATGAAATATGCCTTTTCGCCCATCTTCGGGAAGGTGTAAACACGCTTGCGGATATCAATAAAGCGCATAGCCATGTCCATGAAGTCCGCTTCGGGATGCTCATAGAGAACCCACATGATCTTCGCCGCGTCCATCGCGGAGCCGCCGCCGAGGGCGATTATTGTGTCGGGCTCGAAAGCTCTCATCTGCTCAACGCCCTTTTCGGCGCACTGGAGAGTCGGGTCGGGAGCAACGTCGCCAAATGTCGCATGGACAATGCCCATCTCGTCGAGCTTATCGGTTATCGGCTTGGTGTAGCCGTTTTTGTAAAGGAAGTTATCGGTGACGATGAACGCTCTCTTCTTGCCCATGATGTTCTTGAGCTCGTCGAGCGCGACGGGCAGGCAGCCCTTCTTGATGTAGACCTTCTCAGGTGCTCTGAACCAAAGCATGTTCTCTCTCCTCTCAGCCACAGTCTTGATGTTGATAAGATGCTTGACACCAACGTTCTCGCTGACGCTGTTGCCGCCCCATGAGCCGCAGCCGAGGGTGAGCGAGGGCGCGAGCTTGAAGTTGTAAAGATCGCCGATGCCGCCGTGGGAGGAAGGGGTGTTGACGAGAATACGGCAGGTCTTCATGCGCGCCGAGAACTCGTCGAGCTTCTCATGCTCGGTTATTTCATTGAGATATATTGAAGACGTATGACCGTAGCCGCCGTCTGCAATAAGCTGTTCAGCCTTGTTGAATGCGTCGTGAATGTCTTCCGCCTTGTACATTGCAAGCACGGGGGAGAGCTTCTCGTGGGCGAACTCCTCGGAGAGATCAACGCTCTCGACTTCGCCGATAAGTATCTTCGTGCCCTCGGGAACGGTTACTCCCGCAAGCTCTGCGATTCTGAAAGCCGACTGACCGACTATCTTGGCGTTGAGTGCGCCGTTTATAAGAATGGTCTTTCTGACCTTCTCGGTCTCCTCGGGGTCAAGGAAGTAGCATCCGCGAGCCGCAAACTCTGTCTTGACTGCGTCATAGACATTCTGATGAACTATAACGGACTGCTCGGATGCGCAGATCATGCCGTTGTCGAATGTCTTGGAGTGGATTATCGAGTTGACAGCGAGGATGATATCAGCGGTGTCATCGATTATAGCGGGCGTGTTGCCGGCGCCGACGCCGACTGCGGGCTTGCCGGAGGAATATGCCGCCTTGACCATTCCCGGACCGCCGGTGGCGAGGATTATGTCTGCCTCTTTCATGACGAGATTCGTCATCTCAAGGCTCGGAGTGTCGATCCACTCAATGATGCCCTCGGGCGCACCTGCCTTGACTGCCGCATCGAGAACTACCTTTGCGGCCGCCGCGGTTGATTTCTTGGCGCGGGGATGGGGGCTGATGATAATAGCGTTTCTGGTCTTGAGGGCAAGCAGGCACTTGAATATGGCGGTGGAGGTTGGGTTCGTCG
>ULQW01008060.1_pt1 | contig 24875 bp, 20 predicted proteins | sample 1954921 | NCBI WGS metagenome assembly ULQW01 (sample SAMEA4835666, study PRJEB28245) | human gut metagenome | biome: gut microbiome; material: fecal sample | place: Denmark | collected 2008
TCTGCTTATCTGGTATGGGAAGAATAAGAATGTGTTTGAATCATAGATGATTGTATAAAAAGTTCGCCAGATTCTTTTACGGAGTCTGGCGAACTTTTTTAATGAACCATTATTTGGAGTGTGAAGAAACGAATGATGGAATCAGCTGGATACGTTTCCCGAAGAGTGGTGTTTTTACAGGCGGGAGTGCATTGAAGTGTGGGGAAGCCGCACTACGGCTGCCTACACCGTTGGTTTCGTATGAACGTCCGGCTTCCGTGAGTGCTTGTTTCAAGAGAGGCTCGTTGACATCTCCTATTTGATAAGCCTGTATCGGGGCATCTTCAATTTGGATATCCGGGATGAGTCCATCAGGCATACAGGGAGTTTTTCCATCGGCATTCTGGTAAATGCTGACCATTACATAGATTCCCCAGTTCTTCAGCTCTTGCGGACATTTTTCGTACATCTCTTCTGTGCTGAGCATCCACCCGGTGCAGTACTTGCCGTGTGTCTGTGTGCCGATGAGTCGAACGTTTGTATAAGGCATTAGTCCGCCAAGCAGTGCTTCGGATGCGGATGCCGATCCGGAACCGATTAATCCGTAGATTTTTTTCAATCCGATGTTGGCATCTTTGGTACTTGCATTGACTTCCACTTCCGGGTAATTGAATTCTGTGGTGAAACGGGTTTCCAGACTTTCTCCTTGTTTCTGGTAGATTTCGCTCAAATAGTTGTTGTAGATTTCTTTTTCGAATACTTTCTTGCTGCTGACAGCTTCTTGCGGGGCAAACATGGAGGCTAACACATTTTCAGTGATAACATAACCTCCTCCGTTGTACCGGAGGTCTAAAACCAGTTCTTCAATACCTTCTGCTTTAAACTTTTTCCCGATCTCAATCAGTGGATTGATGGATTTCAGGTCAAAGCCGGTATAGGCCAGGTAGCCTACTTTCTTTCCGTTGAATTCATATACGGAGTCGCAAATGATAGGATTTTCGTACATGTTGACGGCTGTCAGCTCTATTGACTTGTTCTGGCTGACAATGATATTTTCTTGCAGTTTTCCGAGGGAAACCTTTAAGGTAGGTTTGTAGTATAAATCCGTATAGTTGTCGGGGGTGATTTTTTCATCATTTATAGAAAGGATAATGTCTCCTCGTTTAAATCCCGCTTTTGCAGCAGGACTCCCTTCATGGACAAAGTTTACTGCTGCTGCATATTGATTCTTTTCTTTGTTTACAGGGTAGAAAGTAAGGTTCCAGCCAAATGTAGTAGAAACCCCTTCCACACTGCTGTTGAAGGAAGCCATGTCGTCAGTGAGCATGGACCATTTGTCAATGTATTTATCTCCTTGGTGGTACTTTATTCGGTCAACGGTGCCGATTGGGTCATTGTTTGTCTCGATGTTCCAGTTGTCCAGGTCACTACTGATTTCCTTATTCCAGTAATAGTAGGTACTCATAGCCTCCTTGCCGAACATGTTGGCATAATAGAGTTCTGTGGGGTTCTTCGATGTAGGATTCTGATCACCTTCTCCGTTTGTAGGTTGGGGATTTTCTTCCGAGCATCCCGTCAGTGCGGCTCCTCCCAATAGAGTGGAGAGCAATAGCCATGATAGTTTTTTGTTCATAGTTTAATTTTTGAGAATTAGTACAAGGTTTTACTTGACAAAAATAACAAAAACTATCAGTTCCCTTTCTAATAAAAAGGGGAAGTAAGGATTTTTTAAGGTAAACTTCTGGCTTCTCATGTGTTGGGCAGGTGAGAAGCCAGAAGTGTGTAAATTAGAATTTATAGTTCAGACTTAATCCGAATACTTTGTTTGTTCGGTTGTAAATGTCGATTCCTTTCAGGCCTGTACCGTTGTAACTGTCTGTTTCTTTGGTGTATTTGTTGTAATGTGTCCAGAAATAGGCCACATCAATGCTCCATGCTTGTGTAAGGTTGACTCTGGCACCAAATCCTAATGAATAAGAGTCGCATGAGAAACTGGTGTCAGTCTGGAAATCATTGCTCAGACCATAGTTTGTCTTTTGGAAACCACCACTGACAGTCAGTCGTTTGGTAATGTCCCATTCCATACCGGCAAGGTATTCGTGAGTACCGTGCTTCAGGGTTTTCTGTCGGTCGTTCAGCATGCCTGCATGTTTATCATCATAAAAGTGATACTCCACAGAAGCACGGAGGTTAGGCAAAATTTCATATCCGGCAGCTACACTCAGGTAGGCAGGAATATCGCTGGGAGTTTGTTCTCCATCTGCGTAAGGTTTTATGACCGCTTCTGGGGTACCTGTAGGAACTTCCAGTGTGTGAGTCTGGTTTTCAATATTCAGGTTTGTCTTGAATTCATACTTTGCAGCCAAGTTCCAGCGTCCTAATTTAGCATCCACACCAATGATGGGAGTCAGTCCCCATCCGCTCTGGTCGCAGTCCAGCTCAAGGTTGGCCAATTGGGCTCCGCCTAAATTCTCTTTCATGTAGGCTTTCAGGTAACCTTCATAACCACTTTTTACGTAGTTCATTCGGCCGCCGGCAAATACACTCAGCCAGTCGTTGATTTTGTAGCTCAATCCTAATTGTACTCCGTAAATGTATTGCTTTCCATCCATAGAAGTATTAATGTCATACATCTGGGGAGTTACTTGCCCGTCAGTTTGCTTGGTAATCATTCCCATAGCTAATGCATCGAACATTGGAAGACCGTTGCTGAATGAGGCTTTTCCTCCACCGCCGGTAATGGCAAAGCTGGCAGAGATTACCCAATTATCCTTTTTATATAATCCTTGAAAGCTCGGGATGAAGGGAGCAGAGGCCGTTCCTTTGTACAATCGGCTGCCGTTTGTTCCGTCAGCTTGTTTAAAGAGTGGGAAATTAGCGTCAATTTCGCGGGTCTGATAAGCACTTTGTCCGGTCAGTGACAGGTAGAATCCCTCGTGCGAAAGGAAAGAAAGTCCTGCAGGGTTACTATACACACCGTCTATATCAATAGAAGCTCCTCGGGCTATCATTCGAAGGAAAGCGGCGTTTTGATTGGTGTTGGTCAGATAATCTCCCGCGAAAGACGGGAAAGAGATACACAGTGTCGCTGCACTGATGAAAAGAAATTTTTTCATTCGTTTTTAGGTTGTTTGTTAAAAATCGGCTGCAAAAATAGTGCTAAATTGCACACAAACCAACGAAATGAGTAAAAATTATTTTATTTGAAATTGTTTTATTTGAAACTAAGTAGCATGAGGGGGGTATTTAAATGCTTTTTATGTAGTTCTGGTTTTAAAAGTGTATCTTTGCAAAAGTATGCAATTTCCAATCATTTTTATTCTTTTGATGTATGTACACCAATAAGGAAATCTGGCGTGTGACTTATCCTATTTTTCTGGGCTTGTTGGCGCAGAATGTGATAAATGTGACCGATACGGCCTTTTTAGGGCGTGTGGGTGAAGTCGCTTTGGGAGCAGCTGCTATGGGCGGATTGCTCTACATTTGTGTCTATACCATAGCTTTCGGTTTTAGTGTTGGTTCACAGATTTTGATAGCTCGTCGTAATGGAGAAGGAAACTATCGCGCGGTAGGTCCTATTATGTGGCAGGGAACGGCTTTCAGTTTCGGTATGGCAGTTTGTTTGTTGATACTGATGTATTTTTCTGCTGCTCCGTTGATTCGGTTGCTGATTACTTCGGATTCTATTTACGGGGCGACTTATGAATTTTTCACCTGGCGTATCTGGGGATTTCTTTTTGCTTTTGTGAATGTGATGTTTCGTGGGCTTTATATCGGTATTACGCGTACCAAAGTGTTGACTATGAATGCAGTCGTAATGGCTTTGGTGAATGTGGTACTTGATTACGCCTTGGTATTCGGAGAATTAGGCCTTCCGGAAATGGGGGTACGTGGTGCCGCCTTGGCTTCTGTCATTGCTGAGGCTTCTTCGCTGCTTTTCTTTTTGCTTTATACCTATTATAAGGTGGACCTGAAAAAATATGGACTGAATCGTTTTGGACAGTTCGATTTAAGTATGGTGCTGCGCATCCTTCGCATATCTTGTTTCACGATGGTACAGTATTTTCTGGCCATGGCCATCTGGTTTGTCTTTTTTATGGCTCTTGAACGACTCGGACAGCGGCAACTGGCGGTGGCCAATATCGTGCGAAGTGTGTATGTGGTGTTGCTGATTCCTGTGCAGGCACTTTCCACTACAGCCAATACGTTGGTGAGTAATCTGATTGGTGCAGGTGGTTCATCAGGGGTCGTCATGTTATTGCATAAAATATCCCGGATGTCGTTTTTGATTATGGTAGTGTGTGTAGGCTTGTGCGTGGCGTTTCCCGGAAGTATCTTGTCGGTATATACAAATGAAGAAGCCTTGCTGGTGGAGTCTGTATCGGCTTTGTATGTGGTGTGCGGGGCTATGCTGATTGCTTCGCTGGCCAATGTGTATTTCAATGGCATATCAGGAACGGGCAATACGCAGGCGGCGTTGGTATTGGAAGTGTTTGTACAAGTTTTTTATGCACTTTATATCATTGTGGTGGGCATGGTTATCCAGGCACCGGTGGACGTATGCTTCACCACGGAAGTGATTTATTATGTGTTGATGTTAGGTTCCAGTCTCATTTATCTGAAAAAAGCAAAATGGCAGAACAAAAAGATTTGAGCATACTGATTTTTTTGTAATTTTGCACGCTGGAAATTTTTGATAATAAATAAAAAAGCAACATATATGTTCGATAATTTAAGTGAAAGACTAGAACGGTCGTTTAAGATATTGAAAGGTGAAGGTAAAATCACCGAAATCAATGTGGCCGAAACCTTGAAGGATGTACGTCGTGCATTGCTGGATGCGGACGTGAATTATAAAGTAGCAAAGAACTTTACAGATACGGTAAAGGAAAAAGCGCTGGGACAGAATGTATTGACGGCTGTCAAGCCCAGTCAGTTGATGGTGAAGATTGTACACGATGAACTGACTACCTTGATGGGAGGAGATACTGCCGAAATCGAATTGAAAGGTCGTCCGGCTGTTATCTTGATGTCAGGTTTGCAGGGTTCTGGTAAGACTACCTTCTCTGGTAAGCTGGCCCGCATGATGAAATCAAAGAAGAACCGTAAACCTTTGCTGGTAGCGTGTGACGTGTATCGTCCGGCTGCAATTGAGCAGTTGAAAGTGCTTGGCCAGCAGGTAGAAGTTCCTGTATATAGCGAACTGGACAGCAAAGACCCTGTACAGATTGCCTTGAATGCCATTCAGGAAGCGAAAGCAAAAGGGTATGACCTTGTGATTGTCGATACAGCTGGTCGTTTGGCAGTAGACGAGCAGATGATGAACGAGATTGAAGCTATCAAGAAAGCTATCAATCCGGATGCTACATTGTTTGTGGTAGATGCCATGACCGGACAGGACGCGGTAAATACAGCTCGTGAATTTAATGAACGTCTGGATTTCACCGGTGTCGTATTGACCAAGTTGGATGGTGATACACGTGGTGGTGCGGCGTTGTCTATCCGTACGGTAGTAAACAAGCCGATTATGTTTGTGGGTACCGGTGAGAAACTGGATGCCGTAGATCAGTTCCACCCGGCCCGTATGGCTGACCGTATCCTGGGTATGGGTGATATCGTGTCATTGGTAGAACGTGCACAGGAACAGTACGATGAAGAAGAAGCGAAACGCCTCCAGAAGAAGATTCAGAAAAACCAGTTCGATTTCAATGACTTCCTGACTCAGATTCACCAGATTAAGAAGATGGGTAACCTGAAGGAACTGGCTTCCATGATTCCGGGTGTAGGAAAGGCTATTAAGGATATTGATATCGACGACAATGCATTCAAGAGCATTGAGGCTATTATTTATTCTATGACTCCGGAAGAACGTACTCATCCGGAAATTCTGAATGGAACACGTCGTACACGTATCGCTAAGGGTAGTGGAACAAGCATTCAGGAAGTAAACCGTCTGTTGAAGCAGTTTGACCAGACTCGTAAGATGATGAAGATGGTAACTGGCAGCAAGATGGCTGGTATGATGCAGAAGATGAAAAAGAAATAATCGCGCAGATTAAGATAGTAAGAAGCGGACAGCAGGAGGCTTGAAAGAAGCAATCTGCTGTCCGCTTGTTTTTTATTCATACAATAAATATTTTTCACGTAAGGAACGGTAAGCTTGCAAGTCCTTCTCCCATGCCTGGCGTATTTCGGATTCCGTTTTTCCTTGAATCATATCCTTTCGTACCTGTGAGGTACCCATCAGCAGGTCAAACCATTGGGAACGGCTGAAGAAACGCTTTTCGGCATCTGGATATTGCTTCTGATAGAGCTGATAAAACTGCAGGAGGTATTTTAGGGAAAAGCCTTGAGGTAGCTCTTTTTTTGTACGCAAGTCAAGGCCGAAGCAGGCCTGATTCTGATGAAGCGGATGCTTGTCGAACCCTTTTAAAGAGCGTGGGGTAAACTGAAACTGGAAAAAATCCTTTAGTGCCGGAGAACCGATGACTTGGAAAGGATAAGTAGTTCCTCTGCCGATGCTTACGGAAGTTCCTTCAAAAGGACAGAGTGAGGGGTAGAGCGCAATGGAAAGATTGTTTGGCAAATTGGGAGAAGGTTTTACCGGAAGCGAGTAAGGCTGTCCGTGTTTCCATCCTTCCACTCGAATTACTTGCAAACGACATTGCAGGCCTTTACCTAACCAGCCTTCTCCATTAATCATTCCGGCCATTTCGCCTAAGGTACATCCATGAAGCAGGGGGATGGGAAGCATGCCCACAAAACTTTTGTATGCTTTTTCTCGTACCGGACCGTCTACGTAGTCACAAGGATTGGGGCGGTCCAGCACAATCAGTTCTTTTTGGTTCTCGGCACAAGCCTGCATCACGTAATAAAGCGTACTGATGTAAGTATAGAAGCGGGCACCTACGTCCTGTATGTCGAATACTACCACATCCGTGCTTGTCAGTTGTGACGGTAGTGGTTTCTTGTTTTTTCCATAAAGTGAAAGGATGGGCACCCCCGTGCGGGTATCTTTTCCGTTTTGAATGTATTCTCCGGCATCTGCATCCCCTCGAAATCCATGTTCAGGAGCAAATACCCGTACGATTTTTACTTGACTGGCCAGGGTGTCCAGCAAGTGGGTTTTCCCACAAAGAGAAGTATGGTTTACCACCAGAGAAACCCGTTTTCCTTTAAGCAAGGGAAGCAGCTTTTCCAGTTGGTCAGCTCCGTTGCGCACGGTGGCATGTCCTTGCAGGGCCATAAAACAGCTTATACATGCACCCAAAATGTATTTCAAAAAGATTCTTTTCGTGTAACTCATGGAATTTTTGTAGATTTGTGATACTTTTTACAAATATAGCCACATTTATTTATGAATCCACTTGCATTGATTGACAAATATTATCCGGAAGATAATGAGTTAAAACATATTTTGCTGGTACACAGCCGTTCAGTAGCTGACAAGGCCCTGGAAATGGCACGCAAGCATCCGGAACTGAATTTGGACTTGACTTTTATAGAAGAGGCAGCCATGCTTCATGACATTGGTATTTTTATGACGGACGCAGATGGTATTTTTTGCTTTGGCAAATATCCCTATATCTGTCATGGATATTTAGGTTCGGAATTGGTGGCTCGTGAGGGTTATCCGCGTCATGCGCTGGTGTGTGAGCGTCATACAGGTGCCGGACTTTCCCTCAAGGCGATTCTGGAACGTGACCTTCCGGTGCCTCACCGTGAAATGATTCCAGTCAGCTTGGAAGAGCAGATTATCTGTTTTGCTGATAAGTTTTATTCAAAGACCAAATTAGATAAGGAAAAGAGCGTAGAGAAGGCCCGAAAGAGTATTGAAAAGCATGGGGAAGAGGGGCTGACGCGTTTTGATGCGTGGTGTAAACTCTTTTTGTAGAACTAAAAATACATTAAAAAGGAAAGCGTTGACGTTTATTTGTAGGATAATGCTTACTTTTGCACCGCATATTGCGTAAAAAGACGGTGATGACATCATTTAGAAGAACTACATATTTACTGCTATCTCTGTTTGTTTTTGGCTTTTTCTGCTCATTCTATGCCGAAGCACAGCGTGTGAGAGGAAAACGTATGCGGGGAGGAGAGAAGACCGATTCCCTTCATCGGGACTCGCTGGCGCTGGATTCGCTGGGAATGGACTCGCTGGCTGCAGATACCACAAAGAAAAAAGAACCGCTGGATGCGCCGGTCATTTATGAGGCAAGCGATTCGATTGTCTTTACAAAAGAGGGCTATGCACATCTTTATGGAGAAGGTAAAGTGAATTACCAGAACATTGAGCTGACCTCTGCAGTAATTACAATGAATATGGACAGCAGTACCGTCTATGCCACGGGAGTGACCGATACGGCAGGAGTGGAAACGGGTTCACCGATTTTCAAGGATGGAGAAACACCGTATGAATCTAAAATCATGCGCTATAACTTCAAGACCAAGAAGGGTTTCATCAATAGCATTGTCACACAGCAGGGTGAAGGATATGTCACCAGTGAGGAAGGAAAGAAAGGAGCAAACGATGAAATTTACATGCGTCATGGTAAATATACTACTTGCGACAATCACGAACATCCTCATTTTTATTTGAAACTTTCCATGGCAAAGGTACGTCCGAAGAAAAACGTAGTATTCGGACCTGCACAGCTCGTGGTAGAGGATGTGCCTCTTCCTATTGCCGTACCTTTTGGTTTCTTCCCGTTCAATAGTAGCTATTCTTCCGGTTTTATCATGCCGACGTATGGTGATGAAATGAACCGTGGTTTTTATCTGCGCGACGGTGGTTATTATTTTGCCATCAGCGACCAGATGGACTTGAAAGTATTGGGAGAAATCTTTACGAAGGGTTCTTGGGGATTATCGGCTGCATCTAACTATAACAAGCGTTATAAATTCAGTGGCTCGTTCAATGCCAGTTATTTGGTGACAAAAACGGGTGAGAAGAACATGCCCGACTATTCTGTGTCGAAAGACTTCCGTATTCAGTGGAGTCACCGGCAGGATGCCAAGGCCAATCCGAACAGTTCGTTCTCGGCCAGTGTGAACTTTGCCACCAGTAGTTACGACCGTTCCAGCTTGAGCAGTTTGTATAACCCGCAGCAGTATTCTCAGAATACCAAGGCTTCCAGTGTGAGTTACTCACGTAACTTTCCGGAAATTGGATTGAACATCTCTGGAGCATTCAATATCACACAGAACACGCGTGACTCTTCTTTGAGCATGACGCTTCCGGACGTAAATATCTCATTGAATCGTATTTATCCGTTCAAGCGTAAAAAATCGGCAGGAGATGAGCGCTGGTACGAAAAGATTTCATTGCAGTACACCGGAAGTATTACCAACTCCATCAGTACAAAGGATAATCTGTTGTTTAAGACACCTTTGACACAGTGGGAGAACGGTATGCAGCACAAGATTCCGGTTTCGGCTACTTTCAACTTGTTCAAGTATATCAACATCGTTCCTTCGTTCAATTACACGGAGCGTTGGTACTTGCGAAAAGTAAAGCAGAGCTATGATGCGAGTCCTACCTCGCGTGATCATGTAAAGCGAGATACCATCAACGGGTTTAACCGTTTGTACGATTACAACCTGTCTTTACAGATGAATACCAAGTTGTATGGTATGTACAAGCCTTTGTTCATGAAGAGCAAGGAGCTTCAGATTCGTCACGTCTTTACACCGACCGTCAGCTATACCTATACACCGGACTTCGGAAAATCACGTTACGGCTATTACGATACCTATACTTATACAGATGAGGACGGTGAGGTGCGTACCGTAGAGTATTCTCCTTATGAAGGAGCTGTATACGGCTATCCGGGAAAGAATATGTCACAGAACATCAGCTTCTCAATTGATAACAACATCGAGATGAAGATGAAGTCGGACAAGGATACTACCGGCTACAAGAAAATCAGCTTGATTGACCAGTTGGGGGCTTCTCTTTCTTACGACGTAGCCAATAAAAAGTGGAGTGACTTGAGCATGAACCTTCGTTTGAAGCTGACCAAGAGCTATACGTTTAATATGAATGCCTCATTCGCTACGTATGCATACCAGTTCGATGAGAATGGTAATGTAGTGGTGGGCGACCGTACAGAATGGTCTTACGGACGTTTCGGACGTTTCCAGGGATACAGTGGTTCATTCTCTTATACCTTGAATAACGATACCTTCAAGAAACTCTTCGGAAAGAAAGATGAGGATGAAAAGAATAAGGACAATAAAGGTAAGGAAGAAAATGAAGACGAGGAGACAGAGGAAGAAACGGAAGAACAGAATAACAACTCCAACATGCGAAAGACGGAGAAAGCTTCTGTCGATTCAGACGGTTACCTGGCTTTCAAGTTCCCGTGGAGTGTCAGCTTGAGTTATAGCTACAGTATTCGTGAAGATCGTTCGAAGGACATTAACATCAAGACCATGCGTTATCCGTATTCATTGACGCATTCATTGAATGTATCGGGTAACTTCAAGATTGGTAGCCGTTGGAATATGACGTATTCTACCGGATACGACTTTACCTCTAAGGAGATGTCTATGACAACCTTGAATATTACCCGTGACTTGCACTGCTTTAATATGAGTTGCGGATTGGTGTTCGGTCCGTTTACTTCTTATAACTTCTCTATCCGTGCCAACTCCAGTATGCTGACCGATGCCCTGAAGTGGGATCAGCGAAGCAATACGGGTAGTGCAGTTACCTGGTATTAATCTTTCAGGAATTCTTCGGCCCGAGCCAGCGTGTCCGGTTTGCCGATGTCAATCAGTTGCAAGTCTTCTTTGATGCATCCTCCGAACTGGAGTTGCCGGCAGGTGTACAGATAAAAATCCATGATGGGAAATTTACCGTTCCATGCCTCTCCTTTCATGTAGCGAAACAGTTCCGGTGAAATTACATGGATGCCGCTGAACGCATATTCGCGGTATTGGCCTGGTTCGTACACAAATCCTTCCGGCTTGGTCTGCAGGGTATCTTTATGAATCCAGCCCTGCAGACGGTTGTCCGTATCGAACAACAGGTAGCGCGAAGTTTTGCGCGGGCTGACCAGCAGTGTAGCCAGATTCTGACTTTTCCGATGAAAATCATAAACCTCTTTCAGGTCGGCATTCGACAGGATGTCCACATTGTGTATCAAGAACGGTTCCGTTCCCGTAAAGAAGGTTGCCGCCTTTTTGATACCGCCCCCTGTGTCCAGCAACATGTCACGTTCATCGCTGATATGAATGATCAGTCCAAAATTCTGGTTAGCTTTCAGAAAATCGATAATCTGTTCCCCGAAATGGTGAATGTTGATGACCAGTTCGGTAAATCCCGCTTCTTTCAGTTTGAGAATCACATGTTCCAGCATGGGACGTCCGGCCACCGGAACTAAGGCCTTGGGCATGTGGTCAGTCAGCGGTTTGAGCCGGGTACCCAGTCCGGCAGCAAATATCATGGCTTTCATTTGGCTTTTAGTAATTGGTCTATTTGTTGTTCCCGATGAATCAGGTGTACATTAATTTTAAATTTTTCATGCAAGTGCATTGCTGTGTGCTGAGCAGAGTACACGGAGCGGTGCTGTCCTCCGGTGCATCCGAAGCAAATCATCAGGTGCGAGAATCCACGTTCCAGGAAGCGCTGCACGTGGGCATCCACCAGAGCGTCGGTATGACGAAGGAACTCTGTAATCTCTCCGTCCTTCTCTAAAAATTCGATGACCGGTGCGTCCAGTCCTGTAAGCGATTTGTACTGTTCGTAGCGTCCGGGGTTGTGTACGGCGCGGCAGTCGAACACGTATCCTCCACCATTTCCGCTTTCATCTTCCGGAATCCCTTTCCGGTAAGAGAAACTCATCACCGTGACCGTCAGGTTACGGCGGTTGCGTACAGCGGCAAACTGCTTCAGTTCTGTCATGCGCTGCAATACCTCGCAGAGATAAGGATATTCAGGAAAACCCTCCTGCAATAACTGGCGCAGATTTTCAATGGCAAAAGGAATGCTCTCGATGAAATGAGCCTTTTTCTCGAAGTAGCCGCGGAAACCGTAAGCTCCCAGTACTTGTAGCGTGCGGAACAATACGACATGACGTAGACGGGACAGGAATACTTCCTTTTCTATTTGTTTGTATGGACGCAATGCCTCCAGGTATTCGTCAATCAGTTCCTGGCGCAGGCTGTCCGGATAGTTGGCCTTGGCTTGCCAGAGGAAAGAAGCCACGTCGTAATACAGCGGTCCTTTCCGTCCTCCCTGGAAGTCAATCAGGTAAGGCTCTCCGTCCTTCACCATGATGTTACGGCTCTGGAAGTCACGATACATGAATACCGGTTGGGGTTCCATGCTCTCTATCAGTGTCTGGAAAAGGGCTTCGAAATCGTCTTCTAACAAATCCTCTCTGAATTCCACTCCCGTAGCTTTCAGAAAACAGTATTTAAAGTAGTTCAAGTCCCACAAAATGCTTCTGTGATTAAACTCTACCGCCGGATAGCATTTCCCGAAATCCAGTCCTTGTGCCCCTTCAAACTGTATGCGGGGCAGCAACCGGATGACTTTCTTCAGCAAGTCCTTTTCCGTTGAGTCAAACTCTCCAGTTTCTCTTCCGTGTGCGATAAGCTGAAACAGAGAATCTGTTCCTAAATCATCCTGCAGGTAACAGAGTCCGTCGTTGGAAACGGCATGCACCGCCGGTACCGGAAGATGCTGTGCCTGAAAGTGGCTGGACAGGTAAATGAAGGCCTCGTTTTCTTCGCGTGAAGTACCGCATACCCCGATAAGAGTCGGAGTACCCTTTAGGCGGTAGTAGCTTCTGTTGGAGCCGGCTCCCGGCAATGCTTCCACGCTTTCCGGAGCATGGCCGGTGAACTGGCTGTATAGGGTTTCAAGAGTTTGAGTCATGTGTCTGTTCGTTAAGATTACTGATTGAGTTTTTCTGCCAGGTATTGTCCCGTATAGGAAACCGCACATTTGGCCACTTCCTCCGGTGTGCCGGCTGCCACGAGATTTCCTCCCATGTCGCCACCTTCCGGACCGAGGTCAATCACATGGTCAGCGCATTTGATGACATCCATGTTGTGTTCGATGATGACCAGCGTATGTCCCCGACTGATGAGGGCATCGAAAGCTTCCAACAGTTTCTTTATGTCATGGAAATGCAAGCCTGTGGTCGGTTCATCGAACACGAAGATGGTAGGCTGTGCCTTTTCGATGCTGAGAAAGTACGCCAGTTTCACGCGCTGGTTTTCTCCTCCCGAGAGGGTAGACGAGGACTGTCCCAGCTTGATGTAACCCAGTCCCACATCCTGTAGCGGGCGCAACTTCTTGACAATCTTCTTCTGGTTGTGTTCCGTAAAGAACTCGATGGCCTGGTTGACCGTCATTTCCAGTATGTCGTAAATGTTTTTTCCTTCAAACTTCACTTCCAGTGTGTCGTTCTTGAAGCGCTTGCCGTGGCACGACTCACATTCCAACACCAGGTCGGCCATGAACTGCATTTCTACCGTTACCGTACCTTCTCCCTTGCATTCTTCGCAACGTCCGCCTTCCGTGTTGAATGAGAAATAGCCTGCGCTGTATCCCATCTGCTTGGCCAGCGGCTGGTCGGCAAACAGTTTGCGGATTTCGTCATAGGCCTTGACGTAAGTTACCGGATTACTTCGGGAAGACTTTCCGATAGGGTTCTGGTCTACAAACTCGATGTCGTTCACTTGACGGATGTCTCCTTCCAATGAGATGAATTCGCCCGGACGTTCACTCGATTCACTGTATTCCCGCTTCAGAGCCTTGTAGAAAATGTCGCGTACCAGCGTACTCTTTCCGGAACCGCTGACACCTGTCACTACCGTCATCACGTTAAGCGGGAAGCGCACGTCGATGCCTTTCAGGTTATTCTCACGTGCTCCCTTGATTTCGATGTAGTTGTTCCATGGACGATGGCTGGCAGGCAGGTCGATGGTCTCTTCTCCTAACAGGTATTTCACGGTATAGCTGTCGCTTCCCTTCTGTAAGTCTTTCATGTCGCCCTCATACACCACTTGTCCACCCAGTCGTCCGGCTTTCGGGCCGATGTCGATGATATAATCTGCTGCACGGATGATTTCTTCGTCGTGTTCCACTACCACTACTGTGTTTCCCAATTGCTGTAACTGGCGCAGCACCTTGATAAGGCGGGTAGTGTCACGGCTGTGCAGACCGATACTTGGTTCGTCAAGAATATACAATGAGCCTACCAGACTGCTTCCTAACGAGGTGGCCAGGTTGATTCGCTGACTTTCACCTCCCGAAAGCGAGTTGCTCAACCGGTTCAGCGTCAAGTAACCCAGTCCCACATCCGACAGGAATGTCAGACGGTTCTTGATTTCACTCAGTAGGCGTTGTGCCACGAGAGTGTCGTGCGCATCCAGTGTGAGCGTACGGAAAAACTCCTGCAACTGGGTAATCGGCATTTCTACCAGTTCCGAGATATTCTTTCCACCCACTCGTACGTAGCTGGCCTCCTTTTTCAGTCGGCTTCCGTGACAGGTAGGGCAAGTCGTTTTTCCCCGGTAGCGGGCCAGCATCACGCGATACTGTATCTTATATTGGTTTTCCTCCAGCATCTTGAAGAAAGAGTCGATGCAGACCTTCTCCCTTGGCCCGTGCCAGAGGTAATCTTTCTGTTCTTGTGTCAGCTCATAATAGGGAGCAAAGATGGGGAAATCATGAGCCGGAGCTTCCCGAAGGAACTCATTCAGCCATTCTCCCATTTTCTCACCTCTCCAGCAAAGCACGGCACCATCGTACACGCTCAGTGCACGGTTGGGCACCACCAGGTGTTCATCGATACCGATAATTTTTCCGAAGCCTTCGCACGTAGGGCAGGCTCCCAGCGGAGAGTTGAATGAGAACATCTGGTCGTTCGGTTCTTCAAACTTGATACCGTCGGCTTCAAACTTCGTGCTGAATACATGCAGGCGGGTGTCATCCGACAAATAGAAACGAAGCATACACGTGCCGTCACCTTCGTACATGGCCGTCTCGGCAGAATCCGTCAGTCGGCTGATGGCATCCTTGCTGTCATCGCAGCTCATGCGGTCCACTAACAGATATACCTTGTCGTTCTCATCGTAGGTATAATCTTCAATGCGTACCATTTCGCCGTCCACTTCCAGTCGTGTAAAGCCCTGCTTCATATCCATGTCCAGCTGTTCTGCCACACTTCTTCCGTCACGGGGAAGAATAGGCGTCAGTACGGTATAGCGTGTGCCTTTCGGGTAAGACAGCATGCAGTTCACGATGTCTTCCACACTGTCCTTCTTCACCAGTTGTCCGCTTACGGGAGAATACGTTTTTCCCACCCGTGCGAAAAGCAGGCGCAGGTATTCATAAATCTCTGTCGATGTGCCCACGGTAGAACGCGGGTTGCGGCTTGTCACTTTCTGTTCAATGGCGATGGCAGGTGGAATCCCTTTGATAAAGTCACATTCCGGTTTGCTCATACGTCCGAGAAACTGGCGGGCGTAAGAAGACAGACTTTCCACATAGCGTCTTTGCCCTTCGGCATACAGCGTATCGAATGCCAGCGACGACTTTCCCGAGCCCGACAGTCCGGTAATGACTACCAGCTTGTTGCGTGGAATACGTACGTCGATGTTTTTCAGGTTATTCACCCGGGCACCCTTTATGGTAATAAAATCATTTTCTGACATGTATCTTTTCTTGTTAGATGAACATGCGAAGTTACGAAAAATAGCTGGAATTATCAAAGCGAATACTTTCGGAGGGGAAGAAGGTTGTAGGTTTTCTTATCTCATCATTATGCTTAAAGAATGTATAAAGTAAATCTGTTGTGTTTAAATATAATAAAAAACAAGTCCGCTCATAGTGGTAAATCAGTTATTCTAAGTTTTCTTAAAAATGCGAATATATCAATCACACTTGTACATGGACATCAATACAAAAATATTTAGAGATAATTTCCTTCAATATTATTGTCCGCTTTGCCTGTTTGCACTTCATTATCTGAAAAATATAGATGATGCGGAAGATGCGGTGCAGGACTGTTTTATGGAATTGTGGAAACGGAAAGAGAAAGGATTTGAAGTGAGTGCTCTTAAATCTTATCTGTACTCTATGGTGAGAAACCGTTGTATAGACATCTTGAAGAAGGATTCACTTATTGATGGCAATGTGCAGCCATCAGACCTTGAGGAAATCCTGTCGGACGAGGAGTGTGAAGAATGGTCTTATGATGAGGCTCGTATTTGGACTGCTATAGAGGCCTTACCAGAAAAATGCAAGGAGGTGTTCTTGCTGGCCAAGAGGGATGGTATGAAATATGAAGAAATAGCCGTAAGGCTGCATATCTCCGTCAATACAGTAAAGAACCAGATGAGCAAAGCACTTAAAACGTTGAAGGAAGGTGTGAGGAAGGTGTACCTGTTCTTTTTCGGATAATTTTTTGGTTTCGGTATAGTAGTTTTTATGGTTCATTCAGTCTTAGCTAAAAACACATTCAGTCATGAAAGATAAAGAAGAAAGAAAACTCCAGTTTGTCCTTCGGTATTACGAAGATGGGAAACTAGATACAAAAAAGGCTCTGAAGAAAATAACAGGGATAGCGCATCAAAATAAAGTAAGCGGATTTTGGGCTTATTTTTCAGGAATCGCTGCGGCTATCCTTATCTGTGTGGTGAGCTATACCTTGTTAAGCCGGAAGGAGCATCATACTGTGTCAATTACGGCAGATGCGATGGTGACAAGATTTTTTCTGCCAGACAGCACGCTGGCTATACTTTCTAAAGGGGCGACTTTGGAATATGACACCGATAAGTATGGAAAGGCTAACCGGGAAGTCAACATGTCGGGAAAAATCTATTTTAGTGTCCGAAAAAATGCGCTGTCTCCTTTTATTGCCACCACTGAATACGCTCAGGTGAAAGTACTTGGAACCGAGTTTGAAGTGACTGAATGCAGAAAGGATACAGCTACCCGTGTGTATGTAAAATCTGGTAAAGTTGTGTTTAAAGGAAGATATGGAGAAAATGGAATTATCCTTACAAAAGACATGTGTGGCATGCTGACACATGGTGATGAGATGCCTGTAGCGGTGCATGCTGTTTCTCCAAATCCTTCGGCTTGGGCTACTGGAAAATTCATTTACAGGAATACGCCCATTGATGAAGTGTTGAAAGAGCTTTCCCTCTATTATGGTACACTGTTGTATGCGTCGGAACATGAGAGGACAATTACTGGTGAATTCAAGACGGACAACTTGGGCGAAATTATCGCATTGATTGAAAAGACACTGGATATAAGAATAATACAGAAAGAGCAATGAAAAGAATCATATCCTTATTGTTTTTAGCTTTCTTGGTGGATGCTTCTTCCCTATATGCACAGCATCGGGTTACTGTGGAAGACATGATGGAGCAGGTGAAACAGATGTACCCTGTCAGCTTTGTGTATGATGCGTCCATCAGGCTTGATATTCCGTATACTGGCAAGAGACCTGATATGGTCAGTCTGGAAAGTGCTCTTGAAACCCTCTTTCATCATACGAATATCAAGTGGGAAATAGATGGTAGTCATGTCATACTTAAAAAGCTGTTGACTTATACGTTAAGCGGATATGTCTATCAGGACAATGGAGAAAGTGTGATAAATGCAACCGTATGGGACATGACTTCGAATGTGGGTACGCTGACTAACGAGCACGGGTTTTATAGCCTTACGTTAAGTGAGGGAAGACATAAAATCCGGTTTTCGCACATTGGCAGTGGAGAACATCTGGAAGATGTTACGTTAGGCGGAAACAAATCAAAGAATATAACTCTGAAGTCTGATTACCAACTCAATGAAGTGGTGGTGACGGCTGATTTGAACTCGCCTCTTCATACCACCCAGATAGGAAAAGTCTCGTTTACAGCGAAGGACTTTGTAAATGGAAACAACTTTATGAGCTCGCCCGATGTGGTAAAGAAACTTCAAGGCTTGTCGGGAGTGGCCGGCGGGACGGAGCTTATCTCCGGATTGTACGTACATGGTGGGAACAATGATGAGAATTTGTTTCTTCTGGATGGTACTTCCTTGTATCAGGTGAATCATGCCGGAGGGTTGTTTTCAGCATTCAATACAGACATTATCAAGAATATAGATTTTTATAAAAGTGGTTTTCCTGCCCGTTATGGCGGACGGCTCTCTTCGGTGGTTGATGTACGTACTAACGACGGAAACATGAAGGAATATCATGGCAGTTTTACGCTTGGACTTTTAGAGGGCAGGATACAGTTTGAAGGACCGATAGTGAAGGACCGTACGTCGTTCAATGTCGCCATGCGCCGCACGTGGATGGACTTGCTTACCGCCCCGGCTATTGCCATTATGAATACCAGTCGCCGGAACAAGCAAAATGTGAGATATGCTTTTCATGACATCAATGCGAAAGTGACTCATGTATTCTCCGAAAAGAGTCGTGCGGATATCAGTCTTTATTCAGGGAATGACCTTTTTAAGTTCAGACATAAAGAATATCTGTTTGACCCAGAACCTACCAATATAGACAAGTTCAATCTACAATGGGGTAATTTTACCGCTTCTGCCAATTGGAAATACATTTTCTCGCACAACATGTTCGTCAATATTACAGGAGTTTATACTCATAATCGTTCCAGGTTCGATTACTTGAGTGAAGAACGCTTGGGATATATCGAAGGAATGAAGGGTGGTATTGTAAAAGAGCAGAACAATCATTCCACCATCAATGATTTCGGTTATCGGATGGAGGTTGATTATCGTCCAAACTCCTGGAATCACATCCGTTTTGGCTCCAATTATATACGCCATCTTTTCGTACCCCAGAATTATTATTCGAAGTATGACAGTACATCGCAAGATGAGTTGACCGAAAAGGTGGACAGCCGGTATAAAAGCAATGAGTTTACGCTGTATGCAGAGGACGAGATGACGTTATGTAAAAGTGTGAAATTGAATGGAGGGTTGCATTACACGTTGTTTGGTATATCGGGTACGAAATATCATTCGATAGAACCACGTGCGGCAATCAACTTCAGGTTGTGTGATAAAGCCAGCCTGAAAGTCTCGTATACCGAAATGAGTCAGTTCATGCATCAGCTTTCGGCCACTTACTTGAATTTGCCGACTGACTATTGGGTACCTTCCACAGCCCGCATCACTCCCATGAAAGCACGTCAATACGCAGCAGGGATATATGCCCAATTGCCGTATAACATCCAGTGGAGTGTGGAAGGGTTTTATAAAACCATGGACAACCTGATAGAATATGATGGCAATAGTGGCATGCTTAATCCGATGGCAGACCGATGGGAGGAAGAGGTACGTACAGGGAAAGGAAAAGCTTACGGGATGGAAACCGACATCTGTTACAGTAACGGAAAGACTTCGGTCGATGCTTCCTATACACTTTCGTGGAGCAAGAGATTTTTCCCTGACCTCCATCCTTCATGGTATCCGGATAAGTTTGACAACCGGCATCGGTTTTCTGTCAATATCGGGCATAAGTTTAATGAAAGAATTGACGTATACGCCTCATGGAATTATCATAGTGGGAATCGCATGACCATTCCGACACAGCAGGTAGATGCTCCCGTTATTCCGGGAGTAGAGAAGGCAAATGAAGGGATGATGATTTATGAAATGCCCAACAATGTTTCCCTTCCGGCCTATCACAGACTGGATTTGGGGATTAATTTCCGAAAAACCACGAAAAGAGGTTTCGAACGTATCTGGAATATCAGTCTGTATAATGCGTATTGCCGGATGAATCCGCTCTATGCTACTGTCCAGCAAAATCCGGACGGTACGTTTGTGGGAAAAGCTCATGGAGTGTTTCCTATCATACCCTCTTTCAGTTATACACTTAAATTTTAAATCCGTATGACATACCGACTTTTATTTATAGCCTTATTAATTTCTGTGCTACCATCTTGTACGCATGAGTTCAGCCTGACTGAGGTGGATGCCGAGCGTAAAATTGTGCTTTTCTGTATGCCTTCTACATTAGGCGATACGACGCTGATACAGGTGGCACGAAGCAGGGTGATTCACAACCAGGGAACAAACACAGACAGCAAGCCTTTCCTTGTATTTAGGTTGAACGGAGAAGAGAAAGAGATTTACTACACGGAAGTTTCTACCGGTTTGCTTCCGGCTCGGTCGTATTATGTAGTAGAAAAGCTAAAAGAAAATGATAAGATTAATATGGAAGTGTCTTATCCCAATTTGCCAGTTGCCAAGTCGCAAACGGTGATACCGCAGGCGTTTCCACTGGATAAGTCGGAAGTTGTATTGACGGATGGGGAATACGGCAGGAAAATACAGTTTCGTATTGCTTTTGCAGACCCTGCCGGAGTAGAGGACTATTATGGAATGAGAGTCATAAAAAAGACCAGCACAGCGTTTTTTCAACCTGAAAACTCAGATTCGGATACCATAAAATATACTTCTGTAGACCTTAATCTGGACAACGAACCTTTGTTTTCGGAAAAGACAGGATTTGATGACATTTTCGATATATCGAAAGAATATTACCGTAATCTGTATATCTGGGATGACAGTAAGATAAACGGGAAAAGTTATACGTTGAAGGTAGATACTTATTATGACGCCGGGTATGAGGATGAAGAACAGAAAGAAACCATTGAGTTTAAAATCTATTTGTACAAATTGTCGAAAGAAATGTACACTTACCTGAGGTCGCTCAATCGTATAAATAATACGCAACTATATACTTTATTGTACCAACGGTTTTGTATAATTAAAGTTTTGCCTTCCCTGATATAAAACAAAAGAGGATGTATGCCATCCTCTTTTAATTACTATTTCTTTTTAGAACCGAAAATAGAATCAAGTACTATTTTACCAACTTTTCTTTCCAACCCTTGTTTGGTTGTAGGTATTCCTGTTTTTCTGCTAATCTTTTGTTTGGCAGCAGTTATACCAATTGCCCTTTTAAGGGAAAAACTTAATCCACGTATTTTCATAACCATTTCAATATTGCATAACAAATAAATGCTATTAATCCCCAAAATAGAACATAAAGAATGTTCCGGCATAGATAAAGTATCAATGCAATTATACTGAATTTTTTAAGGCTCATAATTATTTCTTTCTTAATCGAGCTATATCTTCTTTATAACGAGTTATTTGCTTTTTATGAGACTCGATTTGTTTCTTGTAGCCTTCAATGTTATTTTTAATACCTTCAGTAGACCTACCTTTGTCTTTTCGTGCAGCGGCTAATTGAATTTTTGCTCGAGCAAGATTGCCCTTTACATTTTCAATACCTTTTTTAAGCTGTTCAATCCGTTTCTTATAATCCTCAATCTTAGACTTGTTATCAGTTGTTCCAAATAATCCCATATTCTTTTATTTTTTAAGTTGATAAGTATTTGAGATGCGTTCCCAAACACATTTATTTTCTTTCATTGATTTTTCTTTATTGAGTTTGAATACACCTACAAAGCGATAGAAACAAAATCCTAAATCATCCTTGTATCGTAAAAATGTAATTCTTGTTTCTTCTGGAGCAGAAAGCCATTGATTTAGATGTGCCTCACGTTTTTCATTTACTTTGGGATATTCATAAATGAACATTCCATCCTCTGAAAGTTCGTTATGCCAAAGATGATGTTCTGTATTTGGCCACCAAACTATTTCATTTTTCTTGTTTGGTATAGCTGCACCTGATGCACGTAAGAAACCTCGATGTTTTGCAACAGTTCCAAAAATAGCTGCAACATCCTCTGTAGTACGCAAGCATTCATTATCCTCGACTTTCAAATAACCTTTGTTTCGATGATATTCCACTGAAAGAGTACTTACGTCATCCCATGCCTGAAATTTCTCACCAAGTTGTTGTATCGTTAATTTTATAGCCCAAACTATAATGGAAATTTGACGGTGAATTTCTTGAATATCATTATCACAATCAACAACTAATAATTGTGCATGAGTAGTATTGATTATTTCTTCATTACGAATCTTATCAACCTCAACATTGTTTTTGTGAAAGGGCTCGTTTATTTCAATTAAGATATTGAGTTGAGGAAGATACAAGTCTGCAAGCGCATACTTGTCGTGTGTTCTTCTGATGTATTGCTGAACGACAAATTTAACACGGTCGTCGTTTAATTGATGCCATATTCTACTTATGACATAAGACTCTGTCTTTTTCTTGCTTATCTTAGCAAACAGACGTTCCATATATTCCAATTTATAATCCATATTTAAAGCTTTTAAGTTTGTACTTCTGGTTTTGAAAAAAGAAAAGGACACAGCCAAACTTTTCACTCATTCTCTTAGCTGGGTTCTGGTAAAACCTCGAAGTTCAAATAAGGAAAAGCAGTCTGCGCCCTTGTTCAGGGTACAAACCGACCTTTCGACTTATTACTTGGAACTTCACGAAATTTACCAGATTTAGCTAAGCCAAATAACTTGTCTACAAGTTGCTTGCAATATGTCTTTTATTTCTTATGTCTGTTTTTTGACCTCCTTTTAAATTTGTTTGTGTACAAATGTAATGAAAAAGAGTGAGACAGACAAAGGAATTGCACGACATATCACAGACTGCCATAAGCAATAAGGAATGATGTCCTCTTTAAATATGTTATAAACATAAAAAAATCCAACCACAAAGAAATGTGATTGGACTTTATATTTTAGGTGTTCTATATTAACCTATTAGTTGCCATTCAGGTTTTTCCAAAAGTTCTCCATAGTATAGACGTTCTGTACTTTGTTGTAAGAACGCATTGAATCTGTTGCTGTCGCTCTCTTTGCGAGTGTTGTATCTGAATACGAACTCCTTGCAATATTTTGGTAAATGTTTTGGACTTACCAAATAATAGATACCTATGATACCACGTTTAAGTTGGCTCCAAAACCCTTCAATAGAATTAGTATGAAATCCATCTTTATTTACGTATATTCCTAAGCTGTGTTCTACAACTTCGTGTATGTATTCATTTTTGACTTTGTTGTAGCCACTCCAACTATCAGAAATAACTGTGGAACCTTTTCTGACAAGTTCATCAATAACACCAAGCAAAACTTTAGAACTTGCATTTTTGATAACTTTTGCATAAACCAAGCCATCAGAAAGTAGTCCCATTACAGGCGTTTTCTGTTTAGTGCTTCTACCTTGTCCACCCCTGTTGCGTTTTGTCTTTCCACCAATATATGTTTCATCAACTTGTGTCATATCATTGAAGTTTGCATCATCATCCTTTACATTGTAACGAATACGATGCAGCATGAACCATGCAGTTTTCTGTGTCACATTAATATCACGTGCCAATTGACAACTACTGATACCTCTTTTGTGTGACAAGAACAGATAAATAGCATAGAACCATTTTTTCAATGGAAGGTTGGAGCCTTCAAACATCGTTCCTTGTCTCACAGTAAATCGGCAACGGCAATCCTTACATTTATAAAGACCTTCAAACTTTCCATCCTTAGTCAATTTATAATGATGTTCAGATATTGAACCGCAATGAGGACAAATAGGCTTTCCATTCCACCGCATATTCTCCAGATATACTCTGCAATCCTCCTCGGTATGCAGAGTATCAATCATGTGAAGTAATGAGTGGAATGTTATCATATAATTCTCTATTTATTGTTTTCAATTTCAATGGAATTATACTCGCAACATTACGGAAATTGCATTTTAAATGTTAAAAAATCATTAGTTGATGAATTTTCTTGTTTTTTCTGAAATTGGATGGATAGTCCTTCTGTATAATTTATCAAACAATTAAAAATAGATATTATGGCTACAGGAACGAATGGAATTGCTACAGAAGGGGAAGCAAAATCAAAATTAGGTTATAGTGGAAGTGTAGATACGAATAAATGTTGTACAAAAGCAAGAGCTGTTGCTATGGGTGCAGATAGTTCAAAATTGACTTCTTATAAAGATAACCAACTAGTAAAGTATAGCGATTTATATGTTAAAAAACAAATTCTAGGTATATCATGTAATAGTTCTCCTTACCCACAAGGCTATATGCTTAAATATATTTTATCAGAAGCTGTTGATTACCCTATTCAGGTTACAACAGATGCTGACAATGTAGGAACAAATACATCTACAGTCCCAAGTGGAAAAACTTCATATAACGTAATGATACCTACTGGTAATCCTAACGCACCTGCTATTAAAAGTATAAAGATTGCACCTCTCGACAAATTAATTTCAATATCAATATTGAGTGATAGATTTCCACAAGGTTATACACTTAATTATACTTTATCAGAAGCAGTTGATTACCCTATTCAAGTTACGACGGATGATGATTATACAGGAATAATAACACGTACAATTCCAAGTGGAAAAACTTCCCATACGGAAATGATATTAACTGGTAATGGTACTAGAGGAGCTGTTATTAAATCTATCAAAATTTCTAAATAGGAGTTGTTCTAATAAGATGAGCCGCAATAATAATTGCAGATAACTAAATAGAAATTCATAATGTATTAAGCTATTGATATAACTAAAGTAAATGTTTATTTATTTCATAATGAATGAAATAATACATATTCTATACCATAAACATATAGAATATGAGACACCGTGTACTTACAGAATCTATAGAACTTCACCCCATAGGCTCATGCTTTTCAGATAATGTAGGAAATTCAGAACTCCAAGAAATTCTTCGTGAATATTTCGGTAAGAATGAAATTTCTTATACTGCTGATTATTCAAATGAGATATGGGGTGAAGTTATGCAGTTTCTTGAGAGAAATTGCAAATTTATCAAAGACATAGTATTGTTATCAGGACTTGTGTCTATTTATGAAACTGATGTAGTAAATGAATTTCTTGTGAGGTTTGAATTAGAGTAAGCATTCGAAGAAATGCACCTTTTACACTTTGAGG
>ULQW01081934.1_pt1 | contig 24229 bp, 6 predicted proteins | sample 1954921 | NCBI WGS metagenome assembly ULQW01 (sample SAMEA4835666, study PRJEB28245) | human gut metagenome | biome: gut microbiome; material: fecal sample | place: Denmark | collected 2008
TCTCGAGTTGCTGATTCAGGTCGAGCACATCCAGTATCGGCTTGTCGTATTCGTCTATAAGCACCACTGCACGTTGGCCGGCCTGATTATGCGCAGCTTCAAGTACTTTGATAAATCTTCCGCCGAGATCAAGGTCGTCATTTTGTGAATAAATGCCGTATTTCTTCTCCCAATCGGACACATATCCGTTAAGACGCTTCTCCAAAACACCTTCCTGCGTGAAATCCGACCCGTTGAAGTCTACATGAAACACCGGATAAACATTCCATTCCTTTTCAAGTCTGTCAATGGCAAGTCCTTTGAAAAGTTCCTTTCGGCCCAGAAAATAATTCTTTAATGTTGATACAAGCAGACTTTTTCCAAAGCGTCTCGGGCGGCTTAGGAAATAAGTCTTACCTTCTTGTGTAAGCTTATACACAAGGTCTGTCTTGTCAACATATACATATCCGTCTTCAATTATTTGGTCGAAGCTCTGTATTCCTATCGGGTATTTCATCAGAATGTCCTCCTCTGTTCGTTATTTCAAACCTTATGTCAAATTTACATGTTTACTATGCAAAGATAATTAATTTTGTTTGAATATCAGCATGATAAACGAATGAACAGATAAAAAGAATTTTCTTTATAATTTTATGGGTAAAAAGATGTGACAAAAAATTTTGGTTCTAGGAAACGTAAATATAATAGATGTTAATTATACGGACTGGATCTTGATGATTATTTAACTTATGTTTACTTTTAAATGCTTTTTTAAGTATTATTTCAGGCATTTTTTTTACTCTAAAACCATATGTTTTATTAAATAAACGAGCGCATTTTAATGTGTAAACCTATGACTTTTGACTCGTAAATGGCATAGTAATATTTTTTAACTAATGCACTTCTTCTTGAATAAAGATGTAAACGCTTGAATGTCAGCGTATTGCACGAATATATGAAATTTATGTGCTTTTTCTGATAATTTATCATATAGTGATGAAAACTGCGATTCTGGGAGCGTTAAATGTTATGAAATGGTATTTTTTATTTACAAATCTATGGAGCTGCGTGTAGTTACAAAAAGTCATGTTTTTGTAGTTTATTTACTTTTTGCAGTTGCATTATGATTAATTTAGTCATTGTGTCTTATTGTCAATAAATGAAGACAGAATAAATCAGAATAATTATGTTAACTTGCTGTCATTATGAATGAAAAGTTTGATAGACCGGCGTAAATGTCAACAATATTCTTCGAGATATGCTCCTAAAACGTTAAATATTAAATAAAAAGATAATTTTGGTGTGCTATTAGGTTTAATTTCTGTAAATTTGCACCCTGCATTATATGAGAACTAAAACCGTCATATTCGTATTGCTGTTTGCCTTCATGTTTGTGATGGCAGACTCAACATTGCCCTTATTAAAGGGAAATGGCAGCGGGCGCGCGCAGAACGACTCTATGAGTGTGGGCGACTCTGTGTCGTCTGACTCTGTTTCTGCCGATTCAGCAAATATGTCTGATGAGCCCGACACAACCAAAATGGATTCGCTTCAGTTAGCCATATATCATCATAACAAGCAGGTGGACGACTCGATAAGGCTTGACAGTCTTAACCGAAAGAAGTCGGGAGCGCTTGATGCCCCTGTAACTTTCTCGTCTGACGACTCTATGGTGTATGATGCCAAGAGTAAGGTGGCAAGGCTTTATGGCAACTCAAAGGTGAAGTATCAGAACATGGATTTGGCCAGCGACCGCATTCAGATGAGTCTTGACAGCAGTCTTGTGCGTGCCACTGGTACGGCCGACACAGCCGGAGTTATCTTTGGCACACCGGTATTCACCATGGGGCAGGACAAATATGAGAGCGACACCATGGCCTTTAACTTCAAGACTAAGAAGGGCTTTATAAATAATGTATATACAGAGCAGCAGGATGGTTATCTGTCCAGTCAGCATTCTAAGCGCGATTCCAGCGGAGTGCTGTATCTTGAGCACGGCCGTTATACCACGTGCGACCAGCCTCACCCTGACTTTTATATAGCTTTGTCGCGTGCCAAGGTGCGACCGGGCAAGGATGTTGTGTTTGGTCCGGCTTATCTTGTTGTGGCCGATGTCCCGTTGCCATTGGCAATTCCTTACGGATTTTTCCCGTTCACAAAGAGCTATTCGAGCGGATTTATCATGCCTACCTATGGTGATGAGAGTTCACGAGGATTCTATCTCCGCGATGGAGGATATTATTTTGCTATAAGTGATAAGTGGGATCTTAAGTTGCTCGGCGAAATTTATACTAAGGGTTCGTGGGGCTTGTCTGTCGCAAGTAACTATCGCAAGCGTTACCGTTATAACGGAAGTTTCTTCTTCAGTTATCAGAACACGAAGAACGGCGATAAGGGTATGCCCGACTATACAGAGCAGACCAGCTTTAAGTTGCAGTGGAGCCATCGTCAGGACTCTAAGGCAAATCCATTCAGCAGTCTGTCGGCAAGCGTTAACTTTGCGTCAACGAGCTATGAGCGCAACAACCTTACAAGTATGTACAATCCGCAGAGTTACACGCAGAGTTTGCGTACATCAAGCGTAAACTGGAGCACCACGTTCTCGAGCATAGGTATGACCTTGAGCGGTTCGGCTAACTTAAGCCAGAACATGATCGACTCTACTGTAAGTCTTACCCTGCCTGACCTCAACATCTCGGTTAGCCGTTTTTATCCCTTCAAGCGTAAGCACATGGCGGGCAAAGAACGTTGGTATGAAAAGATATCAATGAGCTATACAGGACAGTTAAGTAACTCTATTGATACAAAGGAGGAAATGCTGTTTAAGTCGAACCTTATAAAAGACTGGCGCAACGCCTTCCAGCATAATATTCCTATTAACGCCAACTTTACGCTGTTCAACTATATCAACATCAACCCGTCGTTCAACTTCACCGACCGTATGTATTCTAATAAGGTGATGAAGTCGTGGGACGAGCAGGCACAGGTTGAGCGTGCCGACACCACTTACGGATTCTATAACGTTTACAACTGGAGCATGAGTGTAGGAGCTTCAACAAAGATGTATGGTTTCTGGGTGCCGTCTAAAAAGATTTTTGGCGATAAGATACAGGCCATCCGACATGTCATCACGCCTCAGGTTACGTTTAGTTATGCGCCCGACTGCGGTTCGAGATATTATGACACTTATCAGAAGACAGATGCTGACGGAAACGTAAGTCTTGTGGAATATTCTCCTTATGCAAATGGATTGTTCGATGTCCCGTCTAGAGGTAAGACAGGAAGCATTACGTTCGACGTTTCAAATAACATCGAGATGAAAGTTAAGTCTGACAAGGATTCAACGGGATTCAAAAAACTGAGCATTATCGATGAACTTGGCTTTAACATGGGCTATAACTTGGCGGCTAAGGAAAAGCCATGGAGTGACCTTACGGTAAGACTGCGACTGAAATGGTGGAAGAACTATACATTCAACCTTAATGCGGTGTTTGCCACTTATGCCTATGAACTTGATGAAAAAGGAACTCCTTATGTGAGCAATCATACAGAGTACAGCAAGGGACGTTTCGGACGTTTCCAAGGATTGTCACAAAACATATCATTCACTCTTAATCCCGAAAAACTGAAAAAATGGTTTGGCGGTGGTGATGATGAAAAGGAAGATGAAGAAGACACTGAAAATGATGAGGATAATGATACCGGTGTTGAGTCGAATATCGACGACGACATGGTGAATGGTCAGAAGAGCGCCAAGAAAAAGAATTCAGGAAAGGCTGAGACCGACGAGGACGGATATATGAAGTTCTCTATGCCGTGGTCGCTCACCGTGGGTTATGGTATTTCTATGCGTGAGAATACCAGCGGCAAGTTTAACACCAAGACCATGCGTTATCCTTATGCTTTTACGCAGACACTTAACTTTAGTGGAAACATACGCATAAGCGATGGCTGGAACATCAGTTTCTCTTCGGGTTACGACTTTGAAAATCATGACATATCAATGACAACGGCTTCATTGAGCCGCGACCTTCACTGTTTCAGTATGAGCTGTTCTGTAGTGCTGGCTCCTTACACATCATATAATTTCTCATTCAGATGTAATGCTGCCACACTTACGGATGTTCTTAAGTACGACAAGCGCAGCGGCTACAGCAATGCCGTACAGTGGTATTGATATCAGTTTCGCTTTTTCAGCAAACATTTATTGTGCATAACAGTATTAATAAATTTACAAATGCCAATTATTGAAGAATAACACAGAATTGTTGGCTATTTTGTTGATTGTTGTGCAATAGGGACTTTGTGTACTATGGTCATCATGAATGCGTGCCTGCGCACTGTAGCATTCATGGAGTTGTAGAAAAGAATATTGAAGTCCTTTTTATAACATGGTACTGCTACTGATAAGTGTTTTCAAAAAATTCTAATACCCGATTTGGGATAGAACTATATACGGTCTGATGATTTGTATTTATTCTTGTGATTTCATTTTGGGGTAGGGTTAACCAAACCTCATAATAAAACATTGTGGTTGCAGATATAGTATAACATAACTATCCTGCAACCACAATGTTATCGTTGTCTTATTTGTTTCAGAGATACGAAAAATCTTTTCTGCCTACAAACTTTTTTATATAAAGATTATAATTGTTCGGCCATGTTTATATGGCCTAATGTGTTTTGGTTATGCTTTATTCGTCCCAATTGTCTGTGCGGAACGAACTTACGGGCAGGCCGTCGCAGAACAGGTCGCCGTCGGCCCAGTCTTTGAAGGCATATCTTACGGCCACAGGCTTCTTCACCGAGTCGCTCTTTACATACATTTTGCTGCGCTCTATCCATGCCTTGGCGGGATGGAATACATGGTCTTCGCCTGCCACTTCAAACAGATCGCTCTTCAGTCCGTTGCGTCCGTATATCCACATTTTGGCGCGGTTGAACGTAACTACGGCCGTGTCGTTCTTGAACGTTACGTCCTTATAGTATGCACTTTCGGCTGTCAGTCCCTCAATACCGTAAGTCTTGCTCAGTGCTAGCAGTGCGAGGCGCATGCCGGCAAGGTTCTTCTTGCGTGGATGTATGCCGTATTCAAGTCCGGCATCCATAAGCACAGCCATGCCGCAGTTGGTGTTCATCAGTTCTGCCTTTGCCTGCTGTTCGCGCAGCAGGGCGCTGTTTATGGTATAGTTGATCAGTTTATAGTCGTAAGGAGCAATCTGGCAGTAGTAGAATGGGAATTCGCCCTGTCCCCACTGTGAGCGCCAGCCTTTAATCATTGCCGTCATCATGTCGGCGTAAGTCTGGTAACGTGTAACGTTGTCTTCGCCCTGATACCATATCACTCCGCGCATTGTGTAGCCTATGAGCGGATGAAGCATGCCGTTGTATAGCACTGTCGGTGTGCGGTTCTTCGACTTTATGTCTTCAGGCGATGCCGGAATCTTGGCATCGGGAAAAGCCTTCAGCCAGTCGGCTGTCATCCATGCCTCGCAGGCAGAGCCGCCCCAAGCCGCAACGATAAGTCCTACGGGCACGTTGAGAGCCTGACGCAGTTCGCGGCCGAAGTAGTAAGCCGTTGCGCTGAACTCACGTACTGATGCCGGGCAAGCCTCTTTCCATGAGCCGCTTACAGTGTCTACAGGACTGAATTTGCTGTTGCGCTTCACTGTAAACAGGCGCAGATTGCTGTCGTTGCTGTGCAGTATGTCCTCAACAGCGTTTTCAACAGGCTGGTTCTTAAAACCTTTCATCGGCATCTCCATGTTGCTCTGTCCCGAGCATATCCACACTTCGCCTATAAGGATATTGTTCAGAACGGTCTTCTCGCCGTCGCTTAGTGTGATAGAGTAGGGGCCGCCAGCCTCAGGCGTGCTTACAGATGTCTTCCATTTGCCGTTGCTGTCGGCCTTCACTGAATATGTCTTCTTGTTCCACGACGTAGTGATTTTCACTGTGGCCGATGCCTTTGCCTCTCCCCACAGGTTAGCGTTAGTCTCACGCTGCATCACCATTCCGTCTGCGAACATCTTTGGTAGCGTAACCTTCGCGCTGATGCCAGTAGCGGCAAATACGGCGCCAAGGATTAATGCAAGTCTTTTCATGTAGTATATATGTTTAATTTTTACTTTTTAATTCTTAATTTTTAATCACCACCGGTCCCAGCAGTCCTGCCGGCATCAGTTCCTTGCTTGCGCGGCGGTATTTGCCGTTAGTCCAAATGCCTTCAAACGGCGGAGTGCCCTGGTCGTTGCCCTGCAAGGCGTTTGCCCATGTGTTCACTACAACTGTTTTCAGCTCGTTCTTGCCCTTCTTCACTGCCTGTGTTATGTCAACGTTGTACGGCGGCATCCATGCCGTGCCGCACATCTTGTCGTTTACATACACTGTGGCAATGTCGGCCACCTCGCCAAGGTCGATGAATACGCGGCCCTCAGACTTGCCCTTATACTTGAATGTCGTTTCGTATGTGGCGTGTCCCGAGTAGAATTTTACGCTTTGGTCGTCGGCCTTGCTCCAGTCGAAGAGCTTTTCCGTTGTTACCTGTTTACCGGTTTTTTCAAACTTCACGGTCCATTTGTTGTCGTCAAGGCTGATTGCCGTGTCATATTTGTTCATGTCAGGCATGTCTTCGGCATCAATTTTCTGGTCGGTCAGTACAACAAAGAGCGATTCTCCGGCAGTCAGTGTAAACTCGTTTTGTGCATTATACACTTTGCCTGTCATCGGGTCGGCAATATATTTGTTGGCTCTTACGGCTCTGAACTCAGGCACAAAGGTTATAGTGCTGTCGCTTTGATTGCTGAGAAAATAGATGTCGGCATCGTCAGCATGGCGATGAACATAGTCGATACCTTCAGGCAGCGTGATGTCGCGCTTGATGCCTATTGATGAAAGATCGCTCTGTGTCCACGGCTCACGTATCACGCGTGCGCCTTTAGCCTCGAGCGAGTCTATCACGTTCCAGCATGTAACGATGCGGTCGGGGTTCATCTTGTGTGCTTGTGGAATAACGAGTGCGCCGTATTTTGTACCGCCTTCTGTTACAATCATGCCGTTCTCAACGCGGGCTTTTGTCAGCACATCATGGTTGAACGAGTCATAGCGGTAGCCTCTCAGCGGATTTGTCCATGCGTCGGCCTTGGTCATGTTGGCCGTGTGTGTAACTCCTACGGGACTTACTTCGAGCGGCTGACCAACGTTTGACAGTCTGGCTTTTTCGCGCTGAATGTCTTTCTCGCTGAAAAGTCCGGGCAGCGAACTTACAAGACGTTCAGGCAGCAATGCTCTTCTTGGTGTCTCATCGCCTGTGTATACTGCAATGTCTGCCACGTTACTGCCATATTGCAACAGCGCCTGACAGCGCTTTATATAGTCGGTGAAGGCAGGCATCTCGCGCCACCATGTGTTGTCGCGCTGAAAGAATGTGCCTATGCCGTCGAGCGTCATGCCCGGTGCGCGGTCTGTCCATGGGTTGTGAGTGTTCACATGGAACACAATGCTGTTTATTCCGAGACAGTAGTTGCGGTCGAGCAGCGGTTTCAGCAGGGCGAAATCCTCATTCCATGTGCCCCTTACTTCTGTGAAACCTTCGGCCTGTATGATGTTCTTTCCGTATATATGCGCTCCGCTTACGGCGTCGAGCATGTCGTTAGGTTTGTCGTGAGTAGGACTGTTGAGCCAGAACTCGCCCATCGGATAGTCGGCGTGCTGATAGTGCAGCATGCCGTCGCTCACCATTGTAGGCGAAACACATTCGGCAGAAAGAGTGCATCCGTATTTCTTTCCGAGCTTTTCAACCTCGTCAAAGAACACGTCGTTGATAAGTTCGGCAATGGTAAGGCGTATGTCGCGTAGTACAGAGTCCGACTTGTCAGAAGACTCCATCGGCACTCCGGCATAGAGCGGAAGCCATGGCATGAGGTCGTATCCGCGGCGGCGCTTAAATTCATCAGCGAAGTTGCTGCTCCAGTTTTGGCTGCCGCACTCCCAACTGTCAACGTGCAGACGTGTCAGCACACGCTTTACGACATCCTTGGGAGCATGGTTGTATATGGCACCAAACCAGTTGTCAAACTGTTTGTTTATTGCCTCGCGTGAGAACTTGTCGCATTCCAGTCCGCGTCCTCCTCCGCCGGTGGCATTGGTGTGTCCTGTCGATGTATGGCCTATTCTTAATATGTGCCATTTGCCTTTCGGAAGTTTTATGGTTACAGCTTTGCCTGTTTGATTAGATGATATAAACTTGTCAGAAAGGTTTATCATTTCGCTTAAAGGCACGCATTCGTTGTCAGCAACGGGGAACTTCTTTGACACACGCCACACCTTGCCCGACTTGCCTTCATATCCGTCAACTACGGGTTCTGAGCCAAGAACTATGCCTGCAATCTTAAGGTTGGGCTTCCATTTTGCCGCATCCATGTCTTCCGAACCCGGGTCGCTACCTTCGGGAGTCCAGTGAAACTTAAAGAAACGTGCCGTTGTGGCAGGTATTGCATAAGTGGCATAGGCGTCAGTGTTTTGCCATCCCTGTCTTGCCGGACTTATTTCTCTCACGAATTTATAGTCTTTTCCGTTGTCAGAGGCATACACCTTGAAGCGGTGAGCCTGATAGTTGTTGCCTCCAGTAACTATTTCAACGCTGCGCAGGGTGTATGGCTTATCGTAAGACATGATGATGTCGCACGGCTCTGAAGAGCGGAACGGGAATGTTACTGAAGCCTTTGGCTTGCGGTTGTCGGCATATTCGGCTGGATATGCGTATACGGCAATGTCCTCATAATAGTCTTTGTATGCCTTGGGCTGTGACAAAGCGAGGCTCTGCTTGCCGCCCGGCACAATGGTGTCAGACCAGACAATGCGCTGCATCGACTCTGCAGGACTGATCCATGGACCGCCGCCGAGGGCGAAACCGTCAGAGAAGTGTATGCCCATCTGCAGTTTCAGACTGTCTGCCGTGCGGAATACTGTGTCCATACGCTTCCACCATTCGGGCGAGAGCTGGCGTGCCGTGCCGTTATATCCCTTGCCGTCCGTCGTGTCTTTAATCGGCATCAGATAGAAGCCGGCTATTCCGGCGTCGTGCATAGCCTCAAGGTCTAACTTTATGCCTTCGTCGCTTACGCAGCCGTACATCCAGTACCAGAAAGTCCTGGGATAAGTTTCTGTGGCAGGGGCCATGAAACGTTTATACCATTCAGGAGCGGACTCCTGAATGGCTTTATGTGAGAATGCGTTTGCGCAAGTGGCGAACGCGAGTATTATCGAAAAGAGTTTTTTCATCATTATTCAAAGTGTAAGGTTACTTCTCCGGTGTAACTTCCGTGTGCCCATACCGGCTGTGCCGAAGGACCGTTTAGGTCTGTGGTGTTCACCTTGTTTCTTACTGCCGGTATCACTTGCATCATGCTTATGCCTGTTTCGGGCAGTGTGTATAGCAGTTGGTCGCGTCCGTCGCGCGGCTGATACACTCCTACATATTCCTTGTCTGTGCCAGGCTGCAGGGTTATTGTGCCGTTCTTGGTCTTCAGCTTCATCCATTGCACTCCGGCAAAGTAGCCTTTAAATTCGGGATAAGTGAAGCTTTCGCCCGGAACGGGGTCGTTGTATTCGTTGCTCCATATTCCAAGCTGCGGACCATGCAGTCTGTTTTTCCATACACGGTAAGGACCGTGGCCGAGCCATTGCTTGCTCAGTACGTCAGACTCAGGCAAATTGAACATTACGCCCATAAGGTCGACAACACCGTTGAAGTTGTATGTATAGACAAGACGTGCCCCTCCGTCGGGTGCAATGCGCCATTCTGCCTTCTGAAGTGAGCCGAGTTTGTAGTCGGCAGTTACTATCAGAGTGTCGTTCTGTCCGTCTTTACAGCTCAGTCCGGCAAATGTTCCCTGGTCTTCATAGGCGGTGTAGGTGGTCTTCTTCTTCTCAGCTTCAGGGTCGTCGTGGTTATAGAACTGGTCGAATGAGCGGTCGGCGCGGCGATAAGCAAAGAATTTAGGACCACCGTTGAACTTATATTCGCCTTTGCCGGTAGTTACGCTGCTCAGTGTTCCGTCAGTCTTTGAGAACGTGTAAGTAACGTTTCCTGCCTTCACCGTGTTGTCTGTCATCACAGGTTTGCCGCCCTTTGTTGCCTTTATCTGCAGTTTGTCTGCATCTTTCAGCTTGAACACCCATGTGTAAAGCTCCTCACCATACTGGTCGGTTGCCTTTATGCTAAGTGCATCTGCATTGTCGGGAGCAGCCGGAATCTTTATTTCGCCCTTGCTGTCGGCTGTTATGTCGGCGCCGTTTACCGTGCCATTCTTGATTGTCTTGGTTTCGGCTCCGTCGTATTTTACGTAAGAATAATCAAACTTGCAGCCTTTGAGCGACAGGAAGTTGTATCTGTTCTCAACGTTGAGAGTGCCGTTGAAGTGGTCCGGCATTGACACCTGAACAGGGCACCATATCTGTTTCACAGTGTAGTAGCTGCCTTCCTTCTCGCGGTGAGGACCAACTATGCCGTCGGCTCCGTAGTTGCCCACGTTGTCAATCATGCCGTTCATGTCGGTTCTTACAACGCCCTCATCGACCAGTGCCCATATAAATCCTCCGGCACATCTCGGCCATGAGCGCATCAGTTCCCAATAGTCATACAGTCCGGCACCTGCTCCGCCGTCGTAAAGGGCATGCAGAAACTCTGTAGGCATGAATATTTCGGGCTTGCGCATATACTCTTCGCTCTCGCCGTAAGAGCGGTAGTGCATGGTCTCGTAGCCGCTGAAGTTGCCCTGCGGATGCAGCACCGGGCGCTTCTGAATGTCCCATTTGTGAAACTCGCCGTCAAGTTCGGTGTTCCATCCCTTCTCGTTTCCGTTGCTCCACCATATTATAGAAGGATGATTAACGTCGCGTGTAACCATCTCACGGATAAGTTTTTGTCCGTTGATTGTTTCATGATGACCATGCCATCCGCTTAGTTCGTCCATTACATAGAGGCCAAGACTGTCGCAGGCATCATAAAACTCAGGGTCGGCAGGATAATGAGAAAGGCGCACGGCATTCATGTTCATCGATTTTATGAGTTTCACGTCGTCGATGTTTCTCTGCTTAGTTAGCGTGCGTCCCGTCTCCGGCCAGAAACTGTGACGGTTCACGCCGCGTATGTTCACCTTCTTTCCGTTGATATAAAGTCCGTCGCCGGCTCTTGTCTCTATTGTGCGGAAACCGAATTTGTCCTGTTCAATGTGCATTGTCTTGCCGTCTTTGTCAATCAGCGCAAAGCTGACATTATAGCGGTTTGGTGTTTCTGCTGTCCACAACTTAGGATTCTTCACGCTGAACGAAACGTTGGCTTCGTTGCTTCCTGTTCTGACGGCTGTGGTGTTTTCAGCCACTTTCTTACCGCTCATGTCGCTGATTGTGGTCTTCACCTTTGCTCCTTCGAGCGTGTGGCTAAGCAGCACATAGGCATTGAATGTGCCGTCGGCTTCGGCATCTATGGCTGTGCGCTCAATGTTGATGGCGGGCTTGCACACAATGAACACAGGGCGAAATATGCCTCCGAAGTTCCAGTAGTCGGCACGGCGCTCGGCAAGATTCACGCCGGCGTTGGTGCTCTCCTTGCTCACCGTAACCTCAAGCAGATTTTTCTTCTTGCCGAAGAACACGCGGTCGCTCACATCATAAGTTATTCGATAGAATGCTCCCTGATGCACAGGACCTGCCTTTCGCTTGTTGATCTTTACCTCGGTGTCGGTCATTGAAGCCTCAAACACGAGGTCGATATGATGGTTTGCCCATTCTTCAGGCAGTGTGAATTCATATTTGTACATGCCTTTCTCGTCGGCAATTCCGTCGGGGAAAGCCTTACCGTAGAACTTCATGCCATACTGATATGTGCCGAATCCCTGAAGTTCCCAGCATGAAGGGACACCAATCTTTGTCCATTTGCCGGAGTTGTTGCCGTCGGTGCAGAAGAAATCCCACTGCACCATGTCGTCACTTCCGTGTCCGCTCAGATACTGGCGTTGTGTATAGACGCTGTTTTGGCCCATTGATGTCATGGCCGCAACCAGCGAGAGTACTGAAATAAAAATCTTTTTCATATAATGTCTTATTATTTAATCTTGGTGAAACGAAGGTGCAGCGAGTATGGCTGCTGCTTGATGGCATACTTTGTAAGCACGCCTGGACCGCAACTGCTGTTGCCTAGTCCCATCACGGCTGCGTTGATGTTGAGATATACATTGTCTTCAACTTTCAGGTCGCAGTCGTGCGCTGTGTTATACAACTGCAAGTCAGAGTAGGGCAGGGCCGAGAAAGAGAATGGCTCACCGCTCTCTGTCGTAACCTTCCATCCGTTGCCCTTGCTGTCTGTCAGCATTAGTTCAGCCACCTGCTCATGGTTTCCGCTGTCCTGCGGGCGCGGATAATGAACATACTGATTGTCTACAGTAGAGTTCCATCTGCCAATATATGCAGCTTCTAAGCGGTCTGGATATGTGTCCAGCAAGCCCATGCCATACCAGCTGATGTTTGTATATGACGCCGGCATAACAAAGGTGTTGCCCACGCATGGCAGCGGAGGCAGTTCTCCGTCGGGAGTATATGTAGCCTTAAAATCAACCGAGCCGTTGGCGTCTACTGTATAATTATAGTCGGTTCTGATTGAGCCTTTTAGATATTTGCAGGTGTAAGAGGCTGTTACGCTCACCGTTCCGTCGGCATTCCTAGTTGTTTTCACCGGCTCGTTTTCAACTATATCAGCAGAGTCGAGACGGTTCTTCTTCCAGTCTTTTGCAATCCAATTGCCAAAGCCTTTGTCATTGTCTGTCGGCGAACGGAAGAATCTTGGCTTTACATTTTCAATCCACAGCTTCGCAGCCTCAATGTCGGCATCCTTGTTTTTCTTGAGTTCATCTGCCTTAAAGGCTGTTGACAGTCTGTCGTTGAGTGCAAACTGTGCATGCATAATCTCATGTCCCGCCTTTGCCCAACTTGCGTCGTTTTTCAGCGTTACTCTTATGTTGAGGCGCACATCTGCATCGTCATCATATTTAATCTGAGGCAATGTAAAGTTTTTCAGTTCGCCTTTCTTCTTAATTTTTCCGTTCTCTGTGATGTTCCACACAAAGCAATAATTATCTAAATCTATATGTTCATCGCGCTTTATTATATTTATATGGTTGCCGTCAAGCGTCAGTTTCAATGGCGAATAAACCTGCTTTACCTCGTAATATTTAGGCGTTGTCTGCCTGTCGGACGACACAATGCCCTTAACGCAGAACGCACCGAGGTTAGGCGCGTCGCCGAAGTCGCCGCCGTATGCCACCATAGTCTTTCCGTCATCACGCTTCTTGAATATGCCTTCATCGGCCCATTCCCATATAAATCCGCCGAGCATGCGCGGATTGCTGTATATCTCGTCCCAATATTCCTTAAAGTTTCCGAGGGCGTTGCCCATAGCGTGGGCATATTCGCTCGTTACAACAGGGCGGTTGTCGCCTTTCTTTTCGGCAATGCTCAACAGCCGTTCCCAGCGTGCGTTCTCAGGGCGCTCCATGTTGTTGTCTTTCACACCGGGATTGAGATATTCCTCCTGCACGCGCGGATAGAATCGGCTTATCACGTCAACCGTTGCCGGGTCGTTGCTGTCTAGTCCTTGTGCGCCTTCGTAATGTATGAAACGTGTGGGGTCATATTCTTTTATCCATGCACCCGTGGCAGCAAAGTTGGGACCCCAGCCCGACTCGTTGCCGAGCGACCAGAACACCACGCAAGGATAGTTGCGGTCGCGGATAACGAGGCGCTGTGTGCGGTCTATGAATGCCGCAGCCCACGAAGGCTCGCTCGCCAGCTTGCCGCGCAGTCCGTGTTCTTCAATGTCTGCCTCGTCCATGACGTATATTCCGTATTTGTCGCACAGCTCATACCATTGCGGATCGTTGGGATAATGGCATGTGCGCACGGCATTTATGTTGCATTGCTTCATCAGCATGATGTCCTGCAACATACGCTCATGTGTCATCACCTTGCCCGTTATTGGGTCCATCTCGTGGCGGTTTACGCCACGCAGACGCACCTGTTTGCCGTTGACAAGAAAGCGTCCGTCCTTTATCTCGAGCTTACGGAAACCTACTTTTGTCTCGGCGCGCTCAATGGTGTTGCCCGATTTGTCAACCAATGCCATTTTAAGCGTATATAAATAAGGTGTCTCAGCCGACCATTTATGCGGATTCTTTATGTCAGCCTTTAGCCATCCGTAGGCAGCATATCCTCGCTGCGGATTGCGCGCATTCATTATCTTTGCCTTGTTGTCGAGGTTGAGCATCGTGGCGGCATCCTCCTTCATGACGCTGTCGAGCACGGCTTTTCCGTCGGCGTCATACAGCTGTGCCTCGATGTGATAGTCCTCGCCGCGCTGGTTGCCTGTTACTTCAAGTTCGGGATGAACCACGAGTGTGGCATCGGTATAAGTGTCGTCGAGAATTGTGCGCACACCAAAGTCGCGTATGCGTATCTGCGGTGTGGCATAAAGATACACGCTGCGGTGTATGCCGCCGATGCGCCACATATCCTGATCTTCGAGATAGCTGCCGTCTGAATATTTCAGAACCTTCAGCGCTATGAGGTTAGTTCCGCCGTTGAGATAAGGCGTGAGCCTGAACTCTGCCGGCTCCATGCTTCCCTGTGAATAGCCAACCTGCTTGCCGTTAACATAAATGTAGAACGCACTCGACACCGAACCGAAATGGATATACACCTCCTTGCCGCTCCATGATGCCGGAACTGTGAACGTGCGGCGATAGCAGCCTGTAGGGTTACGCTCTATGAACGAAGTGTATTTCTTCTTAGGTTCGCCCATAACATAAGGCGGATTAATCTTGAAAACGTAGCCCGAACTGCAATATATCGGTGTGCCGTAGCCGTTCATCTCCCAGTCGCCCGGTACATGAAACAGCGTCCAACCGCTGTCGTTGAAATCGGTCTGATAAAAATTCTCCGGCTGCATGTCTGGTGTTCTGGTCCAGTTGAATTTCCATTGTCCGTCGAGCGTCATGGTCATATCGCCCGGTTGAGTCAGGTATGGCGTAAACGCAGCCCTTGCCGGTTCGCGGTTGATAGAAAGCACATACTGGTTTTCCCAGTCGTGTCCATGTGCCGCAGCCGTTAATGAGCATAAGGCTAATGTGGCGGTTATCAGTATATTTTTCATTTTCGATGTATCTTCTTTTTTGTTATTTTTCAGATTATCAAAGCATTGTTCTTATGCGTCCATGCAATGTATATTTTCCTATTGATATTGTGATACATACCGGCCGTTTTGTAAAAGGCATCCTTTTGCATCCTGAAAGGTATGCTTTTACCATCTAAAAGGCCACCTTTTGCAGCCTAAAAGACGGCCTTTTGCAACGCATTGAAAATCAGTGCGTTGCGCAACCGTGTAAAAACACCGCTGCCGCAACGGCAAAACAGCCCTGCAACAGCAGTAGTGCTTTATGCCGTGACGGCTAATGCGGACAGCCGACAAAGCCGGTATCTATTCAATAGTCAGTTTGTCGAACACCATTTTTTCAATGCCTTCGCCGCTCAGTGTCACTATATAGCTGCCGGCGTTGGTCTGCGAGCCTGTTGTGATGCTGGTGTTGCGCCTCTTGGTTTTCTTCTCCGGCGTCTGCACGAAGGTTATGTCGTCTTCCTTATAAACCACGCCGTTAAGGTCGGTTATCTTCACGTGCAGCGTGCGTTCTGCTTCAGGGTTGTAGTAGCGGAAACGCAGGGCATACACCTTGGCCACACCAACATTGTAATGCCATGTCATCACGCCGTTGTTCATCATTCCCTCCACGCTTATCGAGTTGTTGCTGCGTGGCGGCAGCAGACTGTCGGGTGTGTTGGTCATTATGTCTTTGTCAAAGTTCTTCCACATCTCAGGCTCATTCTCTTCAGGATAGTCAGCGGCGGCAGTTGAGTCGGTCGTGGCTATTGCTATTGCCGATATCATGGCCTGTCCGGCATTCACCTTCGGGAAGTTGATGTTTATGCGGTAGTCGGAGTTGTGCATATACACCACGCGCTTATATGGCTTGGCATATCGTGCCTGTGCCCAGATATCAAGGTTGTGGATGTATGTGCTGTCGTTTATTCCTATGTCAAACAGGCGCAGACCTTCGCAGTCGGTTGTCTCGCTTGCGCCTGCTCCATACCACGGTTCAATGAAATAGAGTTCTATGCGGTAGTTGCCCGGCTTTGCGGGGAAACTGTATGACAGCTCGTGGCGGCCGAAGCGCGACGTGCGGAACAGAGGCGACACGGGCAGTCCGTTGTTGCAGGTCTGGCTGGCCTGATACGGACTTGCTTCTTTTGGAAATTTGCTGCCCCACGACTTTGACCACTTTGTGTTGTCCTGCATCCACACCGTGCCGAACTTGTCGGTGTAAGAGTCGCCGCCGCAGTTGATGTTGTAAAGATAGTTATATCCTTTAACCGGCTTCAGCATACTTTCGTCCCAGCTCTTAAACGACGGCTGGGCGATAGAGTCTTCAGCCATTGGCTTGCCGTTGTGAAATGCCGTAGCCTTTATGATGTCGCCGTTGAGGCTGATGTTAGTCCATTTAAATAGCGATGTCGTGTCAGCCTTTACTTTAGTTTCGGCCCAGTTGCCGCAGCTAAGTCTTACCGACTCGCAGTTGCTGTACACGCGCACGCTGTCTTTAGAAATGTTGGGCACGATGTAAACCGTCTGTTCCTTGTCGGCATCTGTGTAGCGCGATTTATACATGTAGAAGGCGTCCGTAGGCTGCTCCCATGTGGTGAAGAGTCCTTTATGGTTAAACGGACCAACCTTGTCGATGCGTCGCAGGCCCTCGTCGGGCTGACGTCTGCCGGGATTGTCGTGGCTCTGAAGCACCCAAAGGAACTGTCCGCATACGCTGTCTTTTACGCTTTCAGCTAGCTGAGCCTTACGTTCCAGTATGTCGCAGAATTTCTCTTCGGTGTATCTTTCGCCTGTATGGTTGCCTATGGTGCGCCATGCGCCATATTCACCGTTGAGCAGCTGGTCGGGCTGTTTAAGTTCGTTGCCGTAGTTTTCAATATTTCCGCCGTAGGTTCCGCTCCAGTTCTGCACCACGTTCCAGTCGGTTCCTTCGCCTCCGTTGCATGTCGTTATCAGGCGCATTGTGCCGCATGTCGGGTCGAGTTTGCGTATAATGTCTGAACATTCCTTGGCAAAGTCGGCAGGCAGAGTGCTTTCGTTCTGCAGGCCCCATAGTATTATCGACGGTGAGTTGCGGCGCTCTTTTACCCATTGGATAAGATGGCGCTTGAAACTCTCCCTGAACTGTGGCGTGTCATACCATATATGAGCCGAGAACTGCGGCCACCACAATAGTCCTTCCTTGTCTATCAGCTGCTGATACCTTAGGTTGTGGGGCTGATGAGCATCTCTGAAAGCGTTGAAACCGGCACTCTTAACCTCCTTTATGCGGGCGTCAATCTGTCTGTCTGAGAAAGCGTGGCTCTGTCCGAACATGTGTTCATATTCGCAGACACCGTTGATAAACACGGGTTTGCCGTTCAGATAAAATCTGTTGTCGCCGTCTTTGCGTGTCAGCGGCCAGCTTATTGTCCTTATTCCGAACGGAGTTTCAAGGTCGTCAGTGGCTTTGTTGTTGCGCTTTATGATGCTGTTCAGCTTGTAGAGATAAGGTTTTTCTATGCTCCACAGCTTCGGGTCGGCTATCGGCGACGATTGCCTTATTGTCTTGGTCTCGCCCGGATTCAGCGTAATATTCTCTGTAAGGCGAATCACCTGTTTGCCGTTGTGTTCGCAAATCTTGCTCGTAAGGCTTACAGAGGCCGTGTCGGTGCCGTAGTTGCGCACTTCGGTGTCGACGAATATGCTGTCGGCTGTGGCATTGTTCCATACATGCACGCCGAAGGGTTCAATCCTTACCTTGTCGGTTATCTCCAGCACAACCGGACGATATATGCCGAACGGCTGTGAGCCTTCGCTGAATCCCCATTCAGAGCTGCATCCTCCGCACACCCACGGCATGTCGGTTATGCCCTTAGGATGGTTCACTCTTACTTCAAGTTGGTTTTCGTCGCCCTTGCGTACATATTTTGTTATGTCTATGGTCTTGGTTGTGCGGCCTATGTCGTATCTGCCAATCTTCTTGCCGTTGAGCGTAACTTCGGCGTATGTGCCTACGCCCTCAAAACGCAGAAAATATTCTTTACCCTCCATGTTTGGCGCAAGGAAGAATTTGTTGAAGTCGGCTCTTCCGTGCAGGTTGCCGTGCTCCTTCTGCAGCGCGCCGTAATAGTCGTCAAGATTGTAGGGTATGTCGGTTCTGAACTTGTTGCGCCCGTAGCTCACTTCCCAGTTGTCGTTCAGCGACGCAATAAAGCGTTTGCCGGTTGCGTTGGGCTTTGGGAAGTTGACTTCGCTCTGTCCCATAGGCTTACTTGTTGCCAGGGCTATGCCTCGCTGTTCAGAATTATTTACGGCACAATAGAAGTGATATACCACGCCGTTATGGTAAATCACGCAGCTCTTATGAGCAAACATCTCATCGTAAGGCTTTGACGGCACGATGAGGTCTTCACCCTTCCAGTCGGTCCAGTGAATCATGTCGTAGCTGGCCGCGAAGGTGTTGTAAGCGTTATATTCGCGTGTCGGATTGAAAGCCGAGAAGTAGAACATAACGTAAAGGTTGCCCATCTTCACTATTTGGGCGTCGCCGGTAATTGTTCCGTCGCTGTCGTGCGCAAATATAGGGTTGTTTTCATATCTGCGCCACTTCTTCATATCGTTAGAGAAAGCAATGCCAATGCGTTCGCCTTTTGGGTGAGTGGCGTCTTTACCGCCGGCATTATAGAACATCATGAACTGGTAGCCAAACTCCTTTTTGTCTACTCTGTACACCGTACTCTTGTATTGTGTGAGCTGTTCCCACCACTGCGCGTTCTTGTCGTTATACGACAGAATGGGTTTCTTGTATGTCTCCCACAGATGTGCTTTGGTGATGTCTTCCTTTGTTGAGGCAAGACCTATGCTCAGCGGAGCCTTTACTGCCTCGTATCCTGTGCCCTGTCCGCCGATGTAAGTCATCCAGTAGCGGTCTTTGAACTTCTCAATGCCGTAGCTGCCGCCCCATTCATAGTCGATGAGAGCGGGAAAACCTCCGCGCTGGTTCATGTCCCAGCCTTCATGACTGAAGGCCAGAATACGTCCGAGTGTGGTCCAGTGAAGCAGGTCGTTGCTCTTTGCCAACCATGTTTCATATCCTCTTCCGTTGGTTCCGTCAGAGCCGTTGTAGCACACGTAGGTCATATACCAGCTGTTGCCTTCCCTGAACACGGTGGGGCAGTCGATTTTCTTGTTGTTGCTCTCGGGAGCAACAACAAGACCAAATTTATAAGGAGTTCGTGCTGCCTCATACACTTTTTGCATCTCCTCTTGGCTCACAACAGTCTTTACGGCGGGCTTTGCTTTTGCGCGTCGTCTGCTGCGGCTCTGTGCGCCTGCGCCGGTGCATATCAGCAGCATCAATACTAACAGGATGTTCTTTGTCATTATTCTTTCTCTGCAGAGTTGTTACATGAATAGCCAGTCAACCTCGTTGCTTCCGCCGTTGAGTTTGGCGTCTCTCGGTTTGAGGTCGGTGGTGGTAAATCCGGCAACCATTATTATTCCCTTTGGCAGGTTTATCACGTGGTGTCCGGGTTGCAGACTGTAGGCGTGAATGTTCACTATCGGCATGTCTGACATGCTTATAGCATTGGTTATCAGAGCCTCAGCCTGACCATATTCGTTTCCGGTAGCGTCGGTTTCGAGTTTCGGAGGACTCGCAAACTTGTTCTGGTCGTCGATGAAGAAGCCGACAAGCATTTTTACAGGTTTTGTCGTTTCAAACTCAACCTTGCCTCCAACGATGCGCGTTGTGTCGCGGTTGAGCGCAAGTGCCTTCAGTCCTTCAAGCTCAGGAGCAAGCGAGTCGATGGCTTCGTTGCGGTTTTCAAACAGCTTTGCGCCCTTTGTCAGCGTAACGGTCTTGTAGTTGCTTATCAGCTTGACGTCAGCATTCACAGCCTTAGGATATTTCTCTTTCTTGCTGTCTGCATCTTCAGGCGATGTGAGTTTTACGATGTTGTTCTTCAGATTATTCACTTCGTCTTCATATACAGGAACCATCTCTTCCCATGTCTTAAACTTGCCGTCATCTCCGCCTACGGGTATTCGGCGCTGTGATGTCTGCATGCTGTTGGCATAGAGATATGTGTCCTTTGTCCTTTCAGCCAGTTGCTTAAAGTATTCGTTGCTCTTTTCAAGCAGCGGAACTGCCTTTTTGAGGTAGTCAACATCCTTGCTCCATTTGTAGTTGAGCACCTGTTGCGCACCGAGAACTTTATATTTAAACGAATAAGCAAACTCTTTGTAACACTCCATATCGTTTAAAAGACGCATAAATTCGTCTTTATTTTTTGTTATCTTTCCGATGATGTTGCTTATTGCGGCTACAGCCTTGTCGCCGTGAGCAACGCATTGGTTGACAATATCGAGAGGAAGTTCGCCTTCATGTTTCTCGTGTTTCCATTCTTTTTCAACATATTCAATCAGTTTTTCGCCGGCAGGGCCGCAGCTCTGATAAAACTCTTCATATACCGTATATTTGTAAGGATTTACGAGTTGGCTGGCTTTCATACCGAGCAGCAGGCACTGGCGGTTGCCTTCTGTAATGCCGAAGCGGCGTATAAGCTTGGGGGCTATCTCGCCACTCTCGTCGTAAGCCTTCAGTATCTGTTTTGCAGTGAGCGTGTCAGTGCCGTAATAGTCTGCCAGCACTTTAGTCCAATACGTGCCGTCGTTCTGTCGTTTGCAGTTCCATGCATAGCGTCCCCATGCCGAATACCACATCCAGTCGCGGTCTATCTGTAGCAGGCGCTCGCCGTTAGGCAGTTTATCGGCAGTGTAGGGCCAGTCCCAATAGCTTGCCTGAGGATATAGGTGCAGTCCGTTAGCGCCGTGTATTTTGTGCATGGCGTTCACAGCTTTTTCGATGAATGCAGGCGAACTCCAGCGCCACGGTTCAAGATTTGCAAGAATGTGCACATTGCTTATGTGTATCGGAGCGACGCTGCTGAGTTGTCTTTGGGTTTCAGCCCACGGACCTCCCGGCTCGTATGTGGTGAGCGATTCGCCCGTGTATTTTGTCATCGTATAGATGTTTTTATACAGCGGAAGCGACTCACGCAGCACGCGCGGTCCGTCGGTATCATGCGAACGCAGGATGATAGGCGGCTCATCTGTTCTGCCTGAAGCCTTCAAACCGTCTTTTATGCCCGGAATGATAGTCTTTGTCATCCATTCGACGTCATCGTCGATGGTTGCCATTGCCTCGCCGAGACATACAAGGAAACCTACGTTTGGATATTTCTGAATAAATGCCGAAATGCTCTTGCGTGTGTAGTCGCTGATAAGCGGAGTGATTGGGCGGTTGCGGTCTTGTGTCTTTAAACCGTAATGGTCGGCAAAAGGCTTTGACAGAATGATATTATAGAACATCTGTATCACACGTATTCCGCGCTTTGCAGCTTCTGTCGTAAGGAACGTAAACATCTCCTGATTCTTTGCCATCGTAGCGTCGTCTACTTCGGCTGCAAATGGATAGTCGTCAAGTTTTACGAGTGATGCAAACGGATGACCGTTCCACAGGAACACTGCGTTCATGTTGTCGGCAGCGAGCATGTCGAGGTATTTTATCCACAGCTCTTTGTCGTAGAACCATGGAAAGTTCTCAGGTGTATAAGGATACTCATAAACCTTGTGTCCGGGAAGATAAACCGTCTTTTGAAGTCCCACGCAAGCTCCTCGTATTTTCATTTCGGGTGCGTCTACTATAATTGTCGGTATTTCCAGATTGCCGTTCAGCTTGTAATATTCAAGAAGTCGGTTAGTGCCGTAGATAGCACCTGACGCATCGTTTCCGGTGATGCTTATCGTCTTTCCCTTCCTTTTTATTGTGAATCCTTCTTGCGGCAGGTTAGCCTGATTGTCGGCCACTCCGATTTTAATCTTGTATCCCTTTTGCATTGAAGGCACATAACTGTTGATCAGAGATGCCGCATATTCAGTCTGCGGCACAGCCGGGTTATGTTCAACTTTTGTCAAGGATGTGCCACAACTCGATAATGTTATTATCAGTCCTGATGCAATTATGCTTCGAATGTGTCTCATAATTCAATCTTAATTTCTTTTCCTGATGGTATTTCTATGTTTCTTTTTCCGTTTTCAAGTATAAGCGTTCCATGTCCGCCGTCGCTCTTTATGGTTACCGACTGCTTGTCCATTTTCACATAAACAGCGCCGAACGGTGTGGGCACTGTGCCCTCCATCCATTCAAGTCCGCCGAGAGACGGTTTTACGGTGTACTCTTCAAATCCGGGCTTTGTAGGCTTTACACCGAGATAATATTTGCCGAGCAGATAAATCGGACTTGCTCCCCAAGCATGGCAGAGACTCTTGCCGTATGGACGGCCATACATGGCCAGTTTCTCTGTTCCGTGTTCATCGGGGTTATATTTCTCCCAGAATGATGTGGCGCCTTCTTTAAGCATGCCTCCCCAATAGTCTTTTATCTCTTTCATAACCTTGTCCTGCTCGTCGAGCATGCACAGGGCTTCAAGTTCGTAGAAGCGCATATATGGCGTTGTTATTCTTGGAACGTCATCGTTGAGTATAACCGAATTTTTCACCGTTTGTTGCCTTTCTGCGTCAAGATAACCGAAGATTATGGCAAACATGTTGGGGTAACGGAACACGTCTTCGCTCTGTTTTCCGTCTAGACAGTTATGAACAAGAGCCTTTTTCTCGTCGTTCCAGAATTTAGGCATTATCTTTTTGCCCAATGCGTCAGCCTTTTCCTGATATGCCTTTCCGTCCTCTTCATTTCCTGTAAGATTTGCCACGGTGGCTATTGCTTCAAGAGATTTTCTGAAAAGAATCTGTTCAAAAGCCAGTTGTCCGTGCTTGTCCATCGGCTTGTCGGCCCAGTCAACGAACACCCAGTCGCCGTCCATACCCTCAACCATGCCTTCGCTGTCGGTACGTCCCAGCACATAAGTCATGTAGGTCTTCATCGTAGGATAAATCTGTGTGAGGAAATGACGGTCGCCACTGTAGAGGTAATAGTCGTAGATGGAGTTAAACCAATAGAAGGTATAGTCCATTATGGTGTTGATGTGGCTCGTTATTGGAGCCTTTCCGGCAAGCAGCCATGTGGTGCGTTTCACCATGTCGTTGTCGTTGAACAGATAATAGTTCATCAAATAGCTTTGTGTCGCGTCGCCGCTCCACACCCATCTGTCGCGCTTTATGCCGTCGATGAAAAACTCGCGTGTGGTTAGCTGCATTGTGTATGCGCCGATTTCCCATATTCTGTTAAGTTCTTCATCATTGCATCTGAATGTTCCTTTCTCTTCTTCGGGCATAAACTCGTAGTCCATGCTCACGCTGCTTACAGAGCATCCTTCTGTCTCAATGCATATAAATCTGAATGCCTTGCTGTTGCCGAGCACGTAGTCGCCGGATATTTCTGTTGCTTGATTTGTTGCCAAATCAGTTACTATGCCGTTGCATACTTCAAGTTTGTCGAGCGTTTCGCAGTGGTTTTTGTCTGTCGCCTCTTCTCTGCTTTCGCCATAATAGATATTTATCGTGCCGTTGCCTTTTATGCCTTTAAGCACGGCATAGCCGAAAGTCTCTTTACCAAAGTCGTAGACGTTGCCTTCAGACGATACTGCCTGTTCAGGCTTGCGCTGCAGTTTAAATTGTGACGGACGCTGATCTATGCTGTCAAAGTTATAGAATCCTGCCGGCATATACACGGTTGATGACGTGTCGCTTGCCTTGCCGCTCTCGTCTATCCATTCTTTGTCCTCGAATGTTACGTTCCATGTGCCGTCGGTCTTCACAGTCTTTCCGTCAACATAGAGTGCCGGCGGGGTGCATTGGTTATGCACCTTTATGTTTATTCGGTGCTTTCCTGCTGCCAGTGTTATCTTCTTTGGCATGCCGAAAAGCATTTTTCCGTCAATTTTTATGTTATAAGAGCCTTCGGCTTCAACCTTCAACTCTTCATCTTCAGCAAGTTCGACTGCCTTGCTGAACTCCACTGTAACGTAGTGGCTGTCCTGTTTCCAGAATGGCGGAAAATACGCGCCGCGGTCGGTGCGGCGGTTGTTCATCTTGTTG